>Ga0209700_101172_pt1 | contig 53457 bp, 27 predicted proteins | sample SiratroredBW_FD_187528 | JGI IMG/M metagenome (GOLD analysis project Ga0209700, IMG submission 187528) | Root nodule microbial communities of legume samples collected from California, USA - Siratro red BW (SPAdes) (version 2) | ecosystem: Host-associated > Plants > Roots > Nodule | place: USA...
AAAAAAAAAAGTCCAAAATTTCATAATGCGTTTTGTCAAAAAAAAAAAGACAAAAAAGGAAAATGTGGTGAGTCATTTGTTTATGGATCATTGAATTTACAAGAGTGTGAATAATAATAAAATGGGATTCATTCAAGCAAAATGTTAATAAAGGTAAAAGTTAACTTTTCTAAGGAAACATTTACATACATGGTGTTTGTTACCTATTCTCTTTCCCAAAATTACCAAGCTTTCCCAAAATTTCCTAGATTCCCCAAATTCTCAGATGTAAGGATTGTCCAAATGGTTACCATGACTAATAATATTTTTACACGGAGAGAATGTCAGTTGTCTGTTTGTTGACCAATCTCCTACCCTTATTCTTTCGGGGCATTCGAAAAAAGTCCGTTAGATTGAAAACCCAAAAGGGCGATCTAAGCAAAAGATAGGAAAAAAAAATGCACGTGTCAGAAGTCATTAATTTTGTTCTATTGTTAAACTCTTTGAAAATTTCAAAATGATATATGACCGTGTTTCTATATTCAAAACACTTTTACCCTCTTTGAGCCAAAAAAATAAAAATATTTCTTTCAAATACCCCTAAAGAGGATCATCAACAATTTAAAGCTTAGTTTAAGGTTTCGATAAAAGAAATTCATAAACAATTTATATGTTAAAGCTTCTAATTCATCCAGAAAAGAGTATCATTAGAAGTTTCTGAAAGCCTAAAAGAAAATGTACATCAGGCAAAGAGTACATCGAAAGCTTATCAAGAAAAGAAAAAATATGTATAGAAAAGAAAGAAAAAAAATTGAAAAAGAAAAAGAAAGAAAGGAAAGAAGTAAAAAAAAAATATTCTCAAAAGTTTATAAAAAGAAAGTACAACAAAGACTCTCTAATGAGAAAGAAAGTAAATGATACAATGAAAGATAACCTTGGTTGGTTACAAAATTTGGTTGATGATCCTTGTTTAAAAAATAAAACCCAAAAAAATATTTTTTGAGCCTTTATATCTATTTTTTTTTTCACAATCCTATAACCTCTGGCCACGTTACAAGCCCAATAAAGTCTATATTGATTGAAAAATGATTGCAATGATTTTTATAAAATTTAGCTTCGTAACAAGAGAACGTGACTGATAATACATGAAAAAAATGAAAAAGAAAAATGAATGAAAAATGAAAAAAAAAAGTATACTTGAATGTCTTTTCCAGAAAAGCGTCATCTATTTTAAGAATTTTGTTTAGTGATATTTTATATTTTAATTTTGTGAGAATTTTATATTTTTTATTTTGAAAAACTATGTTTTTTTATATATTTTTTATATTTTATTTTAAAAAAACTGTTTTATTATTTTATTTTAATTTTCAAAACTGTTTTGTTTATATTGTTTTAAAAAATTGCTTTTATTATTATAAAACTGCTTTATGTTTTTATATTCAAAACTGCTTTTTTTTGTACTTTTATTTTATTTTTAAAACTGTGTTAAAAACTGCTTTGTATTTTAAAAGAATTTAAAACTGTTTTATATATTTTTTAATTTTTAAAACTGTTTTTCTTATTTTTTTATTGAAATTAAATATTTTTATTACTTTTAAAAAATGCTTCATCTATTATTGTTATTATTATTTATTTTTAAAACTATTTAGAATGTAATATTTTTATTATATATATATATTTTCAAAGTTTGTTAATAAAAATGTTTTTTTTAATCCTTATACCTAACCTATTTTTATTTCTGTTAAAAGAAAGGAAAAAGAATACAAATATATATATAAACATAATTAAAATTAAGAAAACTTGATATTCATATTTATGTGGCATGGAGCACCAGTACCACACACTGTCCCTTTGTTCATAAATTCAGTATATATTTCCTTTTTTTTACGAATATCGAATAAAAAAACTAAATAATTGATTTAAACAATAAATGTAAATGACATAGAAATAAAATAACTAATATTATAATTAGCTATAATAAAACTATTAAGCCCAAAACAATTTTTTTTTATCAATTTTCTCATTATCATTATTACTATGTTTACATTTTTATTTTTTTTCAACGATTTTTAAAGTTATTTAGAAACTTTTACATTTTTTCTTTTTCTGAAAATTTTTACCTTTTTATGATTTTTGAAAATTGTTTAACAAAAACAACATCATTCTATTACTTTTTTTTTTTACTTTTTCCCGAAAAATTAATAATTCATTAAATTTTTATGAAAATTTTATATTCTGCTTGAGAAATTAAAAAGGTGTTGTATTTTTTTGTATTTATTTCTAAACGAATCAAAACAATAAGGTTTAAATATCAAGATATTGCGATAACTTTTAAACAAGACAATCATATTACATAAAGAAATAATGAGATCAAGTGATCAATCAAAATATATTAATTGAAGATCCTCAAACAATATGTTTCCCAAGGACGAACAGAGACTAAAAAATTTCTCAAGCAGAATATAAAATTTTCAAATCTATTAATTCCTAATTATCCCCAGTATGACACCAACTTACTGTTAAATCCCAAAGACGAACAGAGACTGAAAAAAAAATGGGCAGAATTGTAACATTATTGCTGTTATGACATCATAACCTCCCATACATATAATCAAATTCGAAAATAAAATGAATATGGGGAATAAATGGGGAATATTGGAGGTAATGTGACTGACACATTTTGTTATTATTATTATTTTAATTCATTTTCTTTCCTTTATTGTTTTTTTTTTCATTTTTACATTTATTGAAAGCAACCTAAATAACACAACAATAAAAATAAAAATAAATACTTAAACCTTTTTTTATTTTAAAATTATTATTATTTTGAAATATATATTTATTATCATTATTTTTTTCTACTTTTCAAAAAATAAACAAATTATCTAATTACTATTTTAGAACATTAACCAAATGGAGCCTGTAGAATAAAAAGGATGAGCATAACAATTCAAAAGAAAATGCATCAATTATTAGACAATCAACATTTAATTGAAAATCAGCAGCATTTAGTCACTATTAAGCAGAAAATCGTTTGCAATTAATCAGAATAATAATCAGATCAACTATTCAAATTTCTAGTCTTTCTAAAATTTTTTAAATTTATTTTCAATTAATTTTCGTATTAACAAATTTTTAATAGAATGATTTTCTTTATTTTTTTTCTTTTTTACGAATTTTATTTTAACTTTATTCATAAAATAGAATGGAACCAAAACTCTTTTTTATTTAAATAATAACACATATTTTTATTTTTATTTTATATTGGTTTATATTTTGAAATAATTTTATTTGTTCGGACGAAATTAGGTGTTGACAATATTCAAAGTACGTGTTTGTATTTGATAATCCTACATGTCTGTTAGAGTAATATTCACATATCTCTAAGCATGATAAGTGTATAAATATGAACTGCAAACTCAAATAAGTATTTATTTACTATTGTTTTATTATATTAATTTAAATTAAATAGGAAAATAGTTTTAATTAAAATAAAACATAAAAACATTATTCTTATGACATACTAATTGCAGATCATGCCTGTATTTATATTTGTTGAGAGTTTAATTATGTAATGATTTGAATTCAAATTGGTTATACACTTTGTTTTTAGAAAACCAATTTAAATTAAAAAATTTCAAAATTATATTGACAGCTAATTAGTATGTTAATTAATGACTTTAACGTTTAATTCATTAATTAAATTAAATTAAATTGATTGTGAATTAATTGATTAATTGCTTACTTTACCTAAATCTCATATTCAAGTTCAAGTGTATTTGATTTTGAATATTTTTCTAATCTTCTGATAAGCTTTCAACGGCTTTCTTTTTCTTATATAAAGAAATAATTGTCTTAACTTTTTTTCCTATTGTTTCTTTAACTTATTTACCAAAATACAGCTGGACCAATAGCCTTTCTATTCACGCAAAACATATGTTTCGGAAAAAGCTGGTGCCAAAATTCTTAATTTGTTGATTTGTTTCATTCACTTTGTTAATATCCATAATTTATATTGTGTATTTAGGGAATATAAAAATGGAAATAATTTAATATTGTTCAAATTATTTACAACTGGGTATTCATGTTTATGTGTTATGAAATTATCATATTCTAAATTAATCAAAGAATAAAAAATAAGTGGTTTTATATATATAAAACACGTCTTAGCTATTTGTTGAAACTTTTCTGGAAACAATTTAAATATTATTTTGTTGTTATACGTTGTTGATTTCTTTATATAAATATTAAAATTAAATACAAATTATTTGGACCAAAATTTAGTTGATTAGGAACGTTCAAGCATGGGTATAAGGAAAAATCAAGTCTAAATTATATTAAAGAGAAAGTAGATATTTCTAGTTTGAGCTCTATATATAATATAGTCAAAATTGTTCTTTTCAAGTATTTCCACAGCTAGTTTATAAAAAGTTACATATAGAGGAACAATTTCAGGTTAAAGGATAAAAAAATACATCACATCATACATTAAAGAAATAGAGTATTTATTGAGTGTCTATTGAAAATCTGCTATTAAAATCATCTAGAGTTTTGAGTTGTGCGAAATGGTTGTGTAATTCTTCACCATTGTGAAGTAAACCTTTGTGAGCTTTGATTGTTCTCTTTTGAGAATGTTTCTTCCAATCTTGAGTGGCATTGATCTCAGCGAAAGATTAAGACTGGTATAACCTGGAGAGGTTTGTGTACTCGGATAACCTGGAGAGGTTTGTGTATTATTTGTAACCTGAAGAGGTTTCGTTATAACTATTTACTTAATAGTGAAACCTCTTAAACACGGTTTGTTAATGAAGACACTAGTAGAAAACTAGGCTTTAACGTCCCCTTATTAAGACGGTTAAATCAGCAAACGACGCTGTCAAAAATGCGGTGACATTTTCGTAAATAAATGAACATAACCACGTCGGTTCAAGTAAACAACCGTTATTGATGTATTTATAAAAAAGAAAAAAAACCAAATTTTGAAATTTTTAAAGAGACGCTTGATTCCCACGTCGGTTAGGAGCCACAACCAACGTGGGATTCTTGATCACTACGTCAGTTGTGTACTAGAAACCGATGTAGTACACCCAGTGAAAAAATTAGAAGAAATTGACTGAAATTAGGGCACCATCCACATCGGTTCTGGGCTCCTAACCGACGTGGTTGGTGCATCAGATTTTTTTATTTACTTTCAGTGCATGCACCAGTCGGTTAGGAGCCCAGAACCGACGTGGTGCTTCTATTTTATTTCCAACGCGCGTTTTTTCTTCACTTTTCTTCTTCTCCGCTGCGCGTGCATTCTCCCTAACACTGTTCCGGCGTCTTCTCCTTCACTTTTCGACCTCCATTTGCACCTCATTCTACTCCATTTTACTTTCTTTTGTTCGCGACGTCTAGAGCTTCGATTTGAACGATTTTCGATTTCAAGTCCGTTCGAGCTCCATTTCCTTTGAAGCTGTGCACTCATTCTTTCTCTTCCATTTTCTTTTGCTTTACTGATATTGTTATTGTATTGAGCATTTGTTTGTGCTTTGTGGTTTTGGTAGGGTTCGTTTTTGGGTTCGTTTGTGTTGTTGGTTTTGGCGTCACCATTGCGGGTTCGGTTTTGGCATCACCACTGCCCTACAAGAGGTGTGTTTTTATCTTCTTTGAAATGGAAGAAAAATATGTGTTGAATGTTTATCTATATCATTAGAATGCTTGTTCGAATTAGAATGTTTTGGGAGAATGTTTGATGTATGTTTTTGGAGAATGTTTAACTATATGTTGAATGTTTGATCTATTGCTATCAAATGGAGAAATTTCAAGATAAACTTGACCAATTTCTACATCTTTGGTAACCTCAAGGAAAAGTCCCCATATGAGAAGTATAATATTGATGAAGAGACTTGGACACAATTTGTCCAATCTAGAGAGGATCCCGCTTGGCAGGTTTGTTTTATCCATCATAATTTTATTACATAATATGAATTGGCAACAAAACTTTTACATTATTTTATAGGAGAAGAGGAAGAAAGCACAAGCAATTCAGCGGAGGAATGTCACCCCCCATCGGTTGTCTCGAGGGGGGTATGATTTATTAGAAAAGAAAATAATGGAAGATAAATTAAAAATATTAAAAGAAACCTCAGGTTCAGAAGAAGTCATTTCTCCTTTATCCCCTCCTAGTCGACATGAGAAATGGAAGTTGGCTAGGACTAAACCTGGAGGGCAGATGACATCAACTGAGGCATATGAGGTTGCTCAGCGCATTGTAAGTTAATAACATTTTACTCATGATATATAATGTCTTATGGTTATACAATGTTGATATATTGTGTTATATTTTTTTTTTCAAGATTCTCTGGTGGACAGAGCTTCCAGGGTAGTTTTGTCGTTCAAGGAAGAAAAGATATATTGACTACTGCTCTAGGCACTGATGAACACCCGGGTCGTGTATGGACTGCTGGGTATGGTGTGGGTGTGAGACAATATTTTGGTTCTATTCCAAGGTCTAGCTCATCTCAGAATACAAATATAGCCATGGAGATATCTCGAATTAAAGAAGAATTGAGGTCTCAAATTAAAGATGAATTGACCTCTCAAATAAAAGATGAGCTGAGACAACAAATTAGAAGAGAATTTGAGGAGTTATCATAGCAACAACAACACACTCCTTTGCAAGAAGCTGTAATAGTACCTATACATGGTAAAGCTAACACAAAGGGGAGTTGTGCTGCAGAGGACGAGGAGGAGGAGGACACCAACACTGATACCTCATATCGGTGTAAATTATTTGTTGGAGATCCTCCTCAATTGGTGGCGATTGGGAGAGTGTTTTCCATATCTTCGACGCTCCATACAATGCCACTTGGAGATGATTTTGCAAGAGTGGTCGTCAAAGAAGTTAGAGAGGCAGATGCCGAGGTGCCTATGCCCACATTAGAGGTTAGACTTGTGGGAGAGGCACTTGGTACATTTATTGCGTGGCCTACACATCTCTTACAGGCCATTTCTAAAATGACTCAGGTATTATGATTTCTCTTAATCTTATCTAAATTCACAGTTACTGTTAATTAATACATTTTGTTTGTGTCAGGAGCAGGGGAGTAAAAGTAGATCACCTAGGTCTCCACCAGCTGAGTTAGAAGTGAATCCAATTCAAGAGTTGACTCGTATACTGCACGAGTTATTTGCTCAACCAGCTCAAATTCCTTGGCAGCCATCTATCTTTGGGATTGATGGTGTCCTACTGTATATAACGATGCAAGACATCGTGGAACTAATTAGTGGGTCACAAATGTTAAATATTAATATAATTCAGTTGTGGATGATGTAAGTATACTTTTCTATACGTTTGCTAATTATTTATTTCATGAACTTATCCTATTACTAACAAAGATTTTCACAATGCAGGTACATTAATGATTTAGTTTATGAAACAGAGAATCCTGATATTTATGGATTCCTTAAACCACAAAGTTTACAAATGTCTGGAAATAAAAGTATTGACACTCAGACCTACATACAAAACTGGATTAAAGAATCGAGGAAGAGAATTTACTTTGCCCCAATTATCCAAAAGTAAGTTTCAAATCTTTATATTTTGACCTTAAGTAATGTTGAGAATATCACATTATTAATACATTTTTTTATTTTAGTTCCCATTGGCAGCTGATGATTTGTGTCGTGCGGACAACACAATTGTTTGGTTATGTTCGTTGCACAAAAAGCCAACGACAGATATGAAACAAATTGTACAAAGGTATCATTTAATTAACTTTAAGTAATGTATATCACTCTTTTATGTACAAATAGGCAATTTACTAAACAACTTGGATTTTAGTGCAATGAATGTTTGTAAGGTTTTTGGTGGAAGATCTTCATCCACAACCCAAAGCCTCCGGTGGATACATGTTAAGGTAATTAACTCTAAATTTAATTATCTTTATTAAAATTAGTTGTATTCAAATTTATGATTATTGAACTTTAATTACAGTGCAATAAGCAAAGAGGAAGTTGGGAATGTGGATATTACATTATGCATTGGATGAGAACTATAACAAGAACTGCAGTCATGGATTCTTGGGAGCATGTAAGTTTTTCACTTATAAGTTTATAAATACGTCAAATGTTTGTTAATTTAAAAGTTCTAACACTAAACTTTGCACATTTATTTCAGGTTTCTATGGATACATAGCCCTTGGCCAAGAGCGACATAGAAGAAATTCAAAAAGAATGGGCAAGACATTTTCTTAAAGTTAGAAGTACATCTTAGTATATATTAGTAGTTCTTAGTGTATTACAAGTAAATTTTAGTGTACATTGGTGTATATATTAATTAAGAACTACAATTGGTACATCATTTTGTGAATTGGAAAGAATTCTGGCTAGTTTCTGATTTGTTACAGGGAGGTTAGTAGCTAATTAAATTGTATACTAAAAAAAACACACACACACACAACGTCGGTTAAGGTCAAAACCGACGTGGATATGCAACCCAAAATTCATATCAGACAAAGCACCACGTTGGTTGGAACCAAAACTGACGTGGTGCAGAGACACACCACGTCGGTTGTGAGGGAACCAACCGACGTGGTGTGTCTCTGCACCACGTCAGTTTTGGTTCCAACCAACGTGGTGCTTTGTCTGATATGAATTTTGGGTTGCACACCCACGTCGGTTCTGTGGTGTTAACCGACGTGAATATGCTCTACATCACGTCGGTTGTTTAACCGACGTCTGATTCAACGTCTGCCGCTTCAACGTCGGTTCAGAAACCGACAACAAAAGCCTCTCAGAACCGACGATGAAGGCCTTTTTTCTACTAGTGAGAACTGGACGTAGCCCAAGAGATTAGGGTGAAGTAGTATAAAAAATTTTCATCTATACTTATATATTCTTAGATGATCTTGTTTAGTGGTTTTTGTTAACAGCAAATTGAGTTCAGCTCTATTCAACCTCCTTTCTGGAGCCAAGTGTTCCTACATGTATCTAGACATATCCAAAAGTATGCAGCAAAAAGAGACAAATTTTTAAATAACCATCAACTTATGCATTCATTCAAATAGAGATGCAGCAACTCCACCCATCATTCTAAATGCAAAGAAAACCTATGCAAACAAAATTTGTACAGAAAAAACGCAACCAAAAAGTTAAGCGAGAACGTCTCATATGTGCATACAAACTTCACTCACCTTCTCGTACAATTACACAAGTGTAGCAATGAAAAGCAGCATATGTAATACCAAAACAACAATGGCGCACGGAGAAAATAAACCAATAATCCCCACATACATAAACATATACATTTAAACTTATTTAACACCAATAATCACTCAAATACTAACCAATTATTTTCAAGCATCCATCACCGAAAGCACTTAAACAAAAAGAAAAGAAACATACAAAAAGATAGGCCAGTAATCACTAATAAAATCAGTAAAAATGGTGCACCCTAAACACGTGTGGAAGCAAGTTTGTTGGGAACAACCGAGACCTCTCGCTGGGGCTGAGTTGTGATTGTTGAAGGTGAAAAAAAAGGTGTCGACGGTTTGTGGGAGTATATGAGAAGTACAAAACGAGTGACACTACCTTAAAGGTAGTTTAATGAATGCAAGAAAGTGTGATGGAGTTGAAGCCAAATGAAGGAGAGGAAGACTATGAAGATGGAATGGAATGAAAAATCTATGAGAGAAAACCCTAAACTAAAAGGAATAGACGCATGTGAGTGTGAAGAACGCAATTTGTGAATGAATTTCTCTCTTTCTCCACTCCCCCTCCACCCCACCTTTTTGTGAGAGAGGTAAATCCTTTTATATTGTTTTTGGGTGAGTGCAACTAAGAAAAAACAAAAAGGTTGCGGGAAGTTGAGAGTGAGAGAAAATTAAGAGAGGGAAGTGCCACTTTTATTTGTTTATTTTCCAAAAGTTTTATCTCTTTGCTATTTTTACTTTTTATTTTTATTTTTTATTATTTTTATTTTATTTCCATTTTAAGACCGTTTTCTATTTTTATACATTTATTTTTATTTTCCTTTTATTTTTAATTATTATTTTGTGAGGAGTTAAGAATGAGGAAAAATAAGAAGTGTAAAATTGGAGATCATTTTAAAACTGTCATTTTCTATTTTCTTATATTTTTTACATTTCTATTTTAATTTTAATTTTATTTTATTTTATTCGTTGTTCGTTTATCATTTTAATTATTATTTATGTTTTCTTTTTTATTTTAATTTTTATGTTATGATTTTTTTTATTTTTTTAAAAGTTAATGGGCTAAGTTCAATCTATTTTTGTTTTAAACTTAAATTAATCAAATTGATTTTTTATTAAAAGATATCATTTTTAAGTTTGTAATATTTATTGAAAAAAATTCTTATTTTTTATTTTAATTTTTTAAATTATAAACATATTTTTTAAATTGTTTCATTTTAAAAGTTTTTCAATAAGATAATTCAAATTTATTATTTTTTTTAATTTTTAAGCATTTCAATTCTCAATAAATGTAAAAAATTATTTAAATGTCAAACAATTGTTAAGAATTAAAAATGTCAATTTTTTTAGTAAATTTTCATTGATATAACTAACCTTTCTAAATTTTTTTCTTAATTGAGGTAGGTCAACATTTTCTTTAAGTTAATATAGACTATAATTATTTAAGGCCAATATTACTTATATGATGTTGTTATATGATGTTGTTGTTTAGACTTTCTTTTCTTTCTAGCTTTTCAATTGATGTTGATTGGAAGTTTTCACAGAAAATATTAAAAATAATTTTTTTATTAATGAAATTAACATTGTTGACAATAAAAGAAATAATCAATATAGACATGTCTAAAAAAATTAATCACAACCAATGTAAAAAGAAAAAATTTAGTTCAGATTTGAAAAAAAAAATATACTCTCTCCAGCATTAATTTAGCAAAGTTTGACTAAAAGCAAGAAATAAAAGCGGTGTAAGGATATAACAACACCACCACCAATGAAATAATCCTCCTACATTGACTAAAAAATCATAATTAACATTGATTAGACTAACTTTAGTCTAAAACAAGTCATCAACATTTAAGTAAAAAATACTTAGCATATAACATTCAAACCTCGATTATTTGTTTCAATTATCCTATGATTTTAAGTTGTTTACTCTCCCAAAATTCTAAAATTTCAAATTTTTACCCAAACATTTTATTATAAAACATTTTAAATTCTCTATAAAAATAAATTATCCTTTTAAAATTTCTTATCCAAAACACTAGTTTGAAGTTTTTTTCATTTCCTTGGAAAATTTGTCTTATGTTGTCTTAATTTACAGAAACTCAATAATTAGATTATATTTTTAATTGTTTTAGAATTTAATATTATAATAATACATTTATTTATGTTATGGGGTATTTAATATTTATTAAATGACTATATTTCATTTTATTTTCAAATAAATAATTTATAATATTTGTTAAATATGTTGTAAAACGTTTACATTAATAACATTTTTATAATATTAAAAGATTGTTAATAAATTTCTCTATTAAAAAATATTAATAAAAACTTTACTAACATTTTAATTGTGCTACCTTTCATGAAGAATTATAAAAAAATTAATAATATATTTAGAAGATTTGCTTTCTATTAAAAGAAGTTACTAAAAAATTTTAGTAATACTTTTAATCATAATTTAATATTTAATCATGTCTCTAATTATGTAGGATCTCCCTCATATTCTAACTTACAAAGCTATTTGATAAGGATAAAAAAAGTATCAAAACAATCTTTAAAAAAAAAGTAATTAATTTGCTGATTATGTATTATATAAGAATGATAAGATGATACTATGGTTCTTAATTAAGAAATAATACTAAAATAACTTAGTTTGATGTTTATTTTTTTTTTACTTTTATTTATATTGCACTACAAATTAATCTAGCGTATGATAAAATAATTGCTGGACACTAAAAAAATAATTATTGCTTATAAAAGTTTAAAAGATTCATACCATATGATAAAATTTAATTAAATGATCGGATAAAGTTCTCATTTGCAAAAGATTCTAAATAATAATAAGCAATAAAACTTTAAAACATTAAAAGAAAATATAGATTATAAGTAGATTATAAATTTATCTCCTCATTTTTGGTAAAGAGAACTTTTAGATTGAAATTGTAGATTAACTCGTGATTTTATGCTTTATAGATTTATCTTTTACAAATAATATTTTATAAATTTCTTTCTATCTTCTCCTCAATTCAAACAAATATTTTAAGAAAAAATAAGTTATGCTAATTTTTTTTAAGATATTGATAATTGTTAATTGCTGGTTTAAGTTTATGCAGATTTGTTAGGATTTTTAGTAGTAATTCTGTTTTAATTAGAGATTTTATTGTTGATTTTTCTATTTAATGTGTTTTGATTGTGGAAAGAGAAAATTCTATTGAAAATTAGGTAAAATCCGAAGGGAGAGAGCAAGAGGCGCTGAAATTAAGGAAAGGAGCAGAAAAACAGAGTATAATAGCTTGAGCTAAAACTCACTTAAATCAGATAGAAGTCCTAAACGAAAGTGTCAACGCCACTGAAGGTGTGATGTACGAAATAACGGCCGCACTTGAACCTAAGACATGGCAATGATTATAAAAGGGAGACTAGGCTGAACATGAGGATTATCCATCACCCTTGGGAGATCTCTTGAAGCGTCATTGTGATCAAGAACTTTTCTTTTCCTTTTCTGTTGTATTTTCATGGCTACCATGCATAGCTAACTTCTCCTCGGGATTGAATGTAAATTCTCAAATTCACATGTACTCTTAATATTGTTTTTATGTCATTTAATTTAAATACCTTTGTTAACGTTTCATTTAACATTTATATATCTTAGATTTCTCATTGTGACTGGAAAGCATTCTTTGAAATTGGAACTAAACGTTTAACTCATTGCATGTATACGTTCAGGGATGAAGTATAATGTAATGACTGTTCATTGCAAATGTTCTTAATGCTGATTAAATTAATCTAGTAACTAGAAATAGAGCTGGGTATTTTAATTTATGAATTTCAATGCTAGAGAAATCAGGTTGAAAAGACTTTTATTGCACAGAGGGGTAATTGAATGAGATGACATGATTACTTAATTATGATTGTATGAGAAGGAGACAGTTACAATTCAATCCCAAGGTTTTTAATCATCTTTATTTCACTTACTTTACATTTGATTGTTGTTAAATTCTAAGCGTTACGACACAAAAACAACTCCATCTTTATTAACTGTTTTTACTCACAATGTCATGATACATATTCAATATTCAATTATATATTCTGTTTCCTGAGGATACGATACTGGACTTATTGTCTATATTACTTGCGAAATCAGTATACTTGCTGAGAAATTAGTTAACAAATATAAGAATAATTATGAAGATATTATGTGATATGTATGGGTCAGGGTGTGTATTTTAGGCTCAAAAATGAAATTATGGGAGTGTGAAAGGTAATTCACTTGTGACCAGAAAATTGCACCCATAAGGAAAAACTCAATTAGGGAGCCCAATTTAACAATTAGAAGTCAACGCCCACATAAATTGTCATTCTCTATAACCATATTTGACTATGAACATTTTTGTTAGTTTGTTAAGATTTAGTATTTGATCATTAACAATAATTAAACTACGTTTAACTTCAACACTAGAATATCTCATACAACAAGTATAAATATGAGGTACTGGGATATGGAAAAAATATCTTCTATTTGGGCTAGCTAAGAACGATCAAAAACTTCAACACCGTGAGGCAGGTAAACTATTCTTACTTCCACAACATTCTTCGCAAAACACTAAACACTACCTTAAGAGGAAAACCCGAGAAAAAAAAAAACCTTTGAAGATGAGGAATAATGGACAACGTACACCCACTGGAAGGAATGGCGACTCACCATCTGTTCAACAAATTTTGGAGACTATGACCAAATTCCAACCACCAACCTTTCATGCAAAAAATCATTGTGGAGCAAGTGCCACCACATTTTCATGGTTCTGAAGATGACTTCCGACTTAAGATTAGGGGATCCTGAAACACAAATTAAGGCTCTCGGAGCCCAAATGCTATTCTTGAGGGGCTTTGATGTTGTCTGTGGCAATATATTTATAGGCACTCTCACTAAAATGGTCCTATAATGGTTCAGCAGAATCCTAGATGGAAGATAGAACTTCAAAATGGCAAGTATGTTCCTAAATCCTTATTTATTTAATTAATTATAGTTTTAATATAAAAATGAAATAATAATAATTATAATAATCTTCTTTCCTTTAATTATTTATTTAACAATAGAACTTTAACATATTTTTGTAATTATAATATTTAAAACTAATTTATTTTTATACTAATACGCATGATATTAAGTTAAATATATGATAATTAATTAATTAGTTACTTTTATATATTTAAAGAATTAGTTATTCTTTTTAAAAATATAAAATTCAAAATTTTAAGTAACTAATTTACTCATTTACCCAAAATTATGTGGAGACTTTATACTTAATATATTTATAGTTGTTATATTTGAAAATAGAAAAGGATAAAAACAAAAATAGTTATATGTGATAAAAATAGAAACAATACAGTTAGATTTATTATAGAGACAAATAAATAAATAAATTGTTAGGCCACTGAATGTGTCCCTAAATTGTAGCCAAAAGGCTCCATTAAGGAAGCCTCAAGGATCCATGATACAGAAGTCGCAAGGCTCCATGATACGGTAGCTGAAAGGCTCAATGATAAAGTCGCAAGGCTTAATGATACAATCACCAGGCTTGATGATACGGTAGCCACAAGGCTCAATGATATGGTAACCACAAGGCTCAATGATACGGTTGTTGCAAGGCTCAATGATACAGTAACCGCAAGGCTCAATTATACGATAGTTGCAAGACTCAATGATATGGTTGACGCAAGGCTCAATGATATGGTTGACACAAGGCTCAATGATACGGTAGCCGCGATACTCAATGATATTGTAGTCGCATAGGCGCATGTAATACGTAAAACATGACCGAGATGGTGCATGTAACATTCTAAAAAATGGCCACATAAGGCGCATATGATTATACGGGCGCAAAATATCACTGAAAAGATGCATGTGATATTCTCAAAACATGGTCGCATAAGGCACATGTAATTATACGATTGCAAAACATCACCAAAAGATGCATGTGATATTCTCAAGACATGGCCGCATAAGGCGCATGTGACTATATATGGTTGGAAAACATCACCGAAAAGGTACATGTGATATTTTCAAAACATGGCCGCATAAGGCACATGTGATTATGTACGGTTGCAAAACATCACCAAAAAGGTGCATGTGATATTTACAAAACATGGCCGCATAAGGCACATGTAACTATACGGTTGTAAAGCATCACCAAAATTGTACATGTGAATATAAATTCACAAAGCATTACCACAAAGATATATGTGACATTTGAAAAACATGGTCGCAAAGACTCAACGATATGGAAGTCACAAAGGGTTAGCGATACAGAAGCCTAAAGACTTAATGATATGAATTTCGAAAGGCTTAGAGATACAAAAGCCTAGAGACTTAATGATATGGAAGCCTAAAGGCTTAATAATACGGATGTCGAAAGGCTTAAGGATACTGAAGCTGAAAGGCTTAACGATACAGAAGCCTAAAGTCTTAATGATACGGATGTTGAAAGGCTTAGCGATACGGAAGCCTAAAGACTTAATGATACGATTTCTGAAAGGCTTAGCGATACGGAAGCCTAAAGGCTTAATGATATGGATGTTAAAAGTCTTAGCGATATGAAAGCTTAAAGGCTTAGCGATATTGAAGCCTAAAGGTTTAATGATACAGATGCCGAAAGGCCTAAGGATACGGATGCCGAAAGGCTTAGCGATACAGAAGCTTAAAGTCTTAATGATAAAGATGTCAAAAAGCTTAACAATACAAAAGTGTAAAGGCCTAACGATACGGATGTCGAAAGACTTAGTGATATGGAAGCCTAAAGGCTTAATGATACAGATGCTGAAAGACTTAACTATATGGAAGCCTAAAGACTTAATGATATGGATGTCAAAAGACTGAGCGAAATGAAAACCTAAGACTTAATGATATGGATGCCGAAAGGCTTAGCGATACGGAAGCCTAAAGACTTGATAATACGGAAACCACATTTCTCAAAGATATCGAAAAGATTTAAATGTTACAAGACTCTATAATATTGAAATTCAAGAGCCTCGATAAGCTTTTTCGCCTATTCGGCCCAAGGTTGGGGGGCTTGTGATCCTTATGGGCCAGGAGGTATACTTTAGGCTCAAAATGAAATTATGGAGGTGCGAAAGGTAATTCACTTGTGACCAGAAAATTGCATCCATCAGGAAAGGCCCAATTAGGGGGCTCAATTTAACTGTTAAAAATCACCGCCCATATAAATTGTCATACTTTATAACCATATTTAACTATTTCATTTTTATTAGTTTGTTAAGATTTAGTACTGGATCATTAATAATAACTAAGTTTGATGTCGGGATGTCGCTTAGGTCACCAATCGTGGCGAGGTTAATAACCCCACTATGGTGAGAATAGGCAAGAACCCACCTTGGTTGGCCAAGCCAAGGATATAAACTACCTCTTACCCTTAAAATAAAGAGTTTACAAGCTGCAACCTAACGAGACCTTCTCTGAGTACATTACCAGATGGAGGAAAAGGGCATCCCAAATGACAACCAGACCCCTGGAGGGGGGGGCACTGGAAATGATAGTGAAAAACCTCTTGCTAGAGTCTCAAAAGCATATGTATGCCCAATACCTACCCGACTTCAAAGCTCTCATAGAGATCGGGTAGAGAATTGAGGATGGAATCCAATGAGGAAATAAGCACAAAGCTTATTATAGAAAATCACTATTCATTCAACTTGTCCCAAAAAGGATACATGGATACATATTTATAATGGTAAGGAATGGGAAAACTTTTATACCTATTCCATGTGGGACTTGTAAAATACCTAAAATACCCTAATTGTGACATATGCTCCTACATAAAAGTTATGTTTAAATTTAACATCAGAATACCTCATACAACAAGTATAAATATGAGGCAGGAAAAAATATCTTCTATTTGAGCTAGCCAAGAGCGATCAAAAACCTCAACAGTTATACATATATCCTAATAAAAAAATAATATTAAAATAATTTAGTTTCATGATTTGTTTCTTTTATTTATATTGCACCATAAAATAATGTAGCGTGTGATATCACACTAATTATTGAACCTAAAGTTCTCATTTGCAAAATATCATAAATAATAATAAGCAATAAACTTTAAAATATTAAAGAAAAATATGGATTATAAGTAGATTATAAATTACATATATATATATATATGATTTGGCTATATCTTTAGTTGGTATGAGATCTCTAACACACCACTTTATGTTGGCAAATGAATATTTTGAAAAGTAGTTTAGGCTGAGTTCAAGAGGTAGGGTGCATTGAACTTTCAAAAATTTTCGCAAAATATGGAAAGTAATTAAGTGTAGAATGAAATCTCTTTATTAAAACAATCAAAAGTAAGAGTTTAGAGCACACAACAAAAATCAATTAATTGAAAGCTAAAAATAATCAATTGAAATGCCGAAGCAATTAATTGAATGAAGAACACAATTTAGTACTGTCCATAAACAACCAATTGAATACCAAAATCAGTTAATTGAAAAGCACTTCACAATTCAAAATAAGAGTATATCAATTAATTGAATCCACAAAACAATTAATTGAACAGAAACTCAACGAATTTCAAATAATCACACAAAATAGTAAAAGAAGTCAAACTGGGAATGTGAAATTTTAAGTTTCTTTAAAAAAGCAGATTCAATAAATTGAAACCGGAACTCAATAAATTGAAATTCCATGAAGAAAATCAAGTTCCAAGATTTCAATCAATTTTGATTAGCAAATACAATTAATTAAAAACAACAAACTAATCAAGAACAGAATACAATCAATTAAACAGACGAATCAATTGATTGCAGAAAACACAAAACTGCCGTAGTAGGAAAAATAATTGATTGAAGTCAAAAATCAATTAGTTGATTTTTTAGAAGAGAAAAATGCCAGAAACCAAATTTGCACAGTAGCACAAGAATATTATTAGGTGTGAATGGGTAATCACAAAGAAACTAATTTTAAATCACAAACTCAGAATTATGCATAACAATTCAGTGTATTATGTAGTTCCAGAAAAAAAAATCAATTAGTTGAAACCCAAAATCAATTAATTGAAAATTTGACAGTTTTCACAAAATGCAGCAGATACGATTTGCGATTCAAGATAGGGATAAAGAGAGACAAAAACACCAAGATTTATACTGGCTCACCCTTCCACAAGGGCTACATCCAGTTTCTTTGTTAACAAGCAAAGAAATTCACTCAAAGATCACCAATATCAATCAAATTCAAGACAATTACACTTTCACCAAGTAAGAACTCACTACACATTGCAAAACAACCCTTAAACCCTATAGAAGTTGTAGAACCAGTGCAGAACCCTACTGCACAATTACAAACTACACACTCTATGTAATTTGTAACCCAACCACACAATTACAAACCACAAAACCTATGCAATTTGTAACCAAAACCACTAAAATACAATATGAAAGAAGTTTGAACAGTTTCTGCACAATATCATAGAAGACCCAACTATCAATAACAGTGCATAACACTTATCTTTGATGCAGAACCAAAGATGCTAAAAAATCTAACAAAGAGAAGATTCAAGATTCATGTTCTTGAGGTTTTCTTGAGGTAGAGCAATGTCTCAATTTGTCTCAAAGTATTAACGCGCTTTTCTCACTGTGTAATTCACAAATGAATAGTCTCGTATTAAGTGGAACACGTGTTACACCTTATATAAGCACTCTATTTTAAAATCGTTAAAATAGCAAAAAATCAATCAATTGATTTTTTGAAAAACAGAAAAAACCAGCAAGTTGATTTTCGGAAACAGTTAATTGATTTTCCTCTCAAAATAGGTTTTTCAAAAACTATTAATTCTTACTTAGTCCCATTCAATTATTTATTAAACAGAGTGTATTCTTGGAGCTCTTTTTAAGTGAAATATCATGTAACTCATGGTTTTGAATAAAAAACCACAATCACACACACAACCTAAGTCCTAGACCAAAATCGAAGAGAACTCCCATCAAGGTCCATTATGGCTTCATCAAATCACTCAACAAGCTTTGATCCAAGTTGACTTCGTCAAATGAGTTAGAAACCCATGGTGCTAACATATTTTGGATGTGGGATTAGATATTTACAGGTCCTCGATAATGGGTGACCCAACAATTCAATAAATCTCATTAGGATAAACTTTAAACAACTTTGATATCATTTTAATAAGTGAAGTTATGTCCAACTCAATTATATAAACCGGCTTGTAAGATGAAGTTTGTATCTCCACTTATCTTACAAATTATGATTTAAGATTTAATTATGTCTCTAATTAAAGTAAGATCTCCAATACATTTCAACTTAGAAAAAAAGTAATTAATGTGTATAAATAAGATGATACTATGCATGTGTTTTCATATTTAATGTTTTTCTTTTATTTACATTACACTATAAAATAGTCTAACATGTGTCATCATACTAATTGCGCTTGGAGGTGCAAAACGGAAGTCGAAAACGTCTATGGTAATGGAGGAAAGCTTTGGGTTGTAGGATCGTTCCACTCAAGCTTCAAAGAATAACTCTTGAATGAATTCTTGGATGAATGTGATCTTTAAAAGTTTGCGGAAAATTCGAAAATGAAAATAATTAAAGAAAATGTAAGAAATAAAGATAATGTTAGGAATTAGAACAACACCTTGAGTCATCCAAATTCATTAGATAAGCAAGATGGTGATACACCACTTGTGACCTAGCCAACAAGATAAAAATCAATGCTAGGAATTGATAAGAACCTTACGCCACTCAAATTCATGAGATAAGCAAGATAATCACCACTTGTGAGCTAGCTCACAAGATAAAAAAACTCCTAGAGAGAAACTCTCCACTTCCCTTTGATGAACCCCGATGTGCAATCAAGAGATAAGCTATGAAGCGTCACTCTAAAATAAGCAAAGGAGAAACATCTATTGAGATATGACATAATCAATATTTTTTTTTTAAATTATATTTATTCCAAATCTGCCAAAATGAGTACAATAGATGTTTTTATTTAGAACTCATAGTGGAAGAGGAATAAACAAACTCATTCCATATCTATGTCTAAACTAAACATAGGAAAAATATAAAGAAAAAATACATTTATTTTTATTTTTTTAGATCACATCAATTTAAGATTTAATTATGGCTCTAATTGTAAGATCTCCAATACATTTCAACTTACTTACAAAACTATGATAAAGATAAAAAAATATGGAAATAATCTTAGAAAAAAATAATTAATGTGCATGAATAAGATGATATTATGCATGTGTTTTCATATTTAATGTTTTTCTTTTATTTACATTTCATTACAAAATAATCTAACATGTGCCATCATACTAATGGCTGTACACTAGCAAAGAAATTATTGTTTATCAAATGTTATAAGATACATACCATATGATAAAATTTAATTAAATAGTTAGATAAAGTTTTTATTTACAAAAGATTCTAAATAATAATAAGCAATAAAACTTTAAAACATTAAAAGAAAATATAAATTATAAGTAGATTATAAAATTTATCTCCTCGTTTTAAATAAAGGAAAACTTTCGATTTAAATTGTAGATTAACTCCTGATTTAATATTTTATAGATTTATTTTTTACAAATAATATTCTATAAATTCCTTTCTATATCCAAATAAATCTTAAACATAATAAGTTGTGTTAATTTTATAAGACACAAAAATAATTAGGATTATAATTCTAAATTAACTTAGTTTCCTATGTTTTTTTTCCTTTTTTACTTTTGTTTACACTACACCAGAAAATAATCTAACGTAGGTTATCACACTAACTGTTGGACACTAAAAAATAATTATTGTTTATAAAATTTTATAAGATACATATTATTTGATAGAATTAATTAAATGTTTGAATAAAGTTGTCATTTGCAAAAATACTTTAAATAATAATAAGCAATAAAACTTTTAAAACATTAATCAATTTGTGTAGTGTACTGTACAAGAGGACGGATTGTTGATAGAATTAATTAAATGTTTGAATAAAGTTGTCATTTGCAAAAATACTTTAAATAATAATAAGTAATAAAACTTTTAAAACATTAATCAATTTGTGTAGTGTACTGTACAAGAGGACGGATTGTTGTGGATGAAGTTTGTTTGGTTGCATTAATTTGGAAGGATGAATTAGAAAAGATTTGCACTATGGGATCCTCTCTCATGTGAAGAGATTTAAAGGGGTGGAATTGAAAATTTTGAATAGCCGTTGTAAGTGAGTTGGAAATTATGATACACCATTTTTACAAGAGTTAATTAGTAATTTCACAAATATATCAATTAAAAAAATAAAAAAAAAATTATAACATCTATCAAATCATTATAAAACTTTCACAAATATTCTATTCAAATCCCTTCAAATCTTATCATCTATCCATTAATTCAAACAATCTTATCTTCCACATACAATTTACTCAAATTCCTTCAAATTCATTTCTTTAAATTTACTTTCCTAACCAAACAAAGCGTATAGAAAAATGTAGATTATAAATAGTTTATGATTTTTATCTTTTTATTTTAGACAAAGGAAAAATTATAGATTAATTCGTCATTTTAATATTTTATAGATTTATTTTTTACAAAAAATATTTTATAGATTTCTTTCCACTCTCAAATTCAAAAAAAATCTAAAATAAAAGTTGTGTTGGAAACTTGAAATTAAACAATGATTTCCCAACAGTTTAATTTTCCTTAAAAACTCTCTGTCTTTATTATTTTAAATAATCAATCAATTAAATAGTATTTTAAATATAACTTTCAAAAAATATTTATTACAATAATAATTACCATTAATAATCATTAATGAATAATCTTTAAATCATTAATTATAGACATATAAAAAAAGCTTACAATTTAATATATCAACATCCTTTATTTATGATTAATATTAATTGAGATAATTAGGGTGATTGAATTTCTTTGACAAAACTCAAATAAGACAAAAATGTAAGTTATTACATCATCTTATTCACAATATTGCCATTCCATTCACAAACTACCATACATCTATCCCATTCACAAACATCTATAAATTGTCCATGTAAAAGTACATCATCTCACACACGTCCCATCACCCCATTTGAAGCTTAGAACACTCTGTGTAATAGGGGGCTTCAAACAAAGGGGCCCCAAAAACCAAAACCCTAACCTCATTCGCCACCGGTTATGGCGTCCGAGAGCGCTTCTCGGTCGAGTTCTGCGGCCGATACGTACATTGGGAGCTTGATAAGCCTCACTTCCAAGAGTGAAATCAGATATGAGGGCATTCTGTACAACATCAACACTGAAGAGTCCAGTATTGGCCTCAGAAATGGTATTCTTCTGCTACCCACTTCTTTTTTCCCACCAATTTCCCTTAATCCTTTCTGGGTTTTGTTTGTTTTCAGTTTAATTTGGTTTCCTTGGCTTCAGATCTCTGAATTCACTGTCAAAATTTGATCTTTGTTGTTGTTTGTTATCTTTTATTGAATTCTGAAGGGGCTTTGTCACAGGGGTGTGAATTCCTGCCACAGGGAAGTAATTTTCTGAAGTTGTGATAGTTCTTGGGGTCTTCTTTTAAGAGCTGAGAATGGTCTTGATGAACTTATCCCTGCAGCATCTGTGTTGCATGTTTTGCTTGTCTCTTAAGCGTGTCATGTGGTTTTAATCTGTCTCTGTTGAAGTATATGGATTTCGCTTCTTTCATTGTTCGAGTAGGATTCTCAGATGGATATAGGCTTACCTTTGGTTCTCGTAATTTTTTTTTTTTTGTTATTTGCTGCTTGCTTTTGTGGATTGTTTGGTTATTGCATTCCAGGTTAATGGAAAGCTTTTTGATCAATAAATGAAAGGAGTTTATAGTGAACTCATAAATTTAGTCCCTAAGTCGATAGGCTTGCAACACTGAAAGAAGCAAAATTCAGATACTCCGGTGGTGATAGATTGATGAAAAAACTTCCAAATCTAAGGCCAAATTGAATTATAGAATGAATTTTCATATTTTTCCCTCTTATGTTTGAATTTTTAATTTTAGTCAGAATAATAATTGGCAATTTACATATATATCTGTATTCCGTACTAGTCAATCATGCGATATAGAGCTGTTGTGGTGTGTCACGCGATCTAGAACCATTTTAGCCTGTCATGTTGCCGCTTTTTTGTCATGTCTGGAGGGATTGTGGATCACACTCATGTGTAGCATTAGTGGCCGCAACATTGATTGATGGATGAAATCCCTCTTTAACCCCACAGAATGGTGTCATTTAAGGTTTATTTTGGGAGACATTTGTGTGATTTATACTTCCCTTACATAATCAAGGTTTGAGGTCAAACCCTATTTTGAAACATGAACCACTATATCTGGTGCGATCTCCAGCAATTTCTGATTGTTTTTGACACCTTCCTGGTGTTTCAGTCCTTGATCCGTTCTCGGGAACTATCTTCAATGTTATTTGGTATTGTTTCTATTCAGTTCACCCTCATTTTTCCCTTTCCCTCAGATTTATGTGGTCTATGTCTCTCCCACCACAATAGCTAAATTTGTTATGTCGTCTAAGATTTGCATCATAGTTTACTTATTTTCTATCTATCCAAACAAACTTAATTGCAATGATAATTGTTGTGCCCTATATATATATAGCCAATGGTCACATGACCTCACAAAAATGTAATTTGCATTTATCTTTTAATTTTCATTTAAATATGATTGAATGTTCTATATTTCTATTCTAATATCTTACAATTCATGATACCTTATTTCTCACTAGATATGCTTTGTATATGTGTGTGTATTGGTTAGGAGTTGAAGTCATGTACTGTTGAAAAAATAAACACATCAAGCAAGTTTATGTAGTATTTATAAAGGTTGTGCTCTTTGATTGAATTTCAAATCATCAGGAATCTTGATCAATAGATCTCATGAAACCGTGTGGGTTATTGCAGCTTCGAATTTTACCATCTAAGTATGTTATTTAGTATCATGGATTCGATTGACAAAGTTTTTGTTTTTGGTGTTGCAGTGCGATCTTTTGGAACAGAAGGAAGGAAAAAGGATGGCCAGCAAATTCCCCCGGGTGACAAGGTTTATGAGTATATACTTTTCCGCGGTACTGACATCAAGGTAATATGCATGTAATATGTACAAGCTTTTTTTTTTCCTAAATAGGCATGTATTTGTACCTGATCTTGTTGAGAGTACCTTAGAAATAATAGCATGTAACTTGAGTGAGTTTTGAGAAGAAACATTATTGGTACAACTTGGTTCTAGAATCTTTGATTGAATATATCAGTAGATAGAACATTAGAAGGCTGATCCAGATTTTCTTATCTGTTTTACGAGTTAATGTGTTTAGCCTAGAAGGGCATTGTTTAGATGTTACTGCATGGAATATTGATAGATCGATGTTCATAGGTGTTATATATAAGTCAGATCAGCTGAGACATGTCTTATTTTTGTCTGCAGGATTTACAGGTTAAATCTTCTCCACCTGTGCAGCCTCCCCCACAAGTCAACAACGACCCAGCTATTATTCAGGTTAACGAGATTTCTTTTGTGTAAATAGTGAATCAGTTAAATAATGTATTCCTAATTATATGGTATTGCATTTTGCAGTCTCACTATCCTCGTCCAGTAACCACATCTACAAGTTTGCCTACTGCTGTCAGTGGGCCTTTGACTGATCTTAGCTCTCATACCCCTCAGCTTGGACTTCCTGGGTCAAATTTTCAAGGGCCCTTGCCTTTGTATCAACCTGGAGGGAACATAGGATCATGGGGAGCTTCTCCACCTGCTCCAAATGCAAATGGCGGTAGGCTTAGTGTGCCAATGTATTGGCAAGGATATTATGGTGCTCCCAATGGGCTTCCTCAATTACAACAACAATCTTTGCTTCGACCTCCACCTGGTTTATCAATGCCTTCCTCCATGCAGTTTCCCAATTTTAGTCACTCTTTACCTCCTGTATCTTCTAACCTACCAGAATTACCATCATCATTACTAACTGTGACCACCACCACCCCTAGTGCAATATCTGCTGTCTTGCCTTCATCTAATTTGCCCCCAGCACCTTCTGCTTTGCCTCCTGCACTGTCCACCTTGCCTTCTGCTTTGCCTCCTGCACCGTCCACTTTGCCTTCTGCTTTGCCTCCTGCACCTTCTGCAACACTTGCTTCTGAAATTTTGCCAGTATCAGTAACAAACAAAACAACCAATGTTTCAACTTCAGCAACCATGTTAGCTGCTAGCTTACCATCACTGACTTCGCTGACTAATTCTGGTCCAGAAATGAATGCTATGGTGCCACCCATCGACAGCAAACCAAATGCAATTTCAGGTTCAAGCTTGGCCTATCAAACTGGATCTCAGTTGTCTCCTGCAGTTGTTGGATCATCAAGTTCTATCCATACAGAAACATCAGCCCCTTCTCTGATAACCCCAGGTCAATTATTGCAGCCTGGACCAGCGATAGTTACTTCAGCTCAGCCTTCACAAGCAGCTCATAAGGATGTTGAAGTGGTTCTGGTAGCATCATTGCCAATTCCTGAGCAATCTCGGCCAGTTTTGGTTGATTCTCAACCGGCAATACTGCCTTTGCCACTGCCAGTAACTGCACGACCCAATCACAGGGTATCCTTTCTTCTCTTGATCTATTAGTTTGTTTTTTATGGTTCTTAATATGCTTGTTTGTTTCCATAAAATGTCGTGATATGGGGGAGGTCATAGTCTCATTATTGAATTCAAATAATATCATCCTCCAAAGGTAATTAGGGTGCTTGGATGAACATTTGTAAACTTGATTTTAGATTATCCTGATTTTGGTTAGAATGAAGTGCATTCTTGATTGAGCATTTGCAAAATTCTTTATGAATGTAGTTAATTTTGTAAAATTGATTTATAAGGTAAGTGATTTTTGTTTGGATGCGTTTATCTTGAAAGCAGGTTTGGCGTAGTGAGTTTTATCACTTCTTGTTAAACCTAGGTTGGGAGGCAAAAACAATTCTACTGAATATTAATAAAAATCTATATTTTACTAAAACCATGCTGGACTGGAAGCAAAGCAATTCTAAAGCTGTTTACCATGAATCCTATCATACCAAGTGTGAAGAAAGCTGTTTAAATCTGAAAATTTAATCTAAAAAGCAAGTCTAGTTTGATACAAAATTTTCAGGCCAATGCAGAAGTTATATATTTTCACTTCTAAGCAAAAGTGTTTTTGAAAATTAAACCAAACATTTTTTAAGAAAAATCACGTTTTCGCTAGTTAAATATGCATTTGACAAGTTCAAACGTTGTAAATGTGAAAATCATGACACTTTCACTTTGATCTTCCGTGACAACTTGCTCTCCTCCCATCCATTAAGCTAGGCTTTGATGTAATGAGGAATATGGGGAAATTGTGCTCTGTAATTTAGGTATACAAACTCTTCTCTGCTGATAAACTTTTCTGTATTTTTCCATTGCTTTTGCAGAGAATTAAAGTAGGATTTGATCTGTTTTGTGTGGCTTTAATTGTCAGCTTCCATACATAAATTATAATGATTGATGATTCTTTCTTAATTTGTATGCCTTTTTTTTAATCAAATAAAATTAGCATCAAGTGACGCATGAATGCTTTATTATATTAGTTATTGTATTTAAAATTTATTCGTTTGATTGAGAAGGACTTTTGACATTTAGTTCCATTTTTTTAAGCCTGGTGGAGCTCCAACTCAAACTCATCATAGCTATAGTTACAGGGGACGCGGAAGAGGAAGAGGAACTGGGGTAACAACATTCAAATTACTATTTCATTTATAGATGTAGTAATTTCTCAAGTCACTTACTATAAGTATCTATAATGAAATATGCTCCATGTTTGGCTTTTTTTTAAAATAATTTTTGGACCATTGGGATTAGCTAAATAAATCTGCGGAAAAGTTGTCCTTATTTTACTTTTCACCCCTTTCTTTTGATAACATTATGATTGTAATATTCAGTTTGGTTAATGAAAAAAAATTATTAATGGTTACAGGGCCCAGTCACAGCATTCACTGAAGATTTTGATTTCATGGCGATGAATGAGAAATTCAAGAAGGATGAAGTATGGGGTCATCTTGGAAAAGGCAAGTCTCATTCAAAAGACAAAGATGGGGAAGAAATTGCCTATGATGAAGATTACCAAGATGAAGACAACAATGATTTATCAAACCTTGAGGTTAAGGTAATATAATCTAGTGTGCTGCTTGATATGTATCAAGTTTTCACCTAATGATTTTGGTTTAGTCTTTGTATTGTGTTTTTGAGTCAGTTTTTCATGACTTTTGCAGCCTATTTATAACAAAGATGACTTCTTTGACTCCCTGTCTTCCAATGTGAACGTTAATACTTCACGGAATGGAAGGACTAGATACTCTGAACAAGTCAAGATTGATACTGAGGTGATTTTTCTCTTTTCTTAGATTTCATATCTCCAGGGACAATGTCAAATTCTTTAGCTGATTTGTGGTGCAGACTTTTGGTGATTTTGTGAGGTACCATGGAGGTCGAGGTGGTCGAGGCCCTGGCCGCGGTGGACGAACTCGTGGCGGTTATTATGGAAGAGGAGGAGGATATGGCTATGCCGGACGAGGAAGGGGTCGCGGTGGCAGCATGCCTAGTCGTGCTTTTTAGGTGGCAGGTGACGTTTAGTTATGGAGATGGTGGAGAGCAAGAGCTTAGGTAGCCTCCAATTAAAGTACCTTAGTTATGTTAGCTATTATGGTTCATTGTTGGGTTGGCTGTTATATGGTTGTTTAATAGAATAAGTAAGGACCTTTTTACATTGCATGTTATATGCCTCTTGTTACACCTCTACCAAAGTTACCTGGTTTGGTGGAAACATGTTTGTACACCATTTTATTTTAGCTTATATCAACAAGGCAGAAAAGTTCAGACAATTTTTTGCAGTATTGCTTTCAGCTTAGTCATTTGTCTGGGGTGACAAATTATTCTTATTTCTGCAATTATTATTATATATGATTTTGGTGTATAATGCTCCGTGCTATCACCATTAATGTATGTCTTTAGTTTTACTATAAACTTAATACCGTTAAACGTATTTTTAGAAAAATCACGAAAAACTCATGATTATGATGCTTGGAGCTGTCATAGATTTTGACAATCTTTTTCATGGTTGCATGAGAAGCAGACAACAATTTAAGTGCATCATAAATAATTGCTACTATCACTTAACTTTTTTTGTGTCTTATCGCCTTTGATTACCTTGTGTTTTGTAACACTGGTGGCAAGGTTTAGTTTCCAAATATAAATTTCAAAATAAATTCTGTCTTGTAAAATTAGAGATAAAATATTTTTTTTTATTTAATTTCAAATTTTAGGGAAAAATTTTATTTGAGAGATAACTTTTTCTCAAAAGACTCGATTATTATTACCATCGTAATCATTCTGGTCTGATTGTTCAAGTTTTTAAATAAAATAATTGCTTATTGATAAACTTATTTGAAAAAGTACAAGTAGAAAAAAATGAAAATTACTATTTAGAAACATTTTCGAGTTGGGTAGAAAAAAATAGTTTTTTTGTTTTTGTTTTCTCTACTTTCTAAAGTATTTTTTAAGAAGATAAATAGACATATAACAATATGTTATGAGAATCTATTTTTAAAAATATTATATACTATGAAGATTTATTTTTAAGGAAATTATATATTATGAACATTTATTTTTAAAGATATTATGAAGGGTAAAATAGTGATTATGAAATGGTTGTAAAAATTTATTAAATATTAAGTATTACAATCTTATTGTTATTAGTATAGTTTTACCATACGCGTTATCTTGATCGTAATTGGGGTGATAGATGTTATTGGACAATAATTGTTAGAATTATAACCTTAATACTGATATTGTATTACCATTAGGGGAGAGATAGCAATCTATTTATCTATCATATATTCGTTTCATTTACTTGAAAATTCATTTAGTCAATACTCTTTGGAAAGTATAATAAAGAAGGATCAGTTCTGTTCAATTTTATAAATAATTAATGATCCACAAATCATGTCTCAAAATCTAATACTTACGTATCAAAATTAATTCAACTAATCTTTTCATAATTAAACATCTTAAATTTACCTTTCCAAATATATATTTTCAAAACCATATTTTTAATTTTATTAAAAATTTTACTTTTATGGATAAATTGATATCTATTCATGAAAAATTATCAACACATGGATTAAATTTTTCTTTAAATGGACGAAGTTCAATTGATTTTTCTAGTTAAAGTTTAGATAAGCCAACGAATTGATATATTTTTTCTATCCTGATCTATTATAACTCAAAATAAAATTTATTTTATTTACTTAATTTCGATAACATATTATTTATGTTGAAGGTTATTAACGTTGCAAGTGACATCAATATCTCTAGAATTTTGGCGTTTAACTGTTATGTTCTTTTACAAAAATAATTATATATATATTTAGAAAGGCACGAATGGCTTAAAAAGATACGTAAGTCCAAACTAACTTGACTTTTTTTGGAAGTGAGGGTGTTAACGAAGTTCATGAAGAAGTGCAGTGTCCATCTCATTTGTCAGTGACTTTTATTTCATGAGTTCTACCGGCTCAACACAAACAAACATTTTGATTCTTTATCACATATCAGTGCAAAAGTAGGCTTCTGAATGTTTTAAAGTTCTCACGTTCCTTATTGTTATATCCTGATTATTATTATAATTTTTGTCAATTAATAAATGATGAATTTATTAATTGATAATAAAGTTAAAGTTACTGGTCTAATTTCCAATCAGACAATTGTTTAAAAAAAAATTATTACAGATAAACTATATAAATTATTATAGATAGACTAAGTTATAGTCAAATTGTAATACTTAAATTTTTACACGGTTAAGTAAAGCGTTTCATAATTAATATTATAATAATAATTATTATTATTGATTTTTATTATTGTAATTATTTTTTATTAATGTTATTATTATTATAATAATAGTTAATGTTAATATTAATATTATTAATATTAATATTAATGAAAAGATAAATGTTGTCATGTTGTGTTCTTTTTGTTATTATGTTGTTTTACAACTTTAAATATTAAATAATATATATGTATTATTTTTTATTTTCTATAATTTTATTTATTATATAAAAATAAGTGTTAAATATATTATTTATTATACATTATATTGAAGTGATGTTATAATAAAAAATTGAAAACCAAATATTATAAATATTTATAATATAAAACTTGACCGTATACACTATGTGTGTAGTTACTCTTTTTACTTTACATTAAAGTCTCTTTAACTTATCTATTAGTTTATTTCTATTTTATTTTGCTCGATTATGCTAAAATTTCTTTTATTTTTTTTTTACATAAATGTCGTTTCAATAATTTGTATTGTAAATGTAACATCTCAACAAGAATGTATGATCCAAACAAAGATATATAAAATAAAGTTCAACCGTACAAGATAAATTTTAATCATAACATAATATGTTCATATACATATTTAAGCAACTCCAAAATTTGCTTTCGAGTCTCTTAATGTACATTCCATTTTATAACAAGTCATTGTGCAAGTAACAAATACGAGGGTAATTGTTATATAAGTTTAACATTTAATATCAAGAAGTGGAATTTAAGTCAAACTCAAACTTACAAACAAGTTTGTAAAATAAAGTTTGTATCCATTTATAAACTATTGAAAGACCTCATCTCTAGTCGACGTGGGATCTCTAACACACTCCCTCATGTCGAGACTGCTCAACTCGAGCTTGGGACTATATTGTTTAATTAAGGGTGATCCGATAGCGGCCCGATAGCGGGTGGCCCAACAACCGTGCTAGGATAGGCTCTGATACCATATCAATTAGACCTTAAGCCTAACTCAACCTTACAAACCGGCTTGTAAAGTGAGGTTTGCACCCACATGATAAACTATTGAAATGACTCATCTCTAGTCGATGTGAGATCTCTAACTCACCCCCTCACGCCGAGACTGCTCAACTCGTGCATGAGACTATATTGTTTAAGGGTGATCCAATAGTGGCCCGATAGCGGGTGGCCTAACAACCGTGCTAGGATAGGCTCCGATACCATATTAAGAAGTATAATTTAAGTCTAACTCAACCTTATAAACCGACTTGTAAGGTGAGGTTTGCACCCACTTTATAAACTATTGAAAGGTCTTATCTCTAGTCGATTGGGATCTCCAACACACCCCTTCATGCCGAGACTGCTCAACTTGTGTATGGGACTATACTATTTAAGGGTGGTCTGATAGCGGCCGATAACGGGTGGCCCAACAACCGTGCTAGGATAAACTCTGATACCATATCAAGAAGTGAAATTTAAGCCTAACACAACCTTACAAATCGGCTTGCAAAGTGAGATTTGCACCCATTTATAAACTATTGAAAGACCTCATCTCTAGTCGATGTGAGATCTCCAACATTTAAGTTTTGATTATATAAATAGTAAAACATACAATATGATTAGACATCGTCTTTGAGATGAAAACCTTTTTGCTCATAATAGATCATGAAGGCATAAGTGTTTCAATTGCAACATTATGCTATTTCTTTTTATATATGATAAGTAATGTGTTTGTTTAGACGATATGTGCATAGTCTTGAACTACACATTGTATTCATAAATATCTTTATGCTTATTCTATGATGCAGGAAATATTCGTTTCCTATATTTTACCAAGAAGATCTACAACAAGTTATGTCACATCAACAATTTCTTGGTACATAAGCTAAAGTTGTTTTGCTTCAACAATTCTCTTACACATGTTTTGTTAACCCTAGACAAGTCTATTTGCTTCATATAACTCCATGCTTTACACAATTTCAAGTAAAGACACTTTAAAGGAGAGAAAAGTACCTTTAGTTATCAAAATGTTGCAAAGAGAAGAACATTAAATACATGCATGGAGCGCATTTAATGTATCTTTTACGTTCAAGCTGCTCAGATGCAAGATGTTCAAGTGAGTTTGAAGTTGCTCAACAACCAAAAAATATTTGCAATGACTCTTTTCTTCAATGCCTATATAAAGTTATATGTGACGTCCAAAATTATTATTATTAATAGTATAATATTAAGAGTAAGAATTTCATTTTCTTTACTTAATAATTTGGCGGAAGCGAATTATATGCATGGAATATGACTTATTGGATGAAACAATTTTTTTTGAAGAAATAAAATACATACCCTTAATCAAAGTATGATTTTTAACATGAGCATATGGTCCTGCATAATTTAACCAGAAGTTTCTTTATTCCCATTAGTTATTTTACAATATAACTACATATTTTACAGTACCTATTATTATTATCCATATACCATCTATTATACATACCTTGTACAAAAGTTTTACATATCATACAATATTTATTAAACTTATGCTTCATATATATATATATATATATATATATATATATATATATATATATATATCTTCGAAAGATTACATATCATACAAATTATCAAACATATGCAGCTTCACCACATAGGTGGAACAAACAGGTTGATTATTGGGTTGTTGTGGATTGTAGGTGGCATGTAGAACGTAACCACTACAGGTCCTTCTAGTGTTAAAGGTACATCTTCAAAATTTGTGAAGGAAAAAACTGTAAAGGGTACACCCCAGAATGTAACCGAAATCTCTGTTACATTTGTCCTCCAATCATTCCCAGAGAAGAAAGCTGAAATGTTTGCAGAGAAGGATTGTGCAAGATTTGGCTTTATCATACATTCATATTTTAATAAAGAGAGACAAAAGTGAGATATACAGTTCTTATATCAAAATTTCTTTTTTTTTTTAAAAAAAAAAACTTAGACGTTACTTCCATGAAATCTCAATATATAATGGAATACAACAACAATGAAATTAGGGTAGATGAGCAATTAATATCAACCTTCCTCCAATAATACACAATCTCCTGCTCATTTGAAACCTCAAGGAACAAGTTCCTCCAGCCACAAACCATATCCATAAACCACATCATGATCATGAGTGTGAAACAAAAATCAAAAATCATACTTGAGAACTAGTATCAACATGAAATATAATTTAAAAAATTTATAACATGAGGCTTGCGGTACCTCACTGTAAAAAAATATTTTAAGAAATAAAAGGTAAAACAGTATATATCCTTTATCCTTAACTTGGTTTGGAAGAAGATTGTTATGAAAAAGTGAAAAGTCTGGTGATTAAATGAACTGGGAGGATATAGAGTATGATTCAAAGTGGATTGACTAAATTTAAAAACGTGATTTTATCCTAAACATTAATGTGTTGCCCTTTTGTTCTTATCTTTCTAAGTTTACGTATATATAATATATATATAACATGCACCATGGTTCCTGTTTGTTCTGTGTTCCTAATTATTCTCGTACCTTACCCGATGACGTGGAGGAAAACAAACCCATAACTCAGCAAGGAATAATATAAGAGAAGAAGTACGTCACAATAGTTAAGCAGAAAGAGCTATAAATGGTGATGATTTTTTTACCAAAGAGTATCGAAATATATATATATATATATATATATATATATATATATATATATATATATATATATATATTAGATTTTTAAAATTATTTATTAGAAAAATAATACAATATGAAATTTACAACTATATTCTTTTCATCGTAGATATCTTAACGTCATTGTAATAATAATAATAATAATAATAATAATAATAATAATAATAATAATAATAATAATAATAATAATAATAATAATATTTATGGATGCTACATTATCCCTTAAAAGGAATAATAGAAGGCAATTGAGCCATAGTTTGCAAAGTGCTAAAACACTATCAAAAATTTCTTTTTGTGCCCTAATAACTTTGTAAGAACACCATTGTGTTCATTTAGCAAATTATTATGGAGAGCTTAACATTATAAACATTGAAAGATGATACCCTTCTCAAGTGAGCAACCTCGTGATATTTTGATCACACCCTAGATAGTTTCTTTGTCTTAATCAGGAATGATTTGTGTTAAACAATATTCAATTTTTAGCCAAAAGTGACTAACTATTAAAGAATACTTAATGGGTTACCCAGAAATGGATACGTTTTGAAACAATACTCGTACGGGTTAGACGAGAGTAACTACAAACCAAAACAATACTTGTGTGTTGTATCTTACGAGATTAATTTACTTAGTGAAACTCAATCAATTGGTTGAGAACTGAATGTAGTCTGCTCTATCAGATGAACCATTATAAAATTATCTTAAAGTAATTTCTTCCTTTCCTATCTTTTTTATATTGCATGTTATTGCACCTATACTAACCTAAGAAAGAGAAGTTTTTGAGAAGATTTTTTATTGAATTTGTTCATTATAAAACTATCATGAATGTATATCTTTAACGATATTTGCAAAAGTTGCAAAATATTTTTAAAATACAATTCAACCCTTCATTCTTGTGTTTTGCATATTTTTCATAATAAGCTAGGAAAAAGAAACTATCAAGAGGCCACAATTCTAACTTTATTCATCTTAAAAATGAATTTCATAATTCAACTCAATTCATCTTATTTTCATCAAATGAATACACACATTTATATGGATTACACAAGGATCCACATATCAAGGATATACACTAAAGAATATCTACTTATGCCTTTCAAAAGACCCCGTATTAAGCATGCACTATCATAGACTAACATCTAATCCATTTTAGTACCTTAAGTATGCAAATCTTGACCAAATGGATCAGGGTAAGTTAAGACATCCTATAATTCATAACTCATGGTTTTCCAAATGTGTAATAAACTCCCATTCAACTTTTCATCATCTAATGTCTTAGTCTATAAACTCCCATTCAACTTTTCATCATCTAATGTCTTAGTCTACACAACTTAGACTATCAATGTTTAAGGATCTTTGTTACAACATAGTTTTTTCTCTTAATACATGCATTCATCCATAGTTCACAAAATCATCCCAGACTTTTGACCTCACATTTCACACATAAATAGAAGAATCTGAATTCTTCTAAACATGTCGTCCACACTTTCACAATCCTTAATGGTGAAAGATTTGTATTGACATGTGATGACGGTAACTTTCTTAAGTCGCATGTTGTCATTGCCCATATAGTAGATGACGAAGGACTCCTAGATCTCCTTGGTTGTTTTCCACCTACAAACTTTCTTAGATTCATTTTTTGATAAGGCACATACATGAGTGTACCTTACTTTGTTGTTCAATTGCATCTAGTTGAACTTTTCTTCGTCACGGTCTTCCTCTAGGGATGAGATCTTGATCTCTCCACATGTAATGATCTGCCACAACTGACATTGTGTGGAATTCATACACATCTCCATCTTGTCTTTCTAATGATAAAAGTCTTCTCATAGAAACGCAATAGGCCTAGAGAGATAGCTCTTTCTACTATTATATATGGTTCCATACCTGCCATGTTGGATTTTCCTTTACACGTGGTTAGGAGCTTAACCCTTTAAAGGTTAAACTCTAATACCGATTGTGAAAAACAAGTAAAACATAAGAAGGGAATATTGAATTGTGTTTTTTTTTTTGTAATTTTTGTAGATATTGTCTCTTTCATACGATAATTTTATGTTTGTCAGATGATTTGTTGAAAACCTTTCTAGAAGTTGAGTTCAATAATTTCTCCTTCTTTGATTAGTGCATGTTCAATAACATGCAATATAAAGCACAAATTCTTACAAAGCAGATAAACCTTTCTAGGGTTGATAAAGCCTGCATCTAGGAGTTGTTGTATCAAAGGAGCTTCAGCTTATGTACCAAGAGATTGTTAATGTGACATAAGCTTTTTTAAATCGTCTTTGTAGATGAAAGAAACAAACATTCTCTACTATATATAATAAGCATAAAGATATTCATGAAGTACTATATTAGCTTAGTGACCTGGATCACGATGGCGGACAACGATCCGAAAATGTGGAAAATGAGATGAAGGTGAAATGAAAGAGATGGAGTCGCCACCGTAGTTTATTAAGGAAAACTATGGAAAAACCAGGAAAGGAAAGGAATGGTCTGCAAAACGGATATAGACTCAGGAGTCGGTTACATGTGGAAAGATATTTACACCCCACAACGCATGTCCTAAGAAAATACCTTTAATAAAATGAGTAAAACTGAATGTGGTTTATTAAATATTTATTTTTCCCAAAATAAGAAATAAAAACTGCAAATAAGAACAAAAAATAATTTTTAAATTAAAAGACTCGACAAGGATTGACCTTGCTCCTATGTATTTCCATCCATGATGAAAAATCAAGATATATGTAGTTCTAAAGGAAAGTTGTTTATTTGAATTTGATGTTTTTTAGTTTTTGAAAATTTTGTATTTTTTTTTTATTTTTCTAATTCTGCATATCAGATACGGGTCTGTATCCTGCATACGTAATTTGATGTTTTTTAGTTTTTGAAAATTTTGTATTTTTTTATTACTTTTCTAATTTTGCATATCAGATATGGGTCCGTATCTGCGGTTCTGAGTTTTGGTGATTAGAATGGTTTTTGTGAAGAGTTCTGGATGACGTCATACGGTATAAACAAAAGTATTATGATTGATGTTGTGGATGACGTCATACAGCTGGCGTGTGACGTCATACGACTTGGGCGGGAGTACCGTGGTTTTGATTCTAGATGACGTCATACGACTGGCGAGAGTATGATGTTGAAGGTATATTTAAACTAACCTTGGTCTTGACTCTTAAACGATGTAGGACTATATTGGGTATACCTGAACAAGCCTCTTGGGTTGAGGGCTCAGGGAACGAGGTCCCCACAAACGACGCTAATGTTTCGACATCAAGTCCGTTGAGATGACATCATGGGTTAATCACCGTATTTGAGGTATTGTCCGCTTTGGAGCTCGGAACTCCATCACGGTTTTGTCCTTAAAAGGCACTTTGGAGAGTCAAGGGAGGAAAAAATATTTAAACTGATCTTGACCTCAACTCCTAAACAATGTGAGACTATATTAAATATATCAGATTAATAATAATAATATTAAAATTTAAATAATAATAACGATAGTAATAGTAATAATAATATTATTATAATTATAATAAAAATAATAATACTAATAAATATGATCATAATAATTACAAAAGTATTTATGATAATAATAATAATTAAAATAATAGTAATAATTATAATAATTAATAATAATATTATTATTAATGCTAATAATATTATTAATGATAATGTAGTAACAATCATCATAGTAACGATAACAATAATAATTATAACAATAATAATTATAATAATAATAATTATAATAATAATAATATTAATAATGATAAATAATTATTATTATAATGATGAAAATGTAAATAATTTTAACAATAATTATTATTTTATTAACAATAATAGTAATAGTAATAGTAATTATAATAATAATAATAATAGTGGTCATAATAATATGACTAAAATGTATTTTTGGTGTGATTGTTATAGGTTTTATGTGTACTTTTATCTGTGGACGAAATTTTGATATTATTAATGGATTTTGGGGATCTTTAAATCTAAAATTTTTTGTAATATTTATATTTATTTATCTTTTATTTTTTTCTTTGAATAATTCATCAAGCAACATCTTTATTATTGACCATAGTTATCAATACTAGTTGAGATGATTTTTTACTTAAAATGAAGTAAAAACAAAGATTGTATATGACAAATAATTGGATTAAAGTTAACATAAACTTGTGTTTGGATAGTTATTGAAACAAAACAATTTTAAATCATATCTCATAATATATTAATGTAGACTTGAGTTTTGTATAGATCATTTTGTAAATAGAAAGTCTAGATACTCTCTACAACACAATAATAAATTTAAAAAATGCTTTCATTAGGTATAATATAAACTTAAAATCTGAATAAACATATGACAATAATCATAAACAAAATTATTAATGTATGTATACATATGAAGACAATCAAAGTTGTCATTAAAAATCAACGATGATTATAAAACCATCCTTAGAAGGTTTCTAATTCTTACCAAAATCATATTTCTAGAAATCTCATCAGCTAATAAATATGAAAATAATATCTCATTTCTTCCTTATCATTATCATGTAGCAAGTATACTCCTATACACATAAATGCATTCATCTAATAAATCACCTGAAAAAACTAATGAAAACTAACGTCTGAAAATGCTCCAATTACAAATATTTATAGAGATCAAACATAACAAACGTCTGAAAATGCTCCAATTACAAATATTTATAGAGATCAAACATAACAAAATGCAAGAAATTTAAAAAAAACAAATAAATCCAACTTACAAGAAAAGAAGTTGAAAAAAGATCTATAAAACTTAAAAACACTTTCATTGTCAATATAAGTATTGCCCATTTGGACAAAGATTCACGAGAGTAACCTCCAACTTAGGTGGGTATGAGTTTAAATATTTTGATAAATTTTTAATACAAATATTTACTACCTAGTTGTACCACCATATGTTAAACGAGTTTTACTTATGAATTTAAGAGCTACTTACAATTCCCGTCACTAAACCTAATTCAATTAAAATTTATTTTTTCTTGCTTACTGGATTTCTATGTATATTCACAAATTTTGTAGGATGGCACAATTTACATTTATTAAATACATTTAAAATACATATTATAGGAATTAACTTTTTATAATATAAATTTACGTGATATAATATCTAATCAATGTGAGATAATAATCATAACTATAAATTTATAAATTTATTTGTTATCCCCTAAATTATCTAAAATGAAAATAAGGCAATACAATAATTTATTTATTTTTATAATTTTATTAACTCTTCGAACACTAAAATGAAAACTTTATTAAATACGATTTATTTTGTTTTCATATTTTTTCTTTTTTTTATTATCACCAATATTTTCCCAAATATCCGTTTAATTTTCCTATATTAAATAAAAATCTCATTGGTCACCAATTCACAATATTGCAATCCAAATGGGTGGTACAAAACACTGTTAAAGGACAGAGTTTTATTCAGAAAAACCTTTAAACCCTTTACCGTTTCCAAAATTTCACACTTCTAAAACACCGTCCCTCCCTTTTTCTTTTCCGGCGAAACCCTCACCGTCGTTTCGTTTTCTTCCACCGCGCAGCGTCTTTTCCTGCCATTTTCGGTTACGGTGCAATGTTCACGCCGCAGCAAAAGGTGTGGCCAAATGCTGCTGCGCCTTTCACGCCGCACCGAGGCGGTGCTGCGACGGTTTCCGCCTCTGCGAAGGGCAAGGCTGTGGCTGACGGTCCACCGCCGCCGCCGTTGGGGTCTCTGACGGAAACCACCGTAGCAGTGGGGTTCGACTCGGGGAACGCCGAGGACTGGAAGCGGTTCACGGAGTTAGGGTTGCTGGATGAAAGCGTGATGCAGAGGAAGGACCAAGAAGCGCTCATGGAGAAGGTCACGAGGCTCGAAAAGGAGGTTAGTCTCGGTGAAGGTTTTGCAAATTTTCACCGATATTGATCTGAGGCGCATTTCTAGGGTTTTCCTTTTTATTTGATTTCGACGCGTTTGGGCGAACTTTATGTGTTTATGGTTTTTGTTTAGCTTTTAAAGATGACATTTGTTTAAATTTATGATTGCTTGGTGTTTAGCGCTTGATATTTATGATTGATCATTTTGAATCTTGGTATGTTTTGAATATTGATATTGACATCGCTATTTGTGCTTGTGTGATTTAGATAAAAGAACTCTTTCGATTGATTCTAGTAGCAGCTTGAGAGCAAGTAAATTTGTTTAGATCCCCCGATTCCCCTTAGAAGAAGCCCTTGATGTGTTGCAGAAATCACTGGAAAATGTGGCTGTGATTTTAGGTGCAATGCAGTTGTAGAGACTTCAAAAACTGTGATATTGTAGTGCAGTTGAAGTGCAGATTGCAATTCTAAACGTTGTAGTTGATAGAGTAATGAAGGCAAATCATTTTATGCTATTTCATATAAATGATTGATACCGTAGGGCTTGGAATTATGACATGGGTTTGACTTTCGATGGACCAACGGTAGAAAAGAACCATTTAAACGTATCCTTAATAGATGAAATTTGAAGTCGTTGTCAATAGCTTTTTCCGTGTACTTTTATTTTAAGAACATTATTTGTTGTAGGAAACGTGTAAAAGGAATTTTACAGGGGTGAAAGTATGATAGGTTTTGGGTATTATGAGATTGCCTAAATACAATATCGGGTAGCATAGGATGTCTGTGTGCTTATCAGCTGCCTATTACCCACTGGTAGCGAAACACTAAGAAAAGAAAGTAATGTGATCCACTTTAATTAAAATTAAGATTTAACATCGTTAGTGGTTTCTAAATCTTAGTACTTAATAGGTATGTATTGGTGAAGTGTCTATGAGTATTGGTATGGTTATGTCCCTGATATCGATACTTAAAGCAAGTGCAAGTATTTGTTTCTGTTATGATTAACAAGGAAGGATGAGAGGAAGGGTGGAAGGGTAAGGAAGAAGGGAATTGGTGGCAGGGAACTAGGCCTCTTCATCAAATTGCTTGGTTACTCTTGTATTTGCTTTATATTTCTTAGAGTTCTGCATTTGTATACGTTTGCTAGATTTTTGGTCCAACCAATGTTATCAATATTGGATAATAGAAAAATATTGGAAACACTAAACATCCATATCTGAAGCAATAACGAGGGTAATGGCGGAAACATTGTTAACAGAATTATATAAATAATTAAAAAATGTAGAGATATAATTGTAATAAAAAAATAATGAAAGACATTCTTATAATGATAATTAGTAATTAATAACAATTGCAAGTCTAGAAATTCAAATGACAATAAAATAAAGTCAAAATACTACCAAGTTCAAGACTTAAAATAGGTGATCAAGTGTTAAAGGGGTTGAAAAGAAGAAAAAAGGTATCTGGGGAAGGTGGGTAGCACTGAACAAATGGCAAATATAAAAGAGAAAAAAGGACTTGCTGTTGTACATCTGCAGCAGGAAAGTGAAGGTGCTGCAGTGGGACAGAGGTGCGAATATGGTGGGGTGGACCAAGCATATAGTGGGTTGAGAGTCTTCACAGTTGAGTCGACACTGCTGTGTGGCAGGTGGTGGCTGCTGCATGGGGTGTGTTGTTGTGAACCAAAGTAGCTCGCAGTGTGAGGTGTGACATGCTAAGTTTGAAATATTTTGTCTGGGTTTGGGTTGGATAATCCAACCCTTTACAATAGAATTAGTGGATTGGCAACTGGGCTGGGTCGGGCGTATAACCCGGAAATAGAAGACAATAAAGAAGAGAAATTAGGGTTTTGACATGCCTTGGGTTGGGTTGGTCGTGCTGACCCAATGCTTTTTCCTTTTCAACGAAATGTGTTGCTCGGATTGTGATTTTTGCCATAACCACCTGAAACCGCCATTTTATACTGACAAAAAAATCTGCCATAAATGTTTTTCAATAACACTGGTCAGGACAGAAGATGCATAGCATGTTTCTGTGTTTTTACTTTTTTTTTTTTTTTTTTTTTTTTTTTTTTTTGTAATCCTGATCCAGTTTTAGTATTACTTCAATATTTTGGCAGGGCTGTTTAGAAAGTAATTGAAAACATTTATACTACTTTTTTTGTGTAATTTGTTGTTTATATGCTTAACTCTGAATTATAAGAATATCTTTATTAATTGAATACTGATAATTCTTTTGTAATTTAGTGAAATCATTTTCAGTAGAAAATGATTAAAATTAAGTGCAATTTCTTGTAATTATTACTAAAAACATATCAATGCGAAGGTGAAAGCTAAAACAAACAATAACCAAAATCGCCCTAAATTGCCTTATAATACTCTTGCTGGTCCTCAGTGTAACTCACTTTTAACATAATCACTCGTACCATTAAAGGCAATTAATTAAGTTGTTTTTGTTGAATTTTTAAAACAATGTTACCAATGTACCAAGTTTACCTGCATTATTAATGTCTTTGAAATTTTTTATCGTTATTTATCGATAAAAAGCACACATATTCATAATATTTAATAGGGGAAAATAGATTTTTTTTTTTTCTTTTGTGTCAGAAACTATGAAATGCCTTATAAAAAGGACTACTAATTTTCTCCTTATATTGAGGACCTAAGGGAGTAATTTTGAAGATTGGAGCTGACAGTCAAATGATAAATTTAAGGTTGAGAAACATACTGCAGTAGGAGTAAGGTAATTCATGTCTTTCTATGACAGGTTTATAGGCTGTGATTCCGACTCTTGGTTTAATTAATTTCCCTTAAACTTGCTGATTCAAAGTTCCTAACTCATTAAAAGCTACTTGCTATGCAAATGTTTTTATGATATCAAAATGTAATCTGAACAGGTATTGTATACTAAATAAAATTACAGAAACATATCTACGTGTGTAACCAAGCAAATTCTTTGGTAGCCTTTGGCATTATAATTTCTGAAATATTTTATGGTTGCAGTGTTTCTGTATATTGTGTTCCTTGATGTTACATTACAAAGCATGTTTTTGTGGATATCATTTGTCATCTCCCTGATTATTGTTCGTTGATGAACTATTTTGTTTCTTTCATTTTTTTTATAGCTTTTTGACTACCAGTACAACATGGGCCTGCTATTGATTGAGAAGAAAGAATGGAATTCGAAGTTTGACCAGCTGAGGCAAGAACTAGCTGAAACTGAGGAGATTCTAAAACGAGAACAATCAGCACATTTAATTGCCTTGTTTGAAGTTGAGATGCGAGAGGAGAATTTAAGGAAAGCATTGAGCACAGAGAGGCAATGTGGGGCTGATGTATGTTTTTGTTTCTTATCTTCAATTATATGGTTGTGTTATATTTGTGTACTTGCTTGCATTTCTACTTTCATCTGTTGTGTTGTCATCCTTTATACTTTGGTTACTTTTGGAAGAAGAGATGATCATCGGTTGGGCTTCAATTTTTTCCTCTCTTCCTCTTCACCCCTTTCCATGACATAATTTTGGAGTATTTAGCCATCACCTTACCCTAAAGACCATTATTGATATAGGATAAAATTATGGTTCACTGAAAACTTCAGTTTAATCTGTTTTTGGTTCCAGCCTTTCTAATTATTACAAAAAGGGCACCTTATTTTAACTAGCTTTCCTGTTTTCAAAGATTTGTATAGAAAATGGTGAAAACAACAGAAAATAGGAATAGTGAAAACATCAATCATCTTCTTAAACCTCTTGCCTTACGCTTTCCATGGATAAATGTTCTCTTTCCTTTATAAAACTCTTCAGCTTGTTCAATACTATATAAATTTTTTTCTATTTCAATTTTATGATCAGATTTGTAAGACTTTTCTGGAGTTTCTCATGTTAGGGTTGAAGTTTGAGATGCTTGTTTAGATGTTTCTTTATTCTATGTTGATGTTGCTAAATCATTCAATTACAGCTTGAGAGAGCTCTGCGTGCAATGCAAGAAGAGCATACTCAAATCCAGTCTACATCCCGTACAAAGCTTGCTGAAGCTAGCGCATTGGTTGATGGAATTGAAGAGAAGTCTTCAGTGGTTGACAAGAAACTGCTTGACGCAGAGGCTAAGCTTGCTGAGGTAAACAGGAAAAATGCAGAGCTGGATATGAAATTGCAAGAGGTTGAGGCCCGTGAAAGTTTGCTTCAAAAGGAGCGTTTGTCTTTAGCTACTGAGTATGCTCTATTCTCTACAATTTATGAATTTTCTTGTCAGTTATATTTTTTTGGCTCTTATGCATTGCAATTTAACAATAAGTTGGTATTGTATGTTACAGTCGAGAATCGTTTGATGCGACATTCTATAAAGAAAAGGAAAATTTGAAGGAGTGGGAAAGGAAGCTACAACAAAGAGAAAGTATGCTACGTGATGGTAGGCAAAATATCAGTGAGAAAGAAGAAAAGATAGTTGAAACTGAGAAGAACATTAAACAGAAAGAAAGAGACCTGGAAGTGTTGGAGAAGAAAATTAATTCATCTAATTCTTTATTGAAAGAAAAGGAAGCTGAGATTATTAGAAGAATAGCAGATTTAAATGTGGAAGAGAAGGTGTGTTTCATGCTCTTTCGTTGTGTCTGGATGATTTGTGTTCCGTTTTTTGTATGCAGACATTAATTTGCTGATATTTTCCATTCTTTGTATGTTGTGATTATGGTTGCAGAAAGTGGATTCTTTGAAGGGCACGCTGGAGATGAAAGAGAAAGAATTGTTTGCATTGGAATTAAAACTTAGTTCTAGAGAAAGAGTGAGTCCAGGAATCTGGTTGCTAAGTAAAAAAACTGCATGATACATCATAAATGCTTAGTACACTTGACCTTGAAATGAAATCCAAAATGATATCTTTGAGATAGACATTCATCTTGAAATATATAGATTCTGAAGATGCATGGCGCATATACTTTTGCACATGCTGAGATGCAAGAGTGGTATTTTTTTGGTGTAAAATGAGATGACTTGATCCTTACAAATTTCAAAGAGCACAAAGTAAATTCCTTTGTGAATGAATGAATTTTCCTAGGGCTAAGGATTCTTCTAGTTTCTGCATCTGTACAATTTCCCAGGCAGTAGTTCACAATTGAAAACCATGATTGCAATATTAGCAATGCGTTGCTTTTATATTTTCATCTTGACATCTGACTTTCATTGTGTATTTAGTAATAAAATTGAAGAATTTATTATTTTGAGTAACATGACATCTATAGTCATGTTGGCAGTTTGTTTTTCTTTTAATTTTTTACAGGATAATAAAAGTTAGAACTCTTTTCCACGATTGGAACTTACTTCTTGTTTTAAGGATAAAGATTGCATCATAGGGAGAAACCAAACACTGAAGCCATGCTTTGGCTTTATACATTAGCAGATGATAGTTTAAAGATGTTTGCTTAACTGAATTCCTTTATAGTCAGCATGGCTATAAACTTTTTTAAGGTTTACTTTGGGAATGGCAACTTTACAAAATTTTTCTTGAGTGAAAGTAGGGTACAAATTGAAAGTGGGAATTCACCATATAAACCCATAATCATAAAAAAAAATTTGTGAGCCGAATTGTACATGTATGACATGAGTAACTGGGATGATTTTATGGCTTTCTTACTGTTGAACCTGTGGTTACAGGAGGGGATCGAGAAGCTCCTTGGTGAACAAAAGGCTACACTGGATTTGCAGTTGCAGCAGTTTGAAATTGAAATGGAGCAGAAGCGGAAATCCCTTGTTGGGGAGTTTAGCAGCAAAGAGGAAGCCTTGGAGCAGAGGGAGGTTGAAGTCAACCATAGGGAAAAAAAGGTTGGAAAAGAAGAGCAGGCCTTGAATAAGAAGGCTGAAAGAATAAAAGAACAAAGTAAGGAGATTGAAGCAAAGTTGAAATCTTTAAAGGAGAAAGAAAAGACAATGAAAATCAAGGAGAAAGAGTTGGAGAAGGAAAGCCAACAATTGCTTGCTGAACGGGAGAGCCTGGAGAATTTAAATGCTGAACTTCAGAAGATAAGAGCTGAGATTTCTCTGCAGGAGCTGCAAATACGCCAAGAGACTGAGAATTTGAAGCTTACTGAGGATGATAGGTTAGAGAATTCTCGTTTGCAATTGGAACTAAAGCAGGAGATAGAGAATACCAGATTGCAGAAGGACTCTCTTGTGAAGGAAGCTGAAAACTTAAGGGAGGAGAGACAGAGGTTTGAGAAAGAGTGGGAAGTACTGGATGAGAAGAGAGAAGAAATTACTAGGAAGCAGCATGATATTGATGTGGAGAAAGAAAGTTTAAGAAAACTTCAGAACAGTGAAGAAGAAAGGTTGAAAACCAAGAAACAAAATATGCAAGAACATATAAAGAAAGAGCTGGAGAAGCTTGAACTGGAGAAGGAATCATTTAGAGATTCAATGAATCAAGAGAAACATCTGTTGTCTGAGAAGGTGAAAAATGAACAGGATAAAATGCTTCAAGATTTTGAATCAAAGACGAGGAATCTTGAGAATGAAATCCAGAAAAGACAGGAAGAAATGGAAAAAGATTTGCAGGAGAGAGAGAGAAATTTTCAGGAGGAAATGCGAAAAGAACTTGACAATATTAATATATTGAAGGATGTTGCTGAGAAGGAATGGGAAGAAGCAAAGGCCGAGGGGATTAGATTAGAAAATGAGAGGAAGGAACTTGAATTGAACAAGCAGCAACTGAAGTCAAGCCAACAGGAGATGCATGAAGATTCTGAAATGCTTATGAATCTCAGTCAGAAGGTTAAGAAAGAACGTGAACGCCTTGTGGCTGAAAGAAAACATTTTCTTGAACTCGTTGAGAATCTGAAGAGTTGCAAGGTCTGTGGTGAAGTTGTTGGGGACTTTGTCATATCTGATATTCAATTACCTGACTTCAAGGAAAGTGTGGCCATTCCCTCACCAATTTCCCCTGTTCTGAATTATAAGTCTCCTAAGAACTCCCAGGACATTGTAGCTACTTCTGACATTAACAATTCTGGATCTCTAAGACCCGTGTCTTGGATCCGTAAATGCACATCCAAGATTTTCAAACTGTCCCCAAGTAAAAGAGCCGAAGCTGTTAGTGCTCCAGACATGGCTGGGACATCACCACCCTCAGATGTGAATGTTAGTGTAGAAAAAGCAGATGAGCCTGCATCTCTTCCTAATATAGAAGGAGCTATAGTTATTCTTGATGAACGTCAACCAGCAGGTGGGAGGGGATATAACCATTTAGATACACCGCACCTCCAATCTGATAACATTGATAAAGAGCTTGGTGATGAATACTCCCTGTCCGTAGGTGATCACAGCCGGGTAGATAGCTTGGTTGATGGAGATCGAGATGATTCTCAGCAGTCTGTTCCAAAGCTTCGTCGGGGCAGACCTGGAAGGAAAAGCAAATCTGGAATTGCTAGAACTCGCTCAGTGAAGGCTGTTGTCGAAGAGGCCAGAGAGTTCCTAGGCAAAGCCCCAAAGAAAATTGCAAATGCAAGCTTGCAATCTCTGAGTACTGATCATATCAGAGAAGACAGTCGAGAAGACTCCAGTCACGTTGAGAAAGCTGTTCGTAACACCGGAAGGAAGCGGCAACGGGCACAAACTTCTAGGGTTACAGAAAGTGAACAGAATGCTGGGGATAGTGAAGGACAATCAGAGAGTATTACAGCTGGTGGGCGCAGGAAGAAGAGGCAAGCAGTTGGTCCGCCAGCCCAAGTTACTGGGGAGAAGCGATACAACCTCAGGCAGCATAAGATGTAAGTTTATTCTCAGGTCTCATCAGACCTAATTAGGTTACATTACATTATATCTTTTGCTGATTGTGTATTTATTGGAGGGATACTCTTGGTGTGAGGTGTGAACTGAATATACGCGGTTAATATTTAGATTTATATTAATTCTAAAGGAATGATTTCTGAAGGCCAATTGATATTTCCTAATGAGATTGGTAGATTTCTGTATAGCAAGAATGACATTTATTGCATTCTCATTGTTAAATTGTGGTTGGGAAATAATATTTTGTCGTAAATCACTCAGGTGGTGAGATTGTGTAATATTATATGGGCATGAACACTAAATTCCGAAACTAAATATGGCTGTTTTTGTTATGTTTATTAAAATAAAATTGGTTTTACTAATAATGAAAGGTCAGAGACTTTTTTATTTGTTGATATGGCCCCATGCTGAATAATATCTTTAAGAATTTGGTTTTTAACGGAGTCCAATGGCGCAATGAAATCCATGTAGCTGACCTTACATAATGAGATAAAGCTCTGTTGTTGATTATTCAGAAATGTTTTTACTGAAATGAAAAAGATCCTTATTCAAAACAATTTTGGGTTTAGACGGCACTAGTTTATTTGGTTGCCAGCTGTAGTGTGGTGGATACTTTCCCCTTAGTAAATATTTACGTATGTATAATAGTAGGAAAGTGAATTAATTGCTTGATTGAGTTTTAGTGCCATTTGGGTTTATGTGAGATGATATTAAGGGGTTGTTTATTGCAAGTGTCTTTCCTGTGGCTGTTGAGTATAGTCAGCAGAAAAACCACCACGCATCGTGTATGTTACTATTCGATGCCGTGGTCATATTTTTCTCTGTTGTTCTGATATCCCCGCTTTTCTTGAGCAGTGCGGGCAAAGATTCATCAACACGGGACTTACCAAATGCAACAAAGAGTGTGGAGAAAGAGGCTGCGGGTGGTAATAAACTGGAGGGGGAGATGAGGCCTGAAGTTGTTGAAACTTCATTAGCAGCAGCTGATGACAATGCACAAGACAAAGGCATGGTGCAGGTCTCAACAACAAAGACTTTGGAGGTCTCAGATGAAAGAGTTGTTAGGGTAACAACCTTGCTGTGATGATTGATTTCCGTAAAGTTTTTATGCATACGTTCTATTTTATTTTTACACATTCCTTTTTCAGTTTGAAGTGCCAAGAGATATTGTTGATGACAATGGTGCTGCGACTGATTCTCTGAATCGTGCGGGGGAAAATGGCACACCAGAATATCGAAACGAAAATGGAAGCACAATCCATGATGTTGAAAATGATGATGATGAGGAGGAGGAGGAGGAGGAAGAAGAAGAAGAAGGAGATGAGGAACATCCGGGTGAGGTGTCCATCGGAAAGAAGATCTTCAGATTTTTTACAACGTGATGGAAGTGTTTATATATCACAATTTATTTAGGAGTTAGGGTTGTAATATTACATGGGGGTAGTTTCCATGTTTGTTTGGCATTTATTACTGGCAGATGAGAAGCATTGTTCTGCTGCCTGTGTTCTCAATAACTCTTCTCTTGCAAAAATATATTTGCTGCGTATGCTTTCCAGAAATCAACTAAAGCCCTGAATCCATGTTTTACTACGTATTCAACCGTGTGATACCAACGTTTGCATTACTGATAAAATTGAGCAATTTCAGAATATTATTTGGAGCATTTTCAGCAATTCAATTTTTAAGTTCACACCCAACAACCTAACAGAGTTTACAATTGCAGTTTGCCGCTGGTTCTGTAAAATATCATGAAAATCTTATTTCTATTTGCATAAATATTACTGCCAAAACAAAATTTATGCAGCTTTCTTCAATTCAATTTGGACTGAACACTTTATCCATATCATTCTCGAAGTATTTTAATGTGTAATTGTTTCCTTGTAGAATTTTAAAATATACCTTTTCAGAAAAAAAGATACATTCACAATAGATGTTAAGAACTCAGTTCTGGAAAGCCGAATACGAAAAACTGTCCGGACTTAGTTTTCCAGAAGCCAAATTCCCGCAGCATATTTTTGTTTAACATTTTACATATAAAGGCAAGAAAAATTAAAAAAGAAATAAAACAATAACAAATGAAAATTATACAGAAAAATAATTTAAAATATTAATTAAAATGTTGAAATTAAATTTTATTTACCTCGAGGAGAGGAACAAGACAAAATAATTTAAGTGCGAATAAGTATTGTTTTCGTGATTGTAATCTTTTATATTACCTTATCACTTTGAACTTGATCAATCATAGACCTATACACCAAAGGGTTAGATGGACGTTTCTAAAGTTTAGAATTCTGTCACCACTCCATCTACACATTAACGTGTACAGAGGTTATTGGGTGGAAATATGTTATGACATGCAATACCATGGCAATTATTCTAGCGATGATGTAGACCCATCCATTATTTTTGCTTTAATATTTTTTACCCTACACATTTCCTAATACAACACAACTAATGTAGCAACAGCTGGCTCTAGAAGGAGGGGTTGAATGGAGCCTAAAATCAATTCAAGATGTTAACAAAAACCACCAAGCAAGATCATCAAAGACAAGAACATATAAGCACAAATGAAGCAATTTTATACTGGTTCACCATAATCTCTTAGGCTACGTCCAATTCTTCCTTGAACAAACCATTCAAGAGGTTCTACTATTCAGTAAATAGTTACAACGAGCACACAAACCTCTTCAAGTTATCCGAGTACAGAAACCTCTCCAGTATATCCGAGTACACAAACCTCTCCAGGTTATACAAGTCCCAATCTTTCCCTGAGATCAAGACCACTCAAGATGGAAAGAAACACTCTTAAAAGAGAGAACAATGAAAGCTTGCAAGGGTTTACTTCACAATGGTGAAGAATTACACAGTGGTTTCGCACAACCCAAAAATCTAAATGCTCTCAATAGCATATTGACAATAGACACTCAGTAGTATATACTCTAATTCTATGATGTTTTTCTCTTTTTTCTTTTTGTTCTTCAACTTGACATTGTTCCTCTATATGTAGCTTTTTAGAAACTAGTCGTTGGGATGCTTGAAGAGAGCAATCTTGACTTTCTGATGTATGGAGCTCAAATTGGAAATATTTCTTTAATTTTTATATTGCATTAAACTTGGTTAATTATGTATCGGAAATAATTTAAAATAACATAAAGAAATTATATTTGAGATACTCATCAATAATTTGAATAATTTCCATTATGAACAAATTTGAACGTTAAAGCACAATATGATATAAAATTAATTAATCACATTTAAATACTCTATAATAATTTGAATAATTTCCATTATGAAAAGATTTGAACGTTAAAGCACATCATGTTATAAAATTAATTTAAATCAAATCAATAACATAAAAGTAAACAGTAAGAAAACTTATCTCTTCATGGATCATGTGTCTGTTGCTTCAATAATAATATTAACTGCACAATGTATATAAATCATCAAATATAAATGTATACTTGAGTTTTGTTAGCATCAAAACTTTACCAGACGATTTGATCATCTAAAGGGACTTTGAACCGTCTAATATTCAACAACTAAAAACGTAGAACTCTAACTATAGTGCTTAGTTTGACGAAGATTAGTTGAAAAGGGCAAGTAGGATGAACTTTGTTGTCTGTTTTATAAGTCATAAAAAATCCTCCAATCAAACCTAATATGTATGTTGCACAATGAGTATGTAGTTGTTCTTAGTTGGTTAGTCAACGAGTGAGATAATATTTTCACTATGCCATTGTAGTTTCACTTGCCATCGATTAGTGACTGACCTTTCACTGCTTTGACAAGTTGAGGCCTTAGACGATTTAAGCCTCATTAAATGGTCTTAAGTCAATAGATCATCTATGAAGTTTGATGATAACAAATACTCTAAGTTTTTATATATTTGAATGTGTTTAATCTATCTAAATATTCTAACATGTGGTTTGTCCCAACTGAAGATTACAATAGACCATTTCGTGTTTACAACAAGTCCCTTTGTTAGACAATCTATTAGACAAAACAATCATATAACTTTAAATTAATTAATTATACAAGCCATAATAATGAAATGGTTTTCTAGATAAATACAAGTGTTGAAAATGATTTATCAAACAACTATATTATTTATGTATAGAAATTATTTAATTTAAACGGTCATATAATTCTACTAATATGAAAAACCTGTATTAGCGCACTTATAATCAATAATGATTAATTATCATATTTGCATAATTTTTTTGCATTGTTTTCATTTCAAAACATGTTCAAAATGCTGAGATAATTCATGTAAATCTTTCCTTGTCAAGTGTTTATGTTAAAGAATATGAAGATTCTCATTGTAAATCCAAATAAAAATCAAGTCTTAACATTTCAAGCTAGAACCGTCATTTTCTAGAGTCTATATAAAGAGAACAAGTTGAAGATGAAGAATACGAAACAATACAAGCTATCTCAATTCTTCATATCTTAGTGATCTTAGTGTTCTTTGGGTGAGTTACAACCTTTGTAATTCTTTGTGAACTTTACCCTGTGTGCCTTGATTATGCTCTCTTTAAGAGTGTTCTATTGAGAGGTCATAATATTAAGAAGAGGTTAAGATAGGTGAAATCAGGAGTAGTTAGTTATTAGAGCAAAAATCCAACACTTTACAGTTTTAAATTAAATGTTTAAACCAATAAGGTATGTAGTTGCGTATGATAAAATAAAGATCAAATCATACAAGTGTCATGTCTGGAAGATGATAAGAGCACCATATTGACCAATCACAACATTTAATAGTTGAAGATTGAAGATAAAAAGATAAGTACAATGAAAGATCATAAGTTAACAATAGACCAAGGAATATTCCTAAACCATAAAGTCTATCACTTAGAGAATGTCTTTAAACGTTTGTCACTAAGAAGAATTGCACAAAAAAAAGATATCACCATTCAAATATCTCTTAGTCTTTTAGAAAAAGCTGCAACATATGTCAACTTTTCTGACAAGAGCTATTAACTTTGGCTAAGCTATTTGTCCTATAAGGTGTGCACTTTTGCTATTGTTTAGTGTAAAAGGTGTTAAGGCAAAAATCAAACAACCTTAGGATTTTGATTAAATGTTAAAAATAACTAAGTGTAAAACATGACCATACTTCATTTGTAAGATGGTAGCTTTGTAAAAACAACAAATCATATAAGATGCAAATGTTTCATTTTACATATGATATACCACTATGCTTTATTTTGTTAAGTTTGATAAGGCCCATAAGATTAGACGAAATATGCACAAAACATCACGCGATATGAATAACGTTGTACTCAGAGTGTTCATCTAGCAAATTGGGAGAGAATGCTTAAACCTTGTACATGATGAAAGACGTAATTTCTCCCTAGTAGGAAAACCAATGATCTATTGATCATACCCTGACATAACCTTCATATCTTAGACAAGAGTGGTTGTTTAGCAAAGAATATTTGGTTAACCCATAGCCAGAAGTGCTTATTATCCCATAGAAACCCATTGATCTAGGAATGACTTGTGGAAAGAATACTTTGTTAAACCAGGGGTGACTTTTGGAAAGAATACTTAGTTAAGCCAAGAGTTCCTTGTGGAAATAATACTTAATTAAGCTAAGATTGACTTGTGGAAAAAACTCAAAGGATTAGTCAAAGTGCTTGTGGAAAGAATACCCAAGGGATTAGCAAGAGTGACTTGTGGAAAGAATACTCAAGGGATTAACAAGAAATGACTATGAGTCCAAATAATACTGGATTGTACTTCACAACAGTAGTTTACCTAGTAGAACTCAATCTGTTAATTGAGAATTGGATGTAGTATGTTGTAATAAACGAATCAGTGCAAAATGTTGTGTGTATTTTCTCTCTTTCTTATCTCATTTACATTACATATTATTATTATTATTATTATTATTATTATTATTATTATTATTATTATTATTATTATTATTATTATTATTATTATTATTATTATTATTATTATTATTATCATTATTATTATTATTATTATTATTATTATTATCAGTACTAACTTAAGAAGAAGAGTCAATGTGAAAATTAGTTTCGAAAATAATCAA
>Ga0209700_101174_pt1 | contig 53438 bp, 19 predicted proteins | sample SiratroredBW_FD_187528 | JGI IMG/M metagenome (GOLD analysis project Ga0209700, IMG submission 187528) | Root nodule microbial communities of legume samples collected from California, USA - Siratro red BW (SPAdes) (version 2) | ecosystem: Host-associated > Plants > Roots > Nodule | place: USA...
AAAGTAATAATAAATCAATTTTAATTAAAATGAATTTTGCAAACAGTTGTTCAAGTCAAGCAGAAAATACAGAAGTTAGCTACATATCTCTTCTTAGATTCTGCCATCCCATTTTTTTTTTTTTTTCATTTTGTGTGCATATTTATCACCTATTATTTTGGTTGATGCAACTGAGAACCTTTTTAAAATTTAAAATTAAAACAATAATTATTATGAAAATATGTATATATGGCGGAGTAAAAGAGAGAGTGGCATTATAATTTAATTTAAAATTAGTATCCATGAGAGAAAGTAGATGTATATATAGAGGATTGGTAATTGAGTAGTGTGAGCTTAAGAGGAGTAGAGTAAAAAAGAGAGAGAGAAAGAAGAAGGTGGGTTTGGATCAAAGATCAATGAAGGGCAGTGGCTGCAGTGAAGCTTCATCTGGAGGAAACATGAATGTGAAACCTGCATGGCTAGAGAGACTTATGGCCGAGACATTCTTTGGTGCTTGTGGGGTCCACCAGAATCAAAAGAAGAACGAGAAGAACGTCTTCTGCTTGCACTGTTACCTTAGCATCTGCCCCCACTGTCTCCCTTCTCACCGTTCCCATTCCCTTCTTCAGGTCATCATCATCATCATATAATAATTTCACTTTCATATATCTATTCTTTTCTTTTTCTTCAATCTTTCTGGCTATTTCTTAATTCATCATGGACTTCCTTCAAAATCTGTCTTTGCATGTGCTGTTTTTTCACTTCTCACTTGGATCTTCATTTGCATGTGCTGTTTTCTTTGATTATCACCAACTTTCAATTTTTTGGAATTTTTTACAATTTTTCTTTGATTCTCCTGAGTTTTGTTTTTATCTTTTTGAGTAATCAAGATGACTGTCAGTCATAGAACTTTCAGAAGTAATTTTTTTAACCAAATGGTTGTAGGCTGATTCTCAAACTGTTTGGATAATCTCTTACAAAAAAATTTAACATGAATCTTGTGAGGATGTTTCAGATTTATTTCTTTTTTCATCGTTACAATCGATGAGTTAAGATTTTTTGTGTTTTCTCTATTCTAAGTGTTAATGAAATTAACACTGTGTCTTACCAGAATCTGTTACTGCAAATTTATATTTTGATGTCTTTTGTTTTTTCATTACAAAACAAGAAAGTGTGAGAACAAGATGAGTCCTCTTTGTTCATTTTAAATAAAGTTACCAAATTGAAATTGTGACCTTCTTTCATTAATTGTCTCTGCTAGCCTTGTTATAGGATTTTCTTTACTTTATTTTCCTTTTAAACTATTAAGTTCTCCTTTTCAAAATTAAATGTCTGTCTTCCTGGTTGATTAATGAATAACTAATAGTGTTGTCTGCATGTATTTATTGTTTCACATATATAAATGTTTATGCATACATGGTTTCCCAGAAGGGTCACCATGTCTTCTTTGATTTTCACTTGTTGGTCTTTGGTTTTTTTGACATAAACGGAAAATCTCTTTTTTATCCATTTTCGCCTGTAAAGCTTTCTCAGCTGTTCCTTTCATTGAAAGCGAAAGCTTTGACCAAATTGTTCCCAATTCCCCTTATATCTCTATACTTTATTATTATTTCTATATGTTCCCGAAGCTTCTTCTATATTACTACTGTTCACCACAGTCTCCTTAAATTCTAATCTTCATATATTTAAGATTTGCTAGAAATGAAATGATTCTTTGAAGTTTGAAATTTATTTTCAAAATTGGTTTAAATGATCAATTCTTAATATTGGGAGAGTTTTAAGACACTAGATGTTTGATTTGGCGTTTCGGTTGTCCTCATTCAGATGATGTTACATATTATTGCTTTTGTGTTTTTTTAAAAGTTTAACATGGTTTTATTCATTAAAATATGGTTGGGTGATCAGATTCTAAACATGCTAATAGAGACAAGGTAGAATAACTCGAACAGATAAATCATTTAATATATTTTTTTAAAAACGTCCCGTGGTAAAGTAGATTAACAGTTTGTTCAAAGAAAACTAAAAAAGAAAGTATTATGTTTCTAAATTAAAATTAATTTATACGAATTATATAGATACCTTAAAAAATGGTTTAGTTTGTATATAAACTAATTTTAATTTTAAAAAATTTATTTATCTTTAAATAGGAGTTTCCTTCAAAATTCAAATTCACCTAACCACACCGCACATGTAAAAGAATTTACATTATTATTGAATCATGTGTGTAGATACATGCATGTTCATGTTCGTGCGTGTGAGATCGAAAGATTAATGGAGAGTTTTGTTGGTGTGATTCTACAGGTGAGAAGGTATGTGTACCATGACGTGGTTCGATTGGGCGACCTAGAAAAGCTCGTCGATTGCTCCAACATTCAGGTCGGACAAAAGTAACTCTTTTCAAGAAATTACATAACCTTTTCTGTCATAAAAAAATGCATGAATAAAGGTCCACTAATTAACACCAATTAACAAAATTAAGACCATATTTTTGTGATAAAAGTGAATGATGATCACATAATTACATTGAGTTTAATGCAATTAATGGTTTGGTTTATTGGATGGCAGCCATACACCATTAACGGTGCCAAAGTGATATTCTTAAATCAGAGGCCACAGTCAAGGTCATTTAAAGGCACTGCCAACACTTGCTGCACTTGTGACAGGATTCTTCAGGAGCCCTTTCACTTCTGTTCTCTGTCATGCAAGGTTTTTGTCTCATGTCACTGTTTACCCCTCTCTCTCTTCCCCTCTCAACTCCTTCTTTTGTTGTTGTTTGCCTATTGACTCTTACAAACAAATTACTGGTCAAGATTCACTAACTTGTCAACACTTTTTTTAAGTAACCTTGCTTCTTACATGACCTACCATTCTAATCAACTATAAAATACAATATGAAACATAATGATGTAAAGGGAACTTTCTTCTTTTAGTAAAATTAATTACTTATGTCCATTACGAAATTCAGAAACTATTCTTTGCATACACTGACGTCTTTTTCAAGTTGATGACATTTTTCAGTACCTAGAACCATGAGTTTGTCAAAACTAAGATAAAAAAATTATTTTTTGAGATAGTTTACATCCATATATTTAATTAGAGTCTTAAAATTTTATTCATTAACAGACTAATTACTTTATGCTTTCTTGTAATATGCATATATTTTGAAATTGTTTGAATGGGAGGTTTATGGAAGAGGTAGAACAAAAAGAAGTGTGAGTGTATATTATAGTGACACATTAGGTCCTACTACTATTTTTGTGTAATCCAAAACAAGATGGTATATATGACATTTTCTTAATGGATCCCACTATTATTTTACACACCTTTTTTATCAGTTGAAGAGATATTTTTTTTTTTTATGTAGGTCTCACTAAACTTCCTTTTTCTTTTCTCACTTTTCTTCTTCCTAAACTTTCTAGTTATTCCTAAAGGTATGATGCTTTTGTAACAAACAGTTAAAAATTATTATAGTATATGGGAATGTCATGATAAGAAAAAAAAATTTAATTTTTCACAGAAAATAAAATAATAAATAATTATTTTTAATTTTTCATAGTACCACCTTAATAACTTTATTTTATGGTAATAAAATTAATTATATTGTCCACATACAATAAAAATGTATTTTGAAAAGTTAGACTATATATAGTTGAAGCACCTAAACCTGTTTGGTTTCTATCAGTAGGAACTAACAATAGTATATTTTGTTGTCTTGAAAACTTAAAATGTGAGTGGAAGCAAACAAATAAACAATGTTAGAAGTTGCAGCAGCTTTAATTTTCTGTTTCTGGTGATGAGTTTAAAACCATAGTTGAAGAACATACATTTGTGAAGATGAAAAACAAGGTTGTTGCCGGCCCACAGAAAATAATTGTATGTAATTGCAGCAGGTTGATCACATGGTATGTGATGTGAGGGTTTGGGTTGTCAAGCATTATTGAATCTGATCTTACATTTTTGCAGTTTGAGGGTCTAAGAGTTGATTGCTATACCCAATTTGTCCCCACTTCCTCTGAGGCTACCACTAGCATTGCCAACACCAACAAGAAGAACACAAATGGCTTCTTCATCTCTCTTGGGAGCAGAAGAAAGGGGGCTCCCCATAGAGCTCCTCTTTCCTAGCCAAAAAAAATGGCTACATTAATTGACATTCAATTCTGAACAAATAAATGAGTCTCAGTTTTCACTGTGTAACTTTTCTATTGTTTGTTTATGTGTTTGAATTATGCACCGCACCTGCATTGATTTCTAGATTTTTTTCATTGCCATCTCAGGTGGTTATTGAAAAAAGCCGCTGATTTTGTGTTTGTGATGGAATGAAATGTACTGATTTTTAATGGGTTGGTGTTTATGAAATACATTGTTCGACGACGAGTAGATAATAGGAACTACGTATTGTTTCTTACGTATTTTATTAACTAAAATATTAATAAAATTTAATTTTTATTTAAGAACGTTATAGTTTGTGTTCTAAGAATACTTTTAAAAGGTAGTATATATGATAGCTACACTTTTAGAAATCTTTTGCAACTCTTTTGGAAGATGTAGAATCTAGATTCTTGCAGGAAGAAGGTTGTGGTATCATCTACAAAAATATGTTTGTGTTGGATGAAGATGTAAAGATTCTCACTAGTAATCATACAGTAGGTTTTCTTGGTAGACAATTTGAAAGATGAAGCTTGACTGGTGGTATCAAAATACATCTTTTGATTTTACGCATGAACAACTTCTACCTCGATTAGACCGCCATCAAAAGTTTTATTGAGTACATATTTCTAGTCGTATATATTGAACGTGAAGGACATGACATAATTCACTATATTTCATCTTTTCTTTGACACTATATTCGAGGCTCTGTACTGGAGGAAGATGGACATACTTATAAACGGTCTTCTCCATGATCCTCATGGAAGGTGAAACTGTTACAGTTTGATTTTTTAGGAATTGTTACATCATGAAGATGTTGAGAGTATCTTTTATCCACGGCAGGTTGATTATTGTCGTTTCCACGATTAAATTAGTATTACACTATCTAATATTAAAAAATTATAATATAAATAGCGTAAATTAACTTCACGTTATCTTTCAATTAATCCAATTTTTATTATTATTTTAGTATTATTATTAATATTATTATTATTATTAATATTATAATTAATATTATTATTTATGATATTATTATTATTATTATTACATTTAATATTTTAATTAATTTTATTATTATTATAGTTAATATAAATAATAATAATAATATTATTATTATTATTAGAATTATTATTAATATTATTAATAGTGTGATGCACCTATTCAGTTTTTTCACTCTCTCTGTGCCTTTCTCACACTTTCAAAATCTCTCTATCTTTTTTTTAGCTTTTCTCTTTCCATAGCTTATGTTTTAAAAGCTAATAATATCATGGAGTAGTTGAGAAGTCAGAAATCATTTTTATCTGATTGGAATTTCAAACAGAGTAAGTTTTTATTTGTTTTAAAGATTTCTTGTTTTTTATTTTTTCTTTAAGTTTTTGTCATCAATCCTGGTAGTGACAGTTGAGAAAAGTATTTCTCTCAACTTAACTAAGATCATACTGAAATCTAGTTTTGTTTGGGTAACTTGGTCTAAATACCTAGAGACTGAGTTAGTGCCATTAATCAGTTTGAAGAAATTGTTTTGGGAATCATCATCTTAGGTAAGGGAAGCTAATAACTTGTTTTTATACTAGTTAGTTACTTTCAAATAGAACTTTAGGATATAAGATTTGAATATGTGATTATCCGTGTTTAAGTCATTCTTGCAGGTCTGACTCGTCCTTGAGCACTAAATAAGTTTGATTTGGTGTGATTAATTGACCTGATTTGAGTAATGATGTTAGAAAGTAAGATACGAGAACTTTTGATTGAATTGATATGATGTGTGATGATGAATTATATGTTTATATGTAACCATTTTGGTTGAAATGAAACCATGGTAGTGGGGATAACTGATTTTGAAAATATAGAGATAACTAATTTTGATGAATTTAGTAGTTATATATTGTTCTGGTGGTAAAGAAGTTCTTGGATGATATTTGATTAAATATTTAATTTTATGTTGTGTAAACTTGTTAGAATAGTAAATTTTGATGATTAAGTAATTAAGTATTGTTTTGATGATGGAAAGATGATTGTATAATATGATTTGTATATTGAATGAATATTAATATGAATGATGGAATGATGAAATTGATGCCATACGAATATTAATATATGAGTTTCTACTTGTTTGTGTACATTAAGTATAACACATCTATGTTTAAAAGAGATCCTATAGCTTCACTCATGATCTAAGTCACATAGACTAAGATATCAGGTAGTGATTGTTGTAAAAGACGGCTGAAAAATTAACAAACTAAAATTTCGGAGGCGTGATAAAATATCACTGTCCTTAAGGACTTATCTACGATAAATGCGCAAGTCCCCCAAGATACAACATGAACTTCTCAATTAAGAACATAGGATCTCAGAACTAGCAAGTTTGCTCTTTAAAGCAAAAATACCCAAGATATCTAAAGAAGAAATAGAAAAAGAGAAGAGAAAATAGGAAGAAGAGAAGATGATGAGCTCTTGGTTTGGTGTGATTTTCGAAGTAAGGGGATCCTCTATTTATAGAGGATGGGAAATGAGGAGTGGGAGAGTGTTTTGCAACTGTGAAAAGAGAGAACCGAAATTGGAGGAAGCAGTTTGCAAATTCAGTTGCTCCCAACTTTCAAAAAGATACCTCCTTGCTTAGAAATTGCTACAAAGTTCAAGAAAAGAGTGCCAACAACCACGTTCAAGTTCTGCACCATCCGAAAATCTCTACAATTCCAACGGGCTTTGAGCAATACGTTATTAGATATTTTCCTTTTTCAATTTTGCAATAACTCTAACAGTGATAAGCTGATAAGGAAGTTCATACACATTAGGATCGTTGGTAGACATTCGGTATTGAATGTTTGAACTTACCTTGATCCTTTCCCTTAGATTCGCTGGTAATCTAAGGTTGGGTATTAAATTAGATGTTAGACTCTGGTAGGACATACTTGATGAGTCTTCCGGAAGACAATAGGTCTATGTGTGGCCTACATGTGCGATGTGGTCCACGTGTGGCCTAAATAAGTGATGTGGTCCATGTGTGGCCTACCTGTGCGATGTGGTCCACGTGTGGCCTACCTGTGCGATGTGGTCCACGTGTGGCCTACCTGTGCGATGTGGTCCATGTGAGACATTTATGTATGATGTTTGATATGAATACTTGAAATGAAAACGTATTTAGTATTAAAACTTTATATGTCAATCTTTAAAGGAATTCTATTGAATGATTAATATAATTTTTTCTTTTTGCAAGTATTAAGTTCCTATTTATATAGTCTGACATAAGTTAAGACATGGGCCAAAGAAGCTAAAGTCAAAATAGGCCCACTAAAATTACTACATAAGAAAATACAAAATTGATTTTCTATTTATTTAACCGTCTAATGAAAATGTTGATTGTCTACTGCTTTGTATCTTTGGTCATCTAATGGTTTGGAATTGTTGCAATCCTCTAATGCTTCATTTGTGAAGTTTAAAACTTCAATCTTCATCCTTCCAAAATCTTCATTAAAGCTCTTAAAGAAAGGAATCTAATGCATCACAAATCAACTCAAAAAATATACAAAAATTAGCAAAACAACATATTAGACATTCTATGTAGAATTTTGGCTAAACAATGTAGTTTTTATAAAAGATTTGTTACAAGTCTTTTTTATTAAAGAAAATAAATATTGTTGTTTTCAACTACAAAATACGCTAGAAAAGTATGAAGAAAATGAGATTTATCACTCTTCACTAAGAACCAAATCACAAATATTGTTGATTTTCATCCGGATGACCTATATACTACTTACAATTATGACAATAGCATTCCAACCTTTTAGTAGGTAAGACAAAAGTATCAATGCTTGTATTTATTCATTGAATTTGATTTCAATTGAACTCAATTGGGTTGTGACTATATTAAGTTCATTGAAATGTTGAGCTCCCAATGTGCCTTTTGTCATCTGCAAATTGAATAATCACTTCATCAAATGAACTTTATTTGAGGTGGACGATTTTTTATACATATTAGAAAGAGTCTCCATAAGACTCGTTGTGGTCTTTTCTTTTGTAATATTGAATGCAACATTATGAGATAACATCAATCAAATAACTTCAAGAGCTTGTATTTCAAGAGTAGTACAATCTTCATCTTTCATAGTCTCTGCTTTGTTTCTTGAGAGGTGTTGATACAACTTCTTCTAATATATATATATATATATATAATTTTCAATCTGGATCTTCCAAAAGTCAAAAGTTTTCACCATCAAACTTCTCAATTTTCACCTTTCATTTTTTTTGCCTCAAATATGATTCGTCTAGATTTTTTTATAATAATAAATAAGAATAACAACTTGGCTCTAATACTAGTTGTTGGGAAATAATGTACATTTTCTATAATAAGATTTATAAGGAAGAAAATAATTATGGAGTAATGACATACAAAATTGATAACGAAGTTCAACCAATTATGCCTAGGTCTCTGAGTTGTTCTAAATCTTTCATTAGAAGAGAAAATTATAGAAGTATGTGTTTATGCAACACTCAACTCACAACTCAAATAATCCCATAAAATATAAATAATATTTTCTCACCAAGAATTATTTCTCACGTTGAGTTTTTCTTTATTAGAATGAATAATAATTATTACATTATGTTATTTATACATAAACACAAAGTATATAAACCTCATATTTTTGTTTATTATATTTAAGCACTCTTTTAATTTATTAGTTTTTATCCCTAAACAAAATAATACAGTCCCCACAAAATTTACTTTGCATGACCAAATCTAACAAATGAGTGTTACCTAGTGTATGTTAAAAAGACCACTTAAGTGAAATAAACTCACTCAAGTAGCGTTGTGCTAAAGTGTATTGATGTTGTGATATACATGTTAAATATTTATATTGATGGAATGATGTATAAAAGGTGATATTGATGTTGAGATGCATGACATGATGTATGGATGACATATGCTCTTTTTGGGAGGCTCTTAATAGTGTAGGTATATATGCATATAAGGTTTAATCTATTATGGTTGGTTCATTAAATGGACAACTTCACTACCTTTTATGGATGATGTAGGATACTTAGGATGGTTTAGTGCTTTAGGTGGTAGGTGATAAACATGAAATTCAAGTTGATGTATGTATCTTATATTTATATTTATAAAAGTGTGTATTATGTTAAATTTATTTTTTTTAAAAATATATCTTTATTTTAACTTCTGTTTTAAATTAATGTTTTAAGAATACATTATTTAATGTTAGTATTTTAAGAGTATCCCTATATTTATTATTTTTAATAAATAGAATTGAGAGTAATTTTGAAAAATATTATATAAAAATATCATATTTGCTTAAATAGTTATATTTATTTACAGTTAGACATTTTGGTTATCTAATATCTCATATTTTTCCTATAATAAGAACTCTAGAACATAGAAATCATATAATAGACTGAAACTGAAATATAAATATTTATATATTCATCATAGTATTTCAAAATACACCTTTACATAAGATTTAATAGAAATATTTTCATATAATCAATAAAATAAAATAAAGCTTCTCCATAAGCTCATTAAAGAGTCACATCACCTGGCAAATCTCTTGCTAACGTGTAACACAATTATTACAAATTTAAAAACAAAACAAATACCACCTAAAAAGAAAGGTAAGCTATACAATTTTAAATATATATATATATATATATATATATATATATATATATATATATAATCACAAATTAAATTTCTATCAGAATCAAACTATAACAAATAAGACTTTTATAATTCGTCTCACACATCACATTACCATTATCACATCTCTATAATAACTCATGCATACATTGACTCACATACAAACTCACTCAACTCTCTACTTTTGGAAGACTCGTGAATTGAATTAGACTTAGAGGTCTGCACATGTCATATACCATTTCATTTATTATGATCGGTTCACATTTCAATCCTCAAATGCAATCTTCATATGCACAAGGTTAATTTATATGTTTTATTTTATTCCGATCAGCTCATATTTTAAACCTCAGACATAGCTATATGAACCTCCTTCAACTCTTACCAAATAATCTTCATCTATATGATTATAATATACCAGTAAAGTCAGAATACCTCCTTAGATTAGATTCTCAAACAATGCACATCTTAACAATCTCAACACGGGTATATGAAACCATTTCATGTCATTCACAAAAATTGATATTACATCATACCATATACATAAACATTTGTTCAATTTAATTCAAATTTATTCAATTCATACTTAATCAAATGAGTAATTACAGTATCTATTAAAAACATTCAAACTAGCTTTCTTTACTTGTATGGAGTGAAGACACTCAAAGGAGTTCCATAAACCTAAAATCACGGACAACCTAATTTATACAAAGAACTTCTGATCAATGATTAGACTACACTACTAGGACAATGGATCAACAAGTACCCGTTCTAATGCCTCAGAGGCCTCATGCAAAATACCTTAAGTAAGAACATAATCAATCTAAAACTAATTATAAGAAAGATGAACAGAAAATGAACTTACTCTAATTAAAAATCTGATCAGAGACTCTTACTTTACTCGACTATAAAAATCTAGAGATGGACTCTTATAATCAACATGATAAGGAAGAAAAATGATAGAGATGTTCACTTTTATAAAAATGAAAATGAATAACTAATTTTTCTATTTTTACGAATTTTTTCTTTTTTTTTAAATATTTAGATGTCATATGATAATAAATTTTAAACTTTAATAAGTTTTTGTTAAAAGCTATTTCAATAGTATTAGAGGTTGTATAATTGATAAGTAAATTTAATGGTAATAAATGATTTAAAAAGTTTTAATTCTAAAGTAATAAGTGGTTTAAATTGTTTTAATTCTAAATCAATAAATGCTTTAAATTTTTAATATAAAGCTAATAAATAAATTTTAATATATATTATCAAGTATTAATGAATTTAAACATTTATTAGGAATTAATTTTTTTTATTCTAAAGTAATAAATGATTTAATTTATTTCTATCCATATCTTTAAAACTTTAATAATTATATCATTATAAACTAAATATCATAAAGTATTCTTTGTTGTAAAATCCTGAGCAGTGGATATATATATATATATATATATATATATATATATATATATATATATATATTATGTGTGTGTGTTTTATTATATTTAATTTAAATTCTGAAAGGGTTATTTTTAACTAAAAATTAAATAAATAATACAGTGTAAAAAAAATAATTACTTTTCAAGCCTTGTAATAAAATATAAAAATAAATTATTTATTAAATATAAATATAAATAAATTCTAATTAACTCAGTCTTATTTAATATTATTTTTTAAAAAAATATCATTATTTTTAAATCTGACACCATTCCTATGAATAATATAATAATAATTTAAAAATATGTTTCTTTATTTTATAAAAAGGAAAAATAAAATAAAATAGTTTGGGGAGTGAAATCGGAACACGGCCCAGGAAGGGAAAGCGCCGTGTGGCCAATTAATTGAGAGTTAATTTTTGGATGCGTAATATTTTAGAAAAAACAAAAAAAAAAAAAAAAAAAAAAAGAAAGAGAAAGGAAAATGGGCACAGCAAGACTTTGGTGGGGAGCGAGAGGTATAAGTGTTGGAGTAGGAAGTGATTGGAGGTTGTCCGAAGCCAGAATCCGGAAAAGGGGCATCAGCGTGTCAACGAGAAGTAGTTGCTGTTCGTCGCCACTAACACTAATCGTTTCTTCAATGCCTTACGAGAAGGAACTCGCCGCTGCAAAGAAAGCAGCCACTCTCGCCGCTCGTCTCTGCCAGGCACTCATCCGCATTTTCTCTTTACCATCACCATTTTCATAAACAACAGAAAAACCCTTATTATGCGTTTTATTCAATTTCTAAACTGCTTTTGCGCAATTGCATGTTTTGTTTTTGCTGCATAGCCTGATTTTTAAAATTCTTCTGTTTTTTTTTTTTTTTTTTTTTTTTTTTTTTTTTTTTTTTTTTTTTTTTTTTTTTTTTTATTTTTCTATTTGTTTTCAAATTTTGCTGCAACGGGGTTAATTTTTGAGGTAGCTATGGATGCTGATTTATCTTGTTTGCATGGTTTTGTGCAGAAAGTACAGAAGGCTCTTCTGCAATCCGATGTGCACTCAAAGTCAGACAAAAGTCCCGTTACAGTGGCCGATTATGGTTTGTTATCTTACTCCTGCTAGCATTGTGTTTGCTTGTATGTGTTAATGGTGTTAATGTTGAATCGTTTTTTTTTTTTTCTGCAAATGCTCGCATTGACAAGTTAATTGTAATTGGAAAATGGAAAGTTTAGTTGTTAACTATTGACTGAGTAGAAGTAGTGCTGATTAGGTATGGTGTTATGCTATTGGACTAGTTGTTAAGGGTACATGTTCCGGTTGGATTATGTCTACATAATTAGAAGCTGAACAATGGGAATGGTGTACGCTTTTTAGTTGTCTTCGCAAATACTTGCCAACGTTTTTTCAGATTTATAATCCAGGCTTACTGATTTGATCACAACAATTCGTGCATGTTGTATAGTTTATCAGCTCTATTTCAAGGTATTTTGTTGTTCCAGTGCTTGTAAATAAGTTCTTGTTCCTTCAGTCCTGTCCGTCCATGAGTTTTTCAAACTCTCATTTTATTTTTTTTGCTTATAATAGTTATAGATGATGTGTCCTATTAATATTTAACTAATTCAGTTTACAAGAATGAGCAAACTTTAGCAGTATCATTGTAGTTTTGAAATCTTTTGCATTTTTTCAATTAGAGTAGGGGTCTTTAATAATATTGCTACAAATACACGCTCTACACCAGTGATTCAATAGTCCTACGGTACTTGTCTTAAACCATGTATTGAAACTCTCCTTTAGTTGAAAAATTGTGATGATTAGCTATTAAGCCAATTGTTGTAAATCATGTTTGATGATTTACTGTGTATTAGCCAAGTTAAGCATTTTTCCTTATAGGACAGGCATGAGGAAAGACCTTCCACTTGTATAAATTTGTTTCCTGTCCTCATTAATTTATATATCTCTTTCACATTATGTATTGTTCTGCTACATGTTTTCGTATTGTATTAATTGTTTTGCAAGTACGAAAAGAGAACTAATTATATTTAGCTCAACCTGCAAGTTCTTGAGCAAATTTCGCGCACGTAAAAACTATTCCTTATGGGTATTAGTGGATATTCCTGCTACCACCACCTCAATAAATACTGGATGTTCCAAGTTCTTTGTAATGTGGCGATTTAAATTGCTTCTAAGAACATTTTTTTCAAAAGATCATGTAAATTATGAGCTTGTGCTTCATTACCTATAATATGAACCACTTGTGAACAAGAAAGTTATTTACAATTTTAGCAATAATATTTCATTTTATATTATTTTAGTTGCTAAACTTGTTCATTGAGGTTTAGATGAAGTTCCAATTCACTTCAAATAAATCAGGTTGCTTTCTTGTGGTTTACAGGTTCACAGGCATTGGTCAGCTTTATACTTGAGAGAGAACTTCCTTCTGAACCATTTTCAATAGTAGCCGAGGAGGTGAAATTGTAAATTCTTACAGGTTTCTTGGATATGCAGACTTTGCTTTCATTTCCATGTTTGAGTATAAAATCCATTTTTAAAATTTCAGGATTCAGGGGATCTTCGTAAGGAAAGTGGCCAGGAAACACTGAAGCGCATTACAGAACTTGTCAATGATACTCTTGCTAGTGAAGGATCAAATAGCTTTTCTTCTTTAACAACAGATGATGTGCTTGTGGCCATTGACAATGGTAAGTCTGAAGGTGGTTCAGTTGGACAGCACTGGGTTTTGGATCCAATAGATGGTACAAAAGGGTGAGTATTCTTTTTTTCTCAAAAAAATTCATTTTGGTATAAATTTTGTCTTCTGTTTGTCGAAGTTTCATTATTTTATTTTCCTAAAAAATTGTAATATTCTTGCAGCACGGATTCGTTTATAATATCTCATGTAAAACATATATGAATTTATCTAGTATTATTAATCTTGATTATTATCTGAGATTGCAGTTGTCATTTAACATCTTATTTTGTTTAGTAAGTAAGGACAAAACAATTGTCAATTGTAATTGGTGATTTTAACTTTCTGACAAAGACATTATTTATTACCTGGCATGGTGAAATTGAATATCTAAAGGACCATTTAATTTGAGAAAATGTTTTCTGTTTTCATTTTATATTTCACTTTTAATCAAAAAGAGGCCACCTTGTTTTCATTTTACTTCCCGTTTTCAAAAGTTTGTACAGTAAACAGAAAAAAACAACTAATTATTTTCTACTTTCATTTTCTTTTGTCACTGTTTCTTGTACCAACGTTTAAAATCAGGAAACAAAATGAACCATAAAATGATACTAGAAAACCTTTTTCTTGAAGCAAAGGTCCTTAATTTGTCTAGAACACTTCCGGGTTATGAAAATTGAAAGACCTGCTTATACTAAATGAAGACTTTAAATCTATTTTTTAACTCATAAAAATTTGATAATATAAAATACAAGTATATTAGTGTTTACTTTTATTTTCTTTACTTGTCAAAATAATAAAACATTTGATTAAATAATTATATTTCTTAATTATTTTCTATTTTACTGTCTATATTTTATACCATTTGTTTCACTTGTGTGGTCACTGTGCTATTATGGAGGTCATGTGTTATTGAGTAGCTCATGGTTGTGAGATGACATAATAGGTTTGTAAGAGGGGATCAATATGCTATAGCGTTAGGTTTGCTACATGAAGGAAAAGTTGTATTGGGTGTCTTGGCTTGTCCAAATCTTCCGCTGGCATCGATTGGCTCTAATCAGCAGCATTCTTCAAATGAAGTTGGTTGTCTCTTCTTTGCTAAAGTTGGTGAGGGAACATATATGCAAGCACTGGGTGGTTCTACACAAACTAGGGTTGGTGCTTACAAAACGTTTTTCTTACTTGTCACTTTTGGTAATGTCATTTGACAGTTGTCATGTTCAAATGATCATCCAGGTGCATGTCTGTGATATTGATAATCCAGAGGAAGCATCATTTTTTGAATCTTTTGAAGCAGCGCACTCCTCGCATGACTTATCTAGCTCCATTGCAAAAGTAATGTTATTTCTATAGTTAACACATTTGTATTTTTCATTGTTTTTTAGTTTTTTCTTAGTTCTGTTAGATTTAATTACACACAATTCTTGAATATTACTTAATGAACAGATACTTGGTGTCAAAGCACCACCAGTCAGAATTGACAGCCAAGCAAAATATGGAGCTCTGTCAAGAGGAGATGGGGCTATATATTTGCGTTTCCCTAACAAAGGATACCGTGAAAAAATATGGGATCATGCTGCTGGAAGCATTGTTGTGACTGGTATTATTTTTCATTATTTTTTTTTGCTTTCTGTTCTTAATTATTTCTTTTCGTGAACAATTTGACAAATCTTTTCTTGGTAAATATGCTCTGCTTAAAATGAGTGTCATAACTGTCAGGAATTGGTCATAACTTGATATATCCAAATGTGGTAATGAATAGTGCTGGGCTCAAACGTGAAGTTAATCATTTTGATGGCTAGGATTAAGTTTACTTCATTGTGAAATTCAATGATAGTTGAATAAAGCTAAAGATAAGTATTTTAGGGGTTATGGTTTAATTTGATGTGAATATCTTCTAAAATATTTTCAGATACATGGAACTCATACATGATACATACTCATTTCTTACTGTAGAATTTCAAATTTTAACTCTGGAATTGCACTAGTAAAACGATATTAATGGACTTTAAATACGTTTTCATGATGAAATCTCAAGAGAGATTTTGAGTGCTCTCCTCCTAGCACCTTAGAAGAGTTGGCTTTTAGGTAGGGAATTAGTTATTCATTTTCCAAAGCGAGGGGCACCCAAAATTCTTCACAAAAGAATATGAAATATAAATCTTAAAACATGTCATTTTTTTCCAAAATTACAGTAGTGTCCAGCTCAAATTAAACCCTTTTAAATTGCTCCAGTTGAATAGTCAGCTCTGTATGACAGTAGTTGCATCTTACTATATTCTATTTGGTGTGGACTGTGTAATAAACTCTGTTGTACGATGTTTCTTCACATATTTTAAAGTGCCGGTGAACAATGATATTTCAATCTGTTTATGTTTGATTTGCCTTTATCCTGTTATTTAGCATGGATCTTTCTGTGGTCTTTTAGTGATAAGAAAGATAATTTGAATGCACTACTATCTTTTTGTTGCTCGTGGAAGGTCTGGGGGAGGGGGGATTGAAAGGTTGTATGCACTCATTGTCATTTCCCTTCAGTGGAAAACACCTGATGTTTCTTAAATATAATGAAAACAAGAAACAAAATACCTGCAAAATAAAGAAAAATAGTTGTAAGGGATACTACAAGATTGCCGAAGATTTGCATGTTGAGAGGAGTGCGGTTTTGAATATTCTTTGTGTGGATATAATATCCCTGCCCACACAACACAACACAAGTTCTCATTACAGTGATGACATTATCCTCTCATGGATGAGCTATATATGCCGAACTCTTGTTTCTTAAATGACTTACTTACCCATAGATTGGAGCATACCGGTAACTGTGACTTTCATTGACAATGAACTAATATTTAGGTTCCTGCATTGGTTAGATTGTTGAATGTGTCTTCTACTTCTAATCTTCTATAACTGCATTTGGACCTTTGTAGAAGCTGGAGGTATCGTCACGGATGCTGCGGGGAATCCTTTGGACTTTTCAAAAGGGAAGTTTCTCGATGTTGTTTCTGGTATTATTGTTACAAACCAGAAATTAATGCCATCACTTCTGAGTGCAGTTAAAGAAGCACTCAATGAGAAAGCATCATCCTTGTGATTTCCATTAAGCTTGTTTACTTTGTGGTCGGCTCATTATATGGGACCTTCTCCTCAATGTTTTATATTTCCTTCGTCATCTGATGAAGTTAATACATTATTGGAAATCCTCTGATTTCCTCTTTGTAGCAGATTTCTGCTCTTGGTTTTTTTTCAGCTTCTATTCTCTTTTCCTGTCATATACTTCTCTGTGTCTCTTATTTTCTTTCAATGAACAGAGATCTTCGTTTAAACTTGTTTGATAATTAATTCTTCTGGATCAACTTGTCAGAGGTGATATGATTTCAATGCATAGTTGATCCAAAAGTACCCCAAAATTTAGTGAATATCAGGATAATAAGGAAAGTATAGCAAACAGAGCCCTCGTACATCACAATCTGAGTTTGTTTTGCAGCAAATATGAAATTGGAAGCATGGAAAAGCCAACTCTTGAATATGGCTTGAAAAGGCTTATTATTTATTCCTCGGATTGTATAAACTTTAAGGTAAACAATTTAGTGCCCGTTTATGTTTCATATACTGTTAAAATACAGTATTATAAAATATTCTTTGGAAAGTTTTTAAGAAAAAGGAAAATAAGCGTTTGAAGATGAAATTTCAAATCTGTTATGCTTGTTTTGGGTGGAATTCTTGGAGAATGGTGGCTAATTACTCAGCCTCCCCTTTGAGGTTTCAATGGAGATCAATGCAACTGATACACATGAATGGGTTAGCGCAAGAGGATTGATGAACAATGAAGGGTCATGGGATCGGTGACTGTAAAGTTGGTTGTTGCGTGAGGAGAGATAAGCAGTACTGTAGCTGACACATAAGTGGGGCCAGATGTGCGGGTTTTTTCCAAGAAGTGAAAAAGGTTAGCAACAGTGTAGACTTAAAATAAAAAACATCACTTACTCCGTAGATTTTACATTTTCTTGTTTAAAATAGAAATCTTCTAAAAGGGAAAAATCAAAGTTTTTTTTTAAAATGCATTTTTTTAATTGATATAGTTTGTTTTTCACTTTCCATGACTAAAGTTTAACTAAACCAAATTAAATTGCATCTTTAATGTACTCATTAATTTATAATATTATATATGAAAATGTAACATGGATTTAATTAATTTTTCATCTCATTATTTATTTATTCATTTTATTCAATTTGGTTCTATTAATAAAAGTTTTAATCAACTTTAAGGAGTTGTTTCAAGTTTCCAGCTATGTGATCATAGGATTTTTTTCATAGAAGATGTTCATAGTCTTTACTAAAAAAATCACTGAAGTTTAAAAATAATCAAATATTAATTTATATTTTACTAAAATAGCATAATAATCGAGTGGTAAACCCATTGGACTAAAAGTGCTAATTCTAGGTGAAAAGAATTACGTTTAAAATGAGGTTTATTTCATGCCAATTGCTTCCTGCACTCCATCCATGAAAGGAAAGGATGAAATTCTCCACCTGGGTTAATATGTAAATGTTAGTATTTTTGTAAAGTCATTGTTGGCTGCGAACGGAGCTGGTGATGAGGCTCTAGAGATTGTCGGTGATGTTGGTGGTGGTGATTTCCATTTGTTGTTTGCGTTTTGAACGGTGGTGGTTTTGCATGACGGTTGGGTTGGATTTTTGTTGAGGAAGGTTTCCGGTGGTGAGTGAGTGTCATCTGCGATGGTTAAAGGCTGTATTTGCAGTGATTAGTGGAGGAATTTGGAGTTACAGGTTTGGCGTTGTTACATCCCTTCGTCGTAGTTTTTTTTTTTTTTTTTTTTTTTTCCTTCCTGAAAATCAAATTCTGAAAAACTTACGGAATATAGTTTCTGAAATGGTGTTTGAGCAAAAGGGTTAATGTACTACGAATTTGGAATTCCAGAACACGTCAACATGTCTCTGGAAAGCATATTCCACACCATGTTTCCAGAAAACACATTCTAGAACATAGTTTCAACCCAAACTTGCGGAATTTCATTTCCATAACTCTATTTTTCTCAGTGCACCATTAAAGCCATTGCAGCTACTCCTTTCAAATAAAAATAACAAGGACACAACTGATATTTTGAAAAGTTAATGAAGTGCAGGAAGCAATTGATGGGTGCAGGAAACAATGGGCTTATTTCATAAAGCACACACAGCTTACACGAATTGTAGACTATCTACATATTTTGATATCCAGGGATGGGATTTCAACTTGCGTACATAAAAGTAGTACCCTTTTGACTCTTGCATTAAACGTACTTTTAGAGGGCCCGGTGGAGCAGGTTTTCAAACATAGTTTAACTAAACGGTCTGCACATACTTAGCTCTACATGTATATACGATTGTTTCCGATGCTATCTATATATATGCACTATGTGTCAGTTTCGCTAATGTATGAATTGCTTGCCATGATATATGCATGTAAATTTCTACATATGCCAAAATTGTTTAAGACGAAAATGTGCAATATTGATGGGAGAATGAGGGTGGAGGGGGTAATAGGAAATTCACATGAGCGGGCCATGGCATGACAAGATATGTTTATGATATTGATAGAATCAAGAGCATATCCGTATATATAAATTTGACATATGCTTTTGCCTAACTCCAAGCCATTGCTTTCCATACCAATATGCCAGGGTCGGTTGGAAGTGCTATTATGGTAATCTGTCAAAATTAAATTATTGCAATGTGCTTGCTTAAACAAAAATTATCATCCCAAACAATGTGTCCTTGTGGATAGTGTGGTGTGGTTGGGTACTTCAATTTTAATGTTTTTTTTACTCCTGTTGGGTGACTCTTGGCCACTTCAACCAACTGAATGAAATCATTTTTTGGTAGTTATGAGAATTTATTATAAAACACCCCAAAAAAGAATATGCAAGATAGGTACTATTGGTCTTCATGAATATGGCAACAACAAACATGTGTCAAAGTTAACAAAATGGTAAGACTCATAAACTTGCATGCATATTAATAATTATTAATGTGAAACTATATGAACAATTAAAATAAAATTAACATCATTCATTATATTACATCAATGATTGAGTTAATTAGATGAGATGACAAATAATTTGAAGGAAACCAATTTTTTATTTTATTTTAGTTTATGGTTGGGTGAAATTACTAAAGGGAATTTGATAATGACGGCAGCATAATCCAGATGTGAAAGAGAGAGGGGTATTTAGGTAATTATGAGAGTGACTGAAGGAGGTGGTTACCGATTTGATTCTTGTCTTCCTCGCCACTGTTCCCCTGTCTCCATAACAAACCAACTATACATAACACCAACACTCAACTTCACTCACTCGCTCTCTTCACAATTCGAGATCTGAATCGAAATCGAAGAGAGAGAGAGAGATAGCGTGTGGGAGAGATTCAGAAATGAGGGAACCATCGTCGGTGGGATTCGAAGGCAACGGCGTCGTTTCTGCGCCACCGCAAGCTCTCCTCGAGAGACTCAAAGACTTCGGTCAGGAAGACGCTTTCGCTCTCTGGTATGAGCTCTCCCCCGAGGAACGCGACCTTCTCGTCAAGGACATTGAGGTAATTTACTTTCCTGCCGATCCAATTCCCTCTCTTCGCCTCCGATAACAATTCCGAGCTTCAGATTTGCGGCTCGACTTCGACGCATTTCTTGTTTCCGGATCATTTTTTTTTTGTTTGATTAATGTGTTCCGTGTTGCAGAGTTTAGATCTTTCGCGAATTGACCGGATTATTCGATGCTCGCTGCGATCTCAAGGTTTGGATGTTAATTAGTGATTGCGTGTTTGTTAATTAATGCAATCGATTTCTTCTCGTCCTGTGCATGATTGTTAGTTAGTGATTGTTTGTTTGTTTGCCTCGTGTGGCTGAATTGTGATTGCTTGCTAGGGCTGCCGTCGGCGGCCATTGAGCCTGTGCCGGAGAGCAGTGTGTCTACGGTGGAAGAGAGAAGTCAGGAGGATCGTGAGAGATGGTGGAAAATGGGGTTGAAGGCTATTTCAGATGGCAAGTTAGCTGTGTTACTTTTATCCGGTGGCCAGGTATATTTGAATCTGTTTTGGATGAACATGTGCGCATTACTTTTGATAATTTTTTTAGTGATTGGAAGATAATGAATGGTAATAATGATGTCTTATTTCAGTATTTGTTTTATTTAAGTTAGGTGCTAGTTTTGTGTATATTTAGAATCTTTGAATACATATGATGGTGTGTTCTAGTTATGTTTGATGCTAACTTTATTGCACTGAGTGCATCATTGATATGATGACCATGATACTACAGAATAATCACTAAAAAATGATACTACCTCCTATCCTATTTATATTTCTAATACTCTTTTAGAAAATTGTTTGCATTTTTATATAAGATTTTTTTTTTGTAATTGAATGAAGTGTTGATTATTTTTTTGAAAATACCTATGGTTAGATATTTGAAATAAATTATAAAAGATTTCTCTCTTACGAGTTGAGAATATCAAGATTTATGAATATTAATGTCTCTCGCAGATATTTTAAAAACTGATAAATTTATTGTTTTCCATGAATCTAATTAATTTTCTTAGCGAATGTGATTTAGTTAATTGAATCTTAGGATTGGAGGAAGTAGTATGACCAGACATCAGTCTCATTTCTCTGTATTTCTATCCGCGTTATTTTGTTATTATGCCTACCCTTTTTGGGAACCTTCTCCGTTAGAGACAAAGTAGAACTGGGTCATTCCTTTTGATTGTCCCTAAAAAGCAACATCATTAGCTGCAAAGGTGTGATTGTGTAAGAGCGGATGCTCTTTTATTTATTCTTTTCAACTTTAGTAATCTGGTTCGATGTGTAATGGTATGCTACAACTGTGATAATCTCTTTTGTTTTTCACTTAAAATAATTGGTGATTGATTTGTTAGGGCATAAAAAGCAGTGGCTTTAACCTGTTTTATTGTAATCATTAAGTGCAATAAAGTTGCTTTATGTTATCGGGTTGCCCTCGTGCCTCTCTCATCGGATTCCACCAAAAAGCAAAGGAGCACATATGAATAAATAGCATTAACATTAAAACATGATACATAACATGATTTTAATTCTCGCTTATTAAAAAAAAATAATATGTAATGTTTTTCCCTTAAAAGAAAAATTAATTCCTCATTTCTTTTTCAATATGTTTATTTGTGACGTAGTCTCCGCTGAAATTGTTAATGGAATTTGTAAATGCTACTCCTATTATTGTTAATTGTTAGTTTTACGTGAGTCCTATCATCGATATTGTTATTATTTATATATGTCTATGTATTAAATCTGATGCCTCATTTTTATTGTTATAAAATGATATCATAGTCTCTTTTTCATGAAGTCGTGTATTTTTTTTCTTGAGAATTATTCACGTTTTTCCAATCTTTTTTCATAAAACCTTTGTCTCATAATAAATTTCATCGAATTAAATTTTTTTTCTTAATTATTTAATTAAAATTTAACCTTTTTTCAAATTTCTTTAGATATTTATTTTTTGCAATCATTATTAAATATAACACAGTATTTATAAGTTGTCATTAAAATATAATATATTATGATTTTTAAAATTAAAATTTATAAATATTTATACTTTATGTTTTAATTTTCTATTATAATTAGAATGAATTTATTAATTAAATTAATTTTTAATTATTATCTATTATAACGTAAAAATTTAAAGACTATAACAATTTTTAGTGTACATGTTTTTTACCCATTAACTGTGTTACTCATGCACTATTTATTGTACATCCTCTTATGGCCCTTAAAACACACTCTTAAGAAGATAGGTTACTTATTATTAGCATAATCCATTTCTAATTCCTAAGTTCAAGTCATCGATCATTAAAAGGTTGCGCATCACTGAATAGAAGAAAAAGTAAAACCCACATTTAATATTTGAATACAACATAGAGGGAGACATGAAATAACTTAGCATTCATCATATTTGAAATTTTAATATTCTTTTAGTCCTTTTTTTATATTATATCAAACTGAGAAAAAGGCTAGCACATCAATATGGATCATAGCGGTTGTTAGAAAGTGTATAACTACTTAAATCACGCCATTCCCCATCTGTAAAATTCCCACATCATTAACTAATAATTCGAAATTCTCCCAAGTTACCTGGTCCTATTTAAAAGGTTACAAGGATCTTCTAGAACATATATTAATTATCTCAATTAAAATATATCTAGATAGATGTCTTTTGCCTTTTTTTTCAGATATTTCTTTACTCGATAAATTATGAAGTCTCCCTTTGGCAAAGGCAAATCATGAGACTAACTGTAGTATCATGAACTAAGTGTTATATTTAGTCGTTAAAGTAAAATGTAACTAATTTTGCAGATGGTTATGCATTTGTATTAGAGGTTAATGCTGATCCAATTCTAGTCCATCTTAAATTTTGGATATTATGGATTTGTTTTTTTTTTCTCTGTACTTCTTGCAGCATGTAGTCAGCAAATGTTAGCCTGATGAATTGTCTTATGCTTTTCTCCATAATCCAATCAAATTCTTCTTGGTAATTTTTACACTGGACTTGTGCTGTGGATCACGAGCACCTACAGTAAATTTGGACAAAAATTTGATTCTAAACATTTACTTGTATCATGAAATACATTGCTACTTACACATGATATATGATACATAAAACAAATCTCTTACATAACGAAGCTGGAGGAAAGAATCTTTTTTCCTTGATTTATTTTGATGCTTACTGTCTTCAGTCTCAGAATATTAGTTATGTATCGCTATTACATTCTTAGTGGAACTGGTGCACCTGGACCATTTTTTATGTAGCATTCAGTCTTCATTCTTAACTGATGTTATGTTTCTAGTTGACTAATTGACTATGTTTGGCTGACTTAAGAATGTCCCAAAACTTTAAATGCAGGGTACTCGACTTGGAAGTTCAGATCCAAAAGGATGTTTCAGTGAGTATTCTCACTTGATACTGAAAGCTTAATATTGAAGCTAAAGTTTCTTAAGTTGGCTTATTGGACCAGTTTTTCAGAAGCAGAGGCATAATACTTCTCTAATGCTTCTTTTATGCATCTAAAAGAGATTCCACACAAACAGTAGATATCTTTTGGATAAAAGTAGGGAATACAAGTAGAAAAAATGATAAGAAATATAAGATAAATCTCAATTTCTACAGCTGAGTCCAAGCTACAGAGACTGAAATTTCCCCAATATATATTCTCTCTCGACCCTTATCTCTCTTCTCATCACTCTATAAATTTTCCAAACTCCCCCAGTCTATCTCTCATCCCTTCTCATAACAACTTCCCTTGTTCCCCTCCTTCTCATTTTCCTTTTCTTATGTAACTAGGAAATTTATAAAATTCCACATAATGTTAAAATCATTATTGTTTGTTTAAACAGTTAACATGGTATGATGTAGTTATCACTACACATAGTATTCATCATTTGGTTGAGATACTCATTTTTTTCTGTTTTACTTTTTTTATTATTATGTATATTTTTTCATTCAGTTCATTTTTCATTTATCGTGGATTTTAATGATGTTTATAATTTACCCACTATGTATTGACGTACTCACTCACTCTTCTATTTCATGTTAGGATTATTATAATTAGTAATTAGAACCAATAGAAGATGCTTATTTCAAGTAAAGCAAGTTTTAGGAAGATTACAATTTGCTTTGGTCCAAATGAAAACCAGAAGCTTCTGTTTATATATAGATTCTTTAGTTAAAATCCTTCTGGTTAGAAAGAAAGCAAAATATACTCGCCATAGTAAGCAGAAAGGTGGTTGTTGAATCAACACCTTGGATGGCATCCAAGCAAGTTGATATAAAAGGTAGCTAATAATTTCCAATTCTGGGATCACTAAGATTTTTAGTGGGTGTAGATATGAATAGTGAGTGCATTTCCTATATGCTTGAATTCCCATTCCCTTTTCTCTTGAGAGTTCTTCATAGTTTTACTCCTAAATTTCGTCAAATTAGCAGTCTGCGATTTTTGTGAAATTTTTATAAGCCTTTCGGTATTTATTTTTGTCATTTACTATTTTATTTATCTGAAAGTAAGTTACACCTTGTGGTATTTTTGTCATTTGAAGGAACTTTGAGGGTAATCGTGAAAGTTTGTCTTATTATTATTATTATTGAAATAATTGCTTCTTATTGTGTGTTTTATTTATAATGAAGAGATACAATAATAAAGAATAAAATTAATATTCAGTGATAAGAAATAATTGGTAAGATATTTCTTTATCAAATCATATCACATCTAATGTAATATTCAAATCTTATTTCTGACACTCCTTTAAGTTAAAGTTGGATCATATGTATGAGACAAGTTTGTTACAGATGTTATCAACAGAAAATCCCATAAGAAAGTCATGTCAGCCAATTAGTTGCTGGAGTTGATACAGTAAATAATTACAATGATAAGCTGATCATATGTATCATATAAGTGAATATATGCCGGAGGGCATGGCAGCGACCAAAAAAAAGAAAAGGCTTGGAAAGTGCAATGGTTGCCAAGGGGTGAAAAATGCCTTGAGAGCACGACGGCCTCCGAAGAGAAAAATATGTTTGGTGAGCTTTGTGGCTGACGGGAAGTAAAGATGCTAAAAGGACACGGCGGCTGTCAGGGAGCAAAAATGCTTGGAGAGCCGGGCAGCTGCTGCCGAGGAGCAAAACTGCTCGGAGAACACAAAGGGCGCGGCTGCCAAAAGAGAAAACAAATGCCTAGAGGGCATAAAGGCTCGGAGAGCGGGACCGCTGCCGAAGGAAAAAAAAAAAAATCTCCGAGGCGTGGGGCTACTAGAGAGTTATTACATCGGATTGGATATTGTTTACTTGAAAAAGTTCAGGCCAATATGCATCTAGAAAAAAAAGTCATGGCCTAACAGTGAATTAGTGGCAACACAGGTCACCCAATATAATAGCGCTTTGATACCATATTGAAAGGATTGTAATTGTTTATTGTATTCACACATTAGTATTATTATTTATAATGAAGAAGAAATACAATAATAAAGAACAAAATTAATATTTAATAATGGAAAATATTTGGTGAGATATTTCCCTATTAACCATATCATATCACTCTGTTTAATGTAATATTTAAATTATATCTCTAACACAATTAAATCATATTTCTAACAATTACGTTATATTTTAGATATTGGACTTCCATCTGGAAAATCACTTTTTCAACTTCAAGCTGAGAGGATTCTGTGTGTCCAAAGACTAGCTGCTCAAGCTACAAATGAGAGTAAGTTCCACTTGTCTTGCTTAAGTTTTTGATGCATTCTTCTGCTACATTCTCATCAGTTTATGTATTGCAGATTCAGCTTCTTCAGTGCAAATACACTGGTACATAATGACTAGTCCATTCACTGATGAGGCAACACGCAAATTCTTTGAAAGTCATAAATATTTCGGTCTCGAGGCTGAACAGGTAAGATGTCTAAACCATTTCCTGGCACTATATTAGTACTTGTTTTCCCATCGTTTACATATTATATGAACTCACCTCGTTATAGGTTACCTTTTTCCAACAAGGAACAATCCCTTGTGTTTCTAAGGATGGCAGATTTATTATGGAGACTCCATACAGGGTGTGCTCTCATTCTTTTACTGAGCTTTAAATACTTTTTCTTCTCATTTTTTGCTTTCTTAAATGTATGTTAACTAAAACATAGAAAAATGAGGGTAGCAAGTAACTTACCGTTCAACCTATTATTTGATCGTATTATTATGCCATAAATTGGAGTAACTGTGAGCATCTCTTTTAAGTATTTCAAAATTGGAATTTGGCTGCTGCTGCATATCAGTGCGTGCCTAGTTCAAGATGAAGCGTCCTGTAAAAGTACACACCACAAAGAGCTTCTGAAATACGAGAACACACGACAAATTATTCTTAACTGAAAAGCTTGTGGTTGGCTGGTTAGGTTGGTGATAGTAATAATGAAATTCATTACTGCTTTAGGTGTCACCCTGGTTGACTCTTTATCTTCCAAGCAAGTCCACCATAAGATGTTTTTAAATACTTTTCAAAGAATTTTCTGGGAATTAATTAACAATAAACAAATGTGTCTAATTTTCTTCTGCTCCTCCTTCAAGTTTGTTTATAATTTGACATTGCTATTGATTGCCTTCTTTTCACACTACTCATGAGAAATAAGAACACATTTATGTGAAAAAGGTTGGAGGGAATGTGAGAATTGAGTTTTCATTTTGGGCTGGATTGTGTACATATTTGGTTTTAAACAACCGGGACTACTTAACGTTGAGGATTGCTAGTTGGAAAGAAAGATTTACTAACCAAGATGTTGAAATGATTACGGAGTGTTCATGGTTCCTTAATCCTTATGACATGACACTTTCAAATTTGGGCATATGGCAATGATTAAGACATATAAGTGACAAAAATAATTGGAGACTAAACTTTAAAAGAGGCCTTGATTTTCTAACCCTCCCTTCAATTCTTTAAGGGCCTGTGAAATATAAATTTATCTAATTAGGGAATGAGAACTCGACGACATGATTCTTTATTCACAATTTTTGGTTTTTAGTTATCTAGCTAGTTTAAACTATAGTAACTTTGGTTTATGATCCTTTTTTTGAATTGTCTGGTGGTTAATATTTGAAACTTTTAAAGCCAGGTAGCAAAGGCTCCTGATGGGAATGGCGGAGTGTATTCAGGTACGTAGCGGGTTTATCTACACGAGCTATTTTTTCACATTCCAGCCTGTAGTGCTTACATAGACTAAATTTTTTTTTTCTTTTGCATATTGGTTGGTCAAAATTGAAAATATTGGAATACCTTTTTTTTCTCTGTTCAGCTCTTAAATCTACCAAATTATTGGAGGACATGGCCTCAAAAGGAATTAAGTATATTGATTGCTATGGAGTTGATAATGCACTGGTAATTTAATTTTTTGTTCCTATGTTGTCTCTTTCATTAATCAGTTTTCCTGGTCAGTTATCACTTCTTATTTAAAGACATTTTGATAAGGACTTGTGAAACAGGTTCGTGTTGCTGATCCAACTTTTTTAGGCTACTTCATTGATAAAGGTGTTGCTGCTGCTGCAAAAGTTGTCCGCAAGGTAACAGATCAATGAAGTAATTCCTATTGAGATAATCTGTAGAATACTCTTTAAATTTGAGAGGTCAAGTTATTTACTGCTTATATTTCGCATCTGTCAAAGAATGAAACCTAGCTGCGTGGATTTGCCTTTTCACTGAAATTATGAACATTGTATTTAAGGAGTTTGTTATTGAACAAATGGGGAAGATCTAATGTTTTTTTGTCCGGTTGTAGATTAGTTATGACTGTTTATGATTAGATGGATGATATGATAAACTAGCAGGTTGTTGATAATCACTCTCTATAATTTTTTTCCAGGATGCTCCGTTGTTTAGTCTTTTATTTGAATCTATTGCCTTTGTTAAATTCACGGTTTCCATTTCCTACATCTCAATTAGATTGTATTATGATAATGATTGAGATGATATCCCTATTATAAATAGAATGGCTATCTTAAATTCTCAATTCCAACTTAGCTCTGGGAGGGTGGATTGACAATGCCTTTCAAGGATGGGGTTTTGGGCTCTGGCCATTTTCGTAGCTAATGTTGGACACCTTAACGTGTATGCTTCATGCCTAGGATTGAACATATGGGAGTATAAAGTTTGCAGGATTGAATTAAACATATGCAAGTAACCCGTATTAAGAATAGATAGACTTTGAACCAAACTGAACTCAGTCCCTAAAGGTAGATAAGGGGAGGGGATTTCCCACACCTTATAAGGAATTTTGTGGCCATATTCATCCTCGCCATCATGTCACATCTCATCGAACTTGATTAAAAATTCAATGCTTCTGGTCCTTCAATGAATCTGCAAAAAGAAGATATGACATTAAGAATACACTGGAGTATTTTTGTTACTCCTCTTCTACCAAATAAACTGATAATTATGATCTTATTTCCCCGGATTATAATTTAAACCCCTCTTTATCCCAATACAGTGATTGTTGAAAGCATAACACAGATAAAATAAACTGGCACTCAAGGATCCAAATTATTTAGGCAGGTTGACAATGAATTTCAGATCTTCCTGTCTTACTAGTTTATTGTCTTTAATTGAACTTAAAACAAGGTCAGTATCTATTATTGATCATTTTCTATCTTCTATCTGCATGGTTATGTTGCTGTACAGTTCATGGGGAACAGAAGAAAAAGCTATTTGTTTAAGACATGCTAGCCTAGGAAAACAACGGAAGCATGCATTCAATATATTTACCTAGTTGAATTCTAATATGTCTGGAGTTCTGTATTTTGTGATGTTGGTAATATTCTGAATTAGTTATGGATGAAAATTTCATAAGACGGATGAAAGTAGTTTTTCTCCCCTTCAAAATCAGTGATTCAATTAAGTTTGTTCTTCGCATATTTTATGGTTATTAAATTGTGATTATATACAGGCATATCCACAAGAAAAGGTTGGTGTGTTTGTACGACGAGGTAAAGGTGGTCCTCTTACCGTAGTTGAATACAGTGAATTGGAGTCGTCACTAGCTTCTGCAGTCAATCAAGCAACTGGCCGTCTTCGTTTTTGTTGGAGTAATGTCAGTCTATTTTTCCTCTTAATAATTAATTTCATGGCTTTTGCTTTCTGCATTCAATTTGCCATAAGCTTTGAGGATCAGTGCCCTTGAATTTTGCCTATGATCTGCTAGAATGGAAAGCTAGGGTTGAAGAGTTAACACCCTACTTGTTAGGAACCTAGAAAAGGGTTTAGTTTACAGAAAAAGAGATGAGACGACAGATAAAAGAAAGGATGAGGGTAAGACTACTCTCATAATGTTTATTGAAGCACTAAGAAAAAGGGGAGAATTCTCCGCCCAAATATTTTTCCTTTGGTCCAACAAAGCTAATGCTCAGATCCCAAATGGTAATTTCAGAATGCCCACTTTTCTATACCCTCTTCTACTGTTTCAGCTAATTTCCTACCTCTACTTTGTTAATTGCCAAATACTCCTAGTCATGTTACTACACATCCTAAATAAGTGGAAACCAAAGGTATCAACTGTTGATATTAGCTTGCTGAGATCCCGACAGGGGACAGGAGCTTTTGCGTTTTGATATTTCATATATTCTCTGTTAGCAAATTGGAATACACCGTTAGAGACCAATGAAATTTTCTAAAACAGAATATATGATCATATCAAACGGAAAACCTCCTGAATCTCTTCCCGATGATGAGAATTACCTTCTAGTTTTGTTTCTTATTATTTTGTACCAATGCTTTCTTTTCTATGCATCCATCTGTTTGCCATCACAGTGGCTTTTGTTAATATGATTCATAACTCAATGTTTAGGGTTTAATGTCATTAACCACGTGAAACTCATAAAGGTCACATGACAATGACGCAATGGTGTCAATTAATCTATTTTTCTAAACCCACTAAATGGATAGGCATGACTATTTAGCTAATCATGTATAGATAATGAAAATATTCCTACTTTAGAATTTGATTGTTATTTTTACTGGCTGATTTTTAAATCTTCAAGGTTTCTGATCAATCTTGTGATTTCAGGTCTGCTTACACATGTTCACTCTGGATTTTCTAAACCAAGTAGCAAATGGCCTTGAAAAAGACAGCATGTATGTTTTTGCCCCCTTCATTCCAACTTCCCTGCCCACATTATTTGTCCTCCTTCTCACTTTTTTGAAATCCAAATGCGAGAATTATTAATTGTAAGGCATGCAACCTTTGTAGCCTTAAGGTCATATAACCACATATTCTAGTTAAAAAAAATTACTTCAACACTTTAATCAGATGACATGGATTACTCAGGAAGATTAATCACACTCTTTTTCTGATTCCTGATTTATCAGTAGCTGATAGTTAATGAATCTGGATGAAGTAAACAAGTGGTGGATAAACCTTTTGACTTCTCTGTGTCATATAATCCGCCATCTTTTAGGAGTATTACTTATGTTGATCCGTGCATTGATTTTATGTGCAGCTATCATCTCGCAGAGAAGAAAATACCTTCCATACATGGATATACAATGGGATTAAAACTTGAACAGTTTATATTTGATGCGTTTCCTTATGCTCCTACCACTGCACTTTTTGAGGTGACTATAATTCTAATTTTTACTTAAAATGGTTAATTTCTTTCTTGACGTGATGATTGTTTAGGATACTACTCTTATTATTGCATATTTATGCATCCCTGCTCAGGTATTACGGGAGGAAGAATTTGCACCTGTGAAAAATGCAAATGGATCCAATGTTGACACTCCAGACAGTGCAAAACTGCTTGTTCTTCGACTCCATACTCGATGGGTAGTTGCTGCTGGTGGCTTCTTAACACATTCAGTGCCCTTATATGCAACCGGTAAGTTGTTACTCCATATCCTAGGAGAGAATAAATATAATCGTGGCTGGACTATTGTCCTCACACACAGAGAATCTTCGACAGAAAGAGATAGATTGAGAGTGTGTTTTTTTTGCGAAGATTATTGTTTTACTTAACTGGTTTTTTTCTTTTCATGAAATGTCATTGGTCCTCATCTAGGTGTTGAAGTATCACCACTCTGTTCGTATGCTGGTGAAAACCTGGAACCTATATGTCGAGGGAGAACATTTCATGCACCTTGTGAGATCACATTCTAGTTCCACCGTTCGTGCGGCTTTGCTATGACATACACTACAATGACGGAGTTCTCAGTTCCATACATGTTGCAACATTAATTTGGGCATGCCACTCATCATTCACTTGTATCAATGTATATCATCTTCTCCAATCTGTTTCTGATTGGCTTTTTGTTTTTTTTCTTTTTTGGTTTTTTCTTTTTTGCCACTGATCTGTTTTAGTATTGCTGAGGAATGTACATGTATCATAATTTTACCGAGCATTTATTTGCCCAAGCAGACTCAAATATATCGCCCCATTTCCCTTGCCTATTACCAAATTAATTCATCTCGTACCTTTTGTTTCTCACAGGATTAAATTTTTGTTGAGTAATATTTGAGCTGTACTTGGTATAATCACTATTAAGATTATTATGATTAAATTATTCTTTTATTTATTTAAATTTTTTTCTTGTATTCAGATATATATCTTTAACTTTTAAAAAGTTCAGTTTTACTCTATTAAGTTGTTAAGATGATTCAATTCATATATACGCATATTTACTGAAAACATGTCATTATCACTTTAGGTGATTCATTATCTGTTTTCATTTTTCAATAATTATTATCCAATTATTTTTATTGACTGATTATTCAATATTATTGAGTGTTTACAAATATTAGATGCTAGTTGTATATTTATATATAAAAAAATAATTTACTGTTTAAATTATTAAAATGATTTAATTTGATTCATTCTTTTTCCTTTCTCTTACTTTCAACATCTTTAAAAAATTAATCTTACCATTTTTTACTATTTAAAATCGCCAATAATTATTTTAGTTTTTAAGAAAAACAATTTTGGCAGTTTAAAGTTGCCAAAAATTGATATAAACAATAATCTTTTATTTCTCTCTTTTATCTTTTTCCATTTTCTTGTTCTTATAAAATTTATATTCAAGCTCATAATCAACCTTTGGTTGGTGTGGAAATGTAGAAGTCAAATTCCCAAACCCAAAAATGCTATCCCTATTACAAATCCCTAAAGCCAGCATCTAAGCATAAGAAAAAGAATCACATCACGAGCCTCACCTCACTTCTCCGAAACCTTCGCCAAACCTCTTCAACAAATAGTAATTCATAACATTTACTCACAAATCAATGACAAGAAAATGAGTTTTGATAAGGTTCAATTTTGAGATATATAAGTTGGATTATCAAATATTATTACACTATTTGCAACTCATGTTATTCTTATTCTATATTTTAACCCATTAGGTAAAAACAATTTCAAACAGGTTTAAATGGATTTGTACCAATTGATTTATCATTTACAAGATTATTAATCAATAGAAATAAAAAAAAAAAACAAATCTATGAAAAAAGGTGAACAAATACCATAATTATTCAAGTACATGTCTAGACTATTGAAGGAAACATTAGGAGCCAAAAATATAATAAGCTTTTAGAAAAATTTTCAGTAATTAATCAAATAATAATCCATTCTTGAAAACGTGCACATTTATCTTTTGAAAGATAAAAAGTATTTAATATGTATTTGGATTCTTGATGGAAAATTTTCAACTCTTTATTGTAAATAAGGGTCTTGGAGAGATTAAGAAAAACTTACGAGTAAATAAACCTATAAATTAAAGAGTAAAAATAAATTAAAAATTGATTGTAAGAAACAAAAGAAAGATTGCACCCTTCTTAATAAAATTATTGTACGTCATTTAAAGAAAGGAGAGTTAAAATATTATCCTCTTCAAATAGAAATATATTTTTGTAATCCTCAGTAGTGGAGTTCTTATACTAGTTTGGTCTCATAGTTTTTCCTTATCACAATAAGTTGGTTTTTATGTTAAAAAAAATGTGTTTTTCTTTTTTGTTATCTTTTTTATAAGCACGTTTAAGATATGTATAAGGAGAAGAATTTTTCACTTTCACATAAATTACTTAATTTTGTAATAGTCTATTGTCTTAATTATATTGAAACTTCTTGTTGACAACTATTAGTATTGGAAGATAAGGATGAAAGATTATTTATACTGAAATAACTTACATGGGCCTATTGTGGCTATAGTTTAAAAGTATATAGATATCAGTTTGTTTCAATTTGTGTCGGTATATACTACTACTTATGAATTGTGTTCTAATTTTAAATTTATGATTCAAAATAAAACTTTCATAAATAAAGCATACTTGTTAGATGTTTAGTAAAATTGGAATACAAGGATGATCAAAGCATGATAGAGCATCTAAATGGTTTTAATGGATTACTCAATCGGTCAATTAATTAAGATTGAAATGAACATAAATGATGAATTTTACTTACCTAAGAGTTACGATGCTTTGGTTACCTTTAACAACTATATACCTAATAGGTACAAATTATGTGATCATATAAATAAAAATATTGCAAATTTTAATAAGAGAGAATCCTTAAAGTCAAATTGATAGTGCTCAAACAAATATAAAGTTGTCACATTCTCATATGAATCCTAAAGACTACATGAACCTACATTATCAGACAAACCCAAAACATCAATTAATAAAAGAAAATTGGACATATCCAAAACATAAATTAACAGAAAATGAAACAGGGTTTATGCGTTTATGCTAATATGATCTTCAAGATTGTCCTTTCTCTAGGTATTCATGGGATGAATATGATACATTTATTGTTGATGGTGAAGGACAAAACTTCGATGAAGCTAGGAAAATGAAAAGATAAATAAGAGTAGATCAAAACTATAAATGAGGAGATAAGCTTGTTGCATGAGAAGCATAAATACAAGTTTGTAGAGTTATCTAAAGAAAGACAACCATTGAAAAATAAGTGTGTATATAAGTTGAAGTTTGAAAAAGGGAAAACAAATACTCTATATAAGACTTGAATTGTAGTAAAGGATTGCAATAGAACAAAGACATAATTTTTGAAGATATTTTTTTACTAGTGGTAAAAGGATTTGAAGAATCAGTTAGAAAACACTTAATATCTCATCAAGTGAAAAACTTTTATAAATCCAAACAAACCCTAAATATTATTTTAAGAAATTTAAATATTAAATAATTAAGCATATAACTATTTAAAGATGTTAGGTTATCATTATCTACAATCCATATGGCATAATCCATATAAGGGATAATGATAACAATTTTATAATATTGTTGTTATATATTAATGATATGATTATTCCAAATCATGACAAAAAAAAATAAAATTAAAAGAAAGCCTTATACAAATCTTTCACAATGAATAACTTAGATTTGCTAATCAAATTCTTAAAATAAAAATCACTACATGATTTGATAAAATCACAATAACAATTAAAATAAAAATAATATACATATAGTACAGGTAAAATTGGACAAGACTAATATATACTTGTTACCATTACCGTTGTATCTAAAATTTTTTTTCTATTTACTTATCAAGTATCTAAAATATATTCAATATTTTCATATATATTTATATATATTTGCTGATATTTTGTAAAATTTTATTAATAAAATTATTTAAAATTATTTTTTGAATATAAACTTAATAAAATTATGCTCTTAAAATATAATTTAAATAAAATTATGTAATAAAATATTTACATAAATAAATTTCTTCTAAAAACATAAATTCAAATAAATTACACCATAAAAAATATAAATTTTTAAAAGTAATATTTTTTAAAATAGCTTTAATTTCATAGCTTTAAATGAAAAATAAATATATAAAATTAAATTCAAATTTCAAATAATCTTCTATGGCTAAGTTTCAATCAACAATAACTATTCTTTTACCATTTAGTTAAAAACAAAATCTAAATAAAAATGACTCACTATCACTAAAAAATATCTGCCTATTAAATATTACTACACTTATGTTGTTATACATACTCATTAATTAAGAGATAATTAAAATACTCATTTATTTTTTTCTTCCCTAATTGGAATATGTTAGAATTAAACAAACCATGGAAATTAAGCTACGTGTCCTCATGAGATTACCATAAAAGTTGAGACTTTCGTTACAAGTCAGAGATTTTGAATTGTTTACATGGCCAAATTTTAATCAAATTCCATGTGGAGGGTGTTGCACATTTCTTTCAGGCCAACGTGCCTTTCTTTCGAGCAAACATTTCCAATTATATTTTCTTTTTATAAATAGCAATTTAACAAAGTGCTTTAAAAACTTATTGCCCAGATGTTTTTTTAAAGATTTCGTTTCAAAAAATCACAGAATTAACTTCATAATTTCTTTACCAAAAAATCATTTTAAATGTATATTAAAATAATAATATCTAGATTCAGCGTGTAAACAATTAAAATTACGTAAATCAGAGTCTTTTTTTGATCAAAGTGAAAAAAAAAAAAATCAGAAATATGAAGTTGAGACAGAAGAGGGACGAATCAAACGTTAGAAAAACGCCACGTATGAGTTTCGTGAACCATAGCCACTTCTTCTAAAACCACACATTAACAGCTTCCATCATCACCTTCCTTTGCACCACCCATAAGGTGCCCACTCTCACTTCTCATCCCTCACCTTCTCTTTCACATTTTACTTTCAAGGTATGTGCTTCTTTCTCTTCAATTTTTTTTTGTGGGTCTTTTCTCTGCTATCTTAAAGCTTACTGGGCTGTTCATGTCTTTATTTTTGTGTTAATTGCCTTCAACTTTGTCAATTCCTTTTAAAGGCTCATTTTTTGTATCTTCTCATCAATTGAACTGGGATTTCCTGCTTCTTTCCAATTAAACATATTGCTGGGTTGTTGCTTTTCATTCTAGAAATTTTAGAGTGTGTTTCGTTTGTTGGTTCACGTAATAAGAACTTGTTTTGCAATCATAATAATAGTATTTAAGAGCTCTTATTTTGGATTGGATGGTGTTGTTGATATAGATGGCAGCATCATCTGCATGCCTTGTTGGGAACGGTTTATCTACACGGGGTAATAGAATGGCTCTTAAGAAGGACTTCAATGGAAGATACCTCTACTCGTCTTGGAGACTTTCGTCGTTGAATAATAACAAGGCATCAAAAGCATTTTCCATAAGGGCATCCTTGGAGGAAAGGCAACAAGAAGGGAGAAGGGGGTTTCTGAAATTATTGCTGGGAAATGCTGGAGTTGGTTTGCCTGCATTGTTGGGAAGTGGCAAAGCTTATGCTGATGAACAAGGGGCTTCCTCCTCCAGAATGTCTTACTCCAGGTTTCTAGAGTATTTGGACAAGGACAGAGTGAAAAAGGTGGATCTTTATGACAACGGAACCATTGCTGTTGTTGAGGCTGTTTCTCCTGAATTGGGGAATAGGGTGCAGCGTGTTAAAGTTCAACTCCCTGGACTTAACCAGGAGCTTCTTCAGAAATTCAGGGAAAAGAATATTGACTTTGCAGCTCATAGTCCCCAAGAAGAGTCAGGTTCTCTTTTGGCTAACCTGATTGGGAATCTGGCCTTCCCTTTGATCTTGATTGGAGGTTTGTTCCTTCTCTCGAGACGATCAGGAGGGATGGGAGGTCCTGGTGGGCCTGGATTTCCTCTTGCTTTTGGTCAATCTAAAGCCAAGTTTCAAATGGAACCAAACACTGGAGTGACATTTGATGATGTTGCTGGGGTGGATGAAGCCAAGCAGGACTTTATGGAGGTGGTGGAGTTTCTAAAGAAGCCTGAGAGGTTCACTGCTGTTGGGGCTCGCATACCTAAAGGAGTTCTTCTTGTTGGTCCCCCAGGAACTGGGAAGACCCTGTTAGCCAAGGCTATTGCTGGTGAAGCTGGTGTTCCTTTTTTTTCAATATCTGGTTCTGAGTTTGTTGAGATGTTTGTTGGTGTTGGTGCTTCTCGAGTTCGTGATTTGTTCAAGAAGGCCAAAGAGAATGCCCCTTGCATTGTCTTTGTTGATGAAATTGATGCTGTTGGAAGACAAAGAGGAACTGGAATTGGTGGAGGGAATGATGAAAGAGAGCAGACCCTCAACCAACTTTTGACAGAAATGGATGGTTTTGAGGGTAATACTGGTATCATTGTCATTGCAGCAACTAACAGGGCAGATATTCTCGACTCTGCCTTATTGAGACCAGGACGGTTTGATAGACAGGTATGATTATAGTATGAAATGTCTAATGCTTTTGTTAATGAGTAAATTACTGAACATCAATGCTTCTGCAGGTAACAGTTGATGTTCCAGATATAAGGGGGAGGACTGAAATCCTAAAGGTTCATGGTAGCAATAAAAAGTTTGATGGTGATGTTTCTCTTGATGTGATTGCCATGAGAACGCCTGGTTTTAGTGGAGCCGATCTTGCAAATCTCTTGAATGAGGCTGCCATATTAGCCGGTCGACGTGGAAAGACAGCAATTTCCTCTAAAGAGATTGATGATTCTATTGATAGGATTGTTGCTGGAATGGAAGGAACAGTGATGACAGATGGGAAGAGCAAAAGTTTAGTAGCATATCATGAAGTTGGTCATGCTATTTGTGGGTGAGAACTTTGACTTTCGTTTTTCTCTTCATGTCTTTCTGTGTAACACTTAATATATTAGCTAAGCAAGCAAAATTATGCGTTAAGTGGCAACATTTAAAAACCGTTTCAGTATACAATTCCCCAAAGTTTGTTCTAAAACAAGGTTGTGCTTGTTTGCAGAACTTTGACTCCTGGTCATGATGCTGTGCAAAAGGTAACACTAGTTCCTCGTGGTCAAGCTCGGGGTCTTACATGGTTCATTCCTTCTGACGACCCTACTCTTATCTCCAAACAACAACTCTTCGCAAGAATTGTTGGAGGACTTGGTGGTAGGGCTGCAGAAGAAATTATTTTTGGTGAGCCTGAGGTTACAACTGGAGCAGCTGGTGATTTGCAGCAAATCACCGGTTTGGCAAAACAGGTACTTTCCAATCATATGCTCTACTTTCGCACTATATCTCTTTTATTTTTTGATCCTTAGAAAGTAATCAAACTCGGGTACTAGGAGGATTACAGCAACTCATACACTGCTCATCTAATGAACTATGACTCCTTAGTTTATTTAGTATCTGGTTTGATTTTGGCAATATTTTGCCAGAACAATAGGAGTTATGTTGTTAGCTACAATTAATTGGTGAAACCTCCAATAAGTTCACGTCATATGATTTCTTGAATGCCTGCAACAAAGAAACTTTGGCTTTAATTGAAAGAATGGTGATGTTCACTCTGAAGGATGAACCTTGATTAAACCTTAAATGATACTCTTGCAGATGGTAACTACATTTGGAATGTCTGATATTGGTCCTTGGTCACTGATGGAACCATCAGCACAAAGTGGGGATGTTATCATGAGAATGATGGCAAGGAACTCAATGTCAGAGAGGCTTGCAGAAGACATCGATGCTGCTATCAAGAGGATCTCAGATGAAGCATATGAAATTGCCTTAGACCATATAAGGAACAACCGTGAGGCAATTGACAAGATTGTGGATGTCCTTCTGGAGAAGGAGACATTGTCTGGAGATGAATTCCGTGCTCTACTCTCTGAATTTGCTGAAATTCCAGTTGAAAACCGAGTCCCTCCTTCAACTCCAGTACCAGCCACTGTTTAAATACCTTATATGCAATATCATTAATATGTATTATCTTTTAGAATACCAAATTTGTGAATGATTAAAGATTCTACCTTACTTTTTCATTTTTGTAGTGTTCATAAATGACAACAGAGAGTATATATATACATATATATAATGTTAAGTGTAAAATTAGTGGTCTATACGTCTATAATACGGTGTAACTTTTGTCAACAGCAACAAAACTTTAATTCCAAATAGAGTTGTAACTGCAATGTTTAGTTTAAGTGCAAATGCAAATTCACAGTATTTGTGAGCTAGGTTGTGATATGTTTTTCTTGGTATGAAACAGTGCCAACTTTTTAACCAAAGAATATGTGCAAACTGTCTGAACCTTTCACCATTAGATTAGATTGATGCTAGTGGATTTGAGTTTGGTTTAGTTTGACACATGAGTAGAAAATGGAAAACTTTATCTCGTTTTATTGCCTATTAGAGTGTAGCTAAAATGTTTTTTGCTCTTATACTTTGTTTGGTTGGTGAGAAAAGTAATCTATCAATATATAATCGATTAATGGCAAAAAGACATGCAGACATTGAAATTTTAAAGCAGTGATTATTTTTATAAGGATACTTGTTCCTACATTATAGGATTCTTACGATAACCTGGTGAATAAATCATATCAGCCTTGGAATGAATACTGTCAAAGGCAATTTCACTGTCAACCCAGATAGTTTCGAGTCAGAACTGTAATTTATTTTGGACATTATGAATAATAAATTCTAATATCATAAATATATGAACCTATACATTTTTATTTCATGAGTATGTGAGTTGGATAATATATAAATTTAAGAGGCATTAATATTATTTTGATCTTTAAAATTATCTTAATGCAGCATTCCTAGAAACTTCAAATTCAAACACGTCTTTTTTCTTTCTCCCTTTGACCGCGTTTGTCCCACACGTCTTGGAACGCGCATGAAATCTTCAACTGCATTAAGATTCGTACTCATAGCCCATTAAACTTATATATATATATATAACTCATTTGCTTCCTAAGTTTCTCTATACATACCATTCATTATTCATCCTCTTCTCTTCATTCTGAAACCATTGTGTCCCCAGAAAAAACAAAACTTGATGAACACCATGAATCACTTGAGCAACCACCAAGAAACCCCTGTATCATATGCACCACAGGGTCAAGTCTATTCTTCAGCTCCATATGTGACTGCCCCACCACCTATGGGATATCCCTCTAAGGATGGTTCTGTAGGGTACCCTCAACAAAAGGTTCCAGAGGAAACCACAAGCAGGGGTGATGGCTTCTGGAAGGGATGTTGTGCTGCTTTATGTTGCTGCTGGGTCTTGGATTGCTGCTTCTGATTGAATCACTTCATTGATTTGTACCTTGTAGCAGATTTTTCTTTTTTTTCTTCTATTATTTGTATTGTATTCTTTGTAGTGGTAGAAGAATAAAGATCATTTTCTTCCTCTTTTGGAAGACCGCATATTCATACATAAATATCCATTTGATGGAAGTTGTTACTTTATTTCTCTTGTACTTTTGAATGTTTAGATTCTCAAAAGTAGAAAAATAAGAATGACAAAAAAAGTAACAATATATATTTGTTCATGTTGACCAATCTCTTTTATTCCCTATGCAAAATCTTTATTTTTACTTTTTAATTTCTTGTTTTACTCTTATTTTCTTTCCTATCAAACAATTTAAAAAATCAAATTTGTTTTTTATTCTCTAAATTGCGTGTATTTATTTGCTTCCGATTCTGGAACGCTGTAATTATAAATTTCATGTCTAAAATAAGAAATGACTTGGAATCTATTCTTCGATCCAATGACAAATGTGTTTTACAAAGATTAGATTTAGCTTCCAAATCTTAAAGATTAAGTCACTTTGGTGTAAACAATTTTTTTCAAAATTATTGTTTAATTATTTTTTGCACATATAAGTTAGATCATTCATAATTTTTTTATAATCGTTTCATTTTGTTTTTATCTTTTAATATCTCAAATATTGTAAAAAATTGTCTTTTTATAATTTTTTAATTATATAATACGTATTAATAACTATTTTCTATTTAAAAATACGAGAAACATACGTGTTTTCTTCTAGTACAAAGAATAAAATTATACTTACATTCCTAGAATTCAAGTTTGAAGTTCCAGAGCTAAAGTTGTCTTTTATTAACTAAAGTTATAGGTTGATGATGTGAAAAGGTAAATTTTTGTGTGTGTCTAATTAGAAAATAAAATATTAAAAAATTGAAGAAATAGAAGAACATTCATGTATGTATTCCATACACCTAATTTCTATACTGATAAACATCCATTTACAATTTGTAATTAGTTCTATCAGTTTTTATGCAAATTGTTATTCTTATTCTTATGAAAGAGGGGGACCATTAGTCTATGTTTCATGCTTGGGAAGGTTTGGTCTTTCTCGTACAAGCTTCTTTCGTGGGTGGGTGTGTACCCACCGTTGTTCAAATTGCAATCTCTGGTTTCTCCACAAACCCACTTGCCAAATGACCACTTTTCGGATAGCAAAAGAACAATTTGCAACCTTGTGTTCAAAAGGGCTCGTAAGAGAAGCTTTTGAAAGCTTTGTGTCAGAGATATGGAAAGAACCCCATTTGTTCTCAAACCTCCTCCAAGGATGCCTTCGGTTAAAGTCTGTTTCTTTGGGCAAACAAATTCACTCTTTGATATTAACTTCTGGCTGTTCCTCAGACAAGTTCATTTCTAACCATCTCCTCAGCCTCTACTCAAAGTTTGGGGAACTTAGAGCCGCTGTTGCTTTGTTTGATCGAATGCCGAAGAAGAACATCATGTCATGTAACATCATGATTAAGGCCTATCTAGAAATGGGCGACATCGAGAGTGCCAGGAACCTGTTTGATGAAATGCCTGAGAGAAATATTGCCACGTGGAACGCGATGGTAACGGGTTTGGCCAAGTTTGAAATGAATGAAGAGTCTTTAATCTTCTTTTCGAGAATGAATGAGTTGGGGTTAATGCCAGATGAGTACTCGTTGGGTAGCGTGCTCAGGGGATGTGCTCATCTAGGAGCTTTGTTTGCTGGCCAACAGGTTCATGCCTATGTTATGAAATGTGGGTTTGAGTTTAATTCGGTTGTTGGATGCTCTTTAGCTCATATGTATATGAAAGCTAGTAGTAGCATGGAAGATGGGGAGAGAGTTATCAATTCGATGCCAGCTTACAATTTGGTTGCTTGGAATACACTTATGGCTGGAAAAGCTCAAAAAGGGTCCTTTGAGGGAGTTCTGGATCAATACTGTATGATGAAAAAGGCAGGTTTTAGACCAGACAAGATTACTTTTGTGACTGTAATCAGCTCGTGTTCAGAATTAGCTATCCTTGGTCAAGGGAAGCAAATTCATGCTGAAGCAATCAAAGCAGGAGCTGGTTATGAAGTTTCTGTAGTTAGTTCATTGGTTAGTATGTACTCTAGATGTGGATGTTTGCAAGAGTCTTTCAAATCTTTTCTGGAATGCAAAGAGCGAGATGTTGTGTTATGGAGTTCAATGATTGCTGCTTATGGGTTTCATGGTCAAGGAGAAGAAGCCATCAACCTTTTTAATCAGATGGAACAAGAAAATCTGGCAGTAAATGAGGTCACTTTCTTGAGCTTGCTTTATGCTTGTAGTCATTGTGGATTGAGGGATAAAGGACTTGATTTCTTTGATATGATGGTGAAAAAGTATGAACTCAAGGCTAGACTAGAACATTATACTTGTGTGGTTGACCTACTAGGCAGGTCTGGTCGTTTGGAGGAGGCAGAGGCCATGATACTATCCATGCCTGTAAAAGCCGACGCAATTATATGGAAGACATTATTATCTGCGTGTAAACTCCACAAGAATGCTGAAATTGGAAGAAGAGTTGCTTCTGAAGTTCTTAAGATTGATCCTGAAGATTCAGCTTCATATGTTCTACTTGCCAATATTTATTCTTCAGCTAAGAGATGGCAAAATGTTTCTGAGGTAAGGAGAGCCATGAAAGACAAGATGGTGAAGAAAGAACCAGGCGTAAGTTGGGTAGAAGTGAAGAATCAGGTTCACCAGTTTCATATGGGTGGTGAATGCCACCCAAAACATGTGGAGATTAATCAGTATCTGGAACAATTAACTTCTGAAATGAAGAAGCGGGGCTATGTACCTGATACTAACTCTGTTTTGCATGACATGGACAATGAGGAAAAAGAACACAACTTGAGGCACCATAGTGAGAAATTGGCGATTTCTTTTGCTTTAATGAGCCACCCAGTGGAAGTGCCAATAAGGGTGATGAAAAACTTGCGGGTTTGCAGTGATTGTCATGTTGCCATCAAGTACATATCAGAGATAAAAAATTTAGAAATTATTGTGCGAGATTCTAGCAGGTTTCACCATTTCAAAAATGGAACATGCTCTTGTGGAGATTATTGGTAATAGTTACCCTTGATTTTCGTTTCAGATTGTTGTTCATGATGGTGCATAGCTTACCGGTAAGAGGGACTAAATTCTTGCTCGTTGCTACAACACTGCTCTACAATTTTATTTTCATCTATCACATTACAACCTTTCTGCAATACTTAGTTAAGGCTTTCGTATCATAATTTCCATAATCATAAGTGAAACTTCAAATTAAAAGGGATTCTTTATGGTCAAATTTCAATAAAGGATATTGATTAGTGGTGGCTTCTAACCTCTGATGTTAGTTAAGGTTGGTTATCACAATTACCTGAACTGCATTGATGGCTAAATGATTATTTTTGGCCAACTAATGGTACTGTTGTTATTTCATATTAGTCAATACTCCTCAATGGGGCATGTGCCTGCGGTCAAAGCAGAGGGAATCAAGAGTTACGTTCACATGGCTTTGGAAGTTGCAATTTGATTGGCTTATCTATCACGGTTTTACACTGCAACAGGTCACTAGGGAAGGACAAACAACAGAATTAAGAATCATATTGGGTTTATTTGGGTCATGGGTCGTTAATCAACACACAATTCACAATTGGCTCTCTTGAAGGCGTGAAATGACAAACACCCATTAGTGGATCATCATCAAAGAGGTAACCTTTTCCGTTGTTCTTATTATGGACATTACAAAATGAGTGTTTGATATAGGACCCACGAAGAGAAATCCAGAAATATAATCCCAAGTGATGAATTTGGAAGATAGAAGGTAATAGGTTTTGGATACAGGATTATTAATCCGGAATGGGTTATCCATGATTGTTATTAAATAATTGTTTATTATCCTTTATTAGTTACTTTTATAGATTACTAACAAAATGTTAGTTGTTAATGGACCATTTTCGAGGGCGTTTGAGGATACTTCAGTGCTAACAATGTGTGAAGACCATTGTTATATGAATTGGTACGCAATTTTGATGTGTTGAAATTTAAAATTTCCATTTTTATACATGTTTTTATCTTCTTTGTAATAAGATATTGACAGTGGGTATTTATAGGATCATGAATCAGTTAAGAGGCTTATATCACTCCATTGGGGGGCTACACTTTAATTGCGTGGATTGTTACCACTCTGCACACAACAAATAAATAGTTATTGTTTATCTTCTCTGAGAGGTGACTAAAAGAAGATTATAGGCACACGTAACTTGAGAATTTATATTAAAAACAATTTAAATATACATTTCTTCATTAATTCTTGAAGTATCTTTTAAAAACAACGACGGAATTATCAAGCTTCAGAGTTTTGGATGTGAGGTAGAGTGTAGATAGTGTAGAGCATTTGAGTGGATATATCTGTATTTGAGTTATGGGTGAGATTGTGTTGTAAATAACTTTTTTTAATTAATAAGCGTATCATTGTCGCGGTATAGTTTTGAGAAAGGTGAGTGTCCACATGAAATTTATCGGTTAATTTTTATCAATTGTAAATCTCCAATTAAATATTATGTGTATTTTTGAAATATTTGTAAATTCGTGTATGAAGCAATAGGATTAAAAATAACTCAATTCAAATTATTTGTGTTTATTTAAAACATCTTCCAATAAACATTTTTTTAACATGATTTTAAATAAGAAAACAAGAGATTCCAACAACGCTGGGGAAATATGTTTTTAATCAACCAATATCAAAATAAATCAAAAGCAGGAGCAATATGAAATAAAACTAAATACAAGTAATTTATACGTGAACTATATTCGTAATCAATATCTTTATTAGTGGAATCCTTTTAAGAGTTTTTTTAAAGGAAAATTAAACATCGCCACAGAATTAAGGATAATTATTATAAATTACTGTCTTGTTATCATTCCAAAGTTTTTATGATTTTCTATCTTCATTCTTTGAGCCTATCCAGTTCTTCGTCAAAACAATCCTTTGTATCTTTCAATAGTTCATACAACATTGTTTTTGTTTCACATTCCAATAACCCAAACGCACTAGAGAAATTCATCCTAGTGGATGTTAAGCCAACAATCTCAAGTAAGACTCTCTTTGGACCTTTTCTAATAAATGTACACGTCACACTATTAATTTCATTGGACGTTACATTTTGGTTTTTCGATATATTTTTGTTGTTTAGTACTTTTACCTATAGTTGATTTATCTTGTCAATAGAATAGTTATGGATTTTGCCAAACTTTCTTCACCGTACTAACAAACATTAGCTATTAATATATCGACATATAGATGATGTGCCAATATATTTACAGAGTTGTGATTATGATATCACAAATTAGCTTTGTATTCCAACATCTATTATTGGGTTTAAAGAGACAATCACATTTTTTTTCATTACAATAATAATTGTTTGGAAATTATTTTTGTAACATTTATTTGTCACATTTCACAATCTAACAAGATATATTTTTCTTGTTTATCGGTTATTTATTATATTTAACTTCATGATGATCATATCAAATTAAAACATAAAAACCCTGAGATTAATTCATATAAGTGATTTAATGTAACAAACAACTACACAAATATAATTCAAACATAAGTATATATAACTTTTTCAAATTTTGAAAACAATTAAAAAAAACGTTTGTTTACCTCATCCATTGTGACGAGATCATTATTCCTTGAATTATTTCATTAATAGTTAACCGAAAATATGATTCTCTCCTCTTGCAAAAAAAAAGTATTAAACTATAATAAAAAATATAACATAATGAAAACGTTTATTGTATTAAAAATAACATGTCTTTATGCAATTTAAATATTTAATATATAATAGTTTTCACTTAGTATATCTAGAATATTTGCCATTAATTAAACGTGGCCTTAAAAATATGATAATAATTCATTGCTGTATTTTCTTTCTTCACGGAAGAAGGATTTATTGAAATGAAAGAGTTGATATTTTATTCCAGCCTTAAAATTCTCTTATGTAATAGACCAGTATTTCAAATTGGACTTTTTCCTGCGGTTAAATATTAATCATGGGTGTTTTTGTTGTTAGAAATTTCATTTTAAATAGAATAAAAATTTTAATATAAAACTTAAAGGTGTGAAACTTTCTCTGTTAATATAGTATTATATTCTCCACTTATATTTAGCTGGTAACCATTTAAATAGAAGAAGAAGATGACGTGCTTATTTAATATTTGTGTTCAGAAGAAGATAAAAATATACACAAAAGAGAATCTATTTGCTTTGGCGAATTTCTTGCAATTTGAGTCAATCTAAGATGCAACTTTAATTGCAGCAGCATATGCATGGCAATTCTTTGAATAAAGCCCACGGACCATGTTCACCCCTCATTATTATATACTATTTTTTCCTCCTCAATTATTTCACTCATTTTTTAGTAAAATTGGAAAATTTTTCTTTCCTCTTTAGTCATAAAATGTTTTCAGCACATTTAAATTAAGTGTGGACAAGTCTTTGTCATGAGGCACTAGCTAGTAAAACAACAGATACGTACACTCATAAGGGACACATACAGCTTTAGCCATTTTCTATTTTTCACAATTTAAATTTTTAATATTTTAAATTACAATTCTTAAATTCAGAAAAGATAGATAGAGTAGCAAACACCCTATATCTTCTACGATTGCATTATCTATTAATTCCTTAATTCGAAAACAAATATATAATAAGAAGTTGACTTCTCTCTTCCTCTCCTTACCTATTTACTTGGCTTTTAAACTTTGCTTATGATAGAAATTTGTACATTTAATGCATCACTATTTTTTTATATTTTTTATTTGATGTATCATAGAAACATCATATCCTTAATTTTTTTTTTTTAAAAAAAAGTGTATCCTCATGTGTGTTGTGTCATTTCCAAGTCCTATATGGGTTTGATAGGGTTAGAACATAGAAACTACTAAGATCATAATTTTGGCATTGAATTGAGAGATGTGGTTTGTTTTATGGTTTTTTAGGGTAATTAAATAGGATCTGATTGGAAGGTGTGGAAGTAGAATTGATAATATGTAATTTTAACAAGACTACTTATCTCAATAAATAATAACATAATAACATTACGTTTATATTAATATTCTTTATTTAAAAAATAAATTGACATTAAGTTTAGCTTTGTATTTTAACTTTGTGGTTTACCTTAAATTTATGTTTGTCTAAAAGAATTTATTACCAAAACGTATTCCGCTTAAGGAAATGATTTTCTTGACACGCTTTTTTTTAATAATAGCTAGAAAGTTTTAATAATAAATTGTTATATTTTGATAATTAAATAAATACAAACACAAATTTAAAATAAGATAATGATATTTATATATATAATCGTTAAGTGGTTATATAAAACATAAGAGTTGTGAAGATATCATAGTTTATCTCATTAAATACAAAAAATAATGTTTGACACATGTAGTAATGGAAGAGAATTCCTTTTCAATTTGAGTTATTTATATTTTTAAGAACTTAAGGCCGTGTTTAAATAGAGAAATTTTAAACAATAATTTTTTTTATAAAAATTTTGAAATAATACATGATGAAATATATTGGTTAGATAAATAATTTAATAAAAAAATTCAAATTTTAGGAATTTGAGAGTAATTTGTTTATTGAAAATTAATTAGATATAAAAAAATAAGAATTTAAAATTTTTCATACTTTTATTAATGAAAACTTACATGTTAAGCATCATTAAGAGACTACATTCCAAGGAGATTAATATTTATAGACATAATAATCATATATCATCACATGAAATATAAAATAAAGGGAAAAAAAGTACAAAGAACATGTGAAACAACAATAAATCCATATAAAAATAAAAATTTTTTGTAGAGAACATTATTACTCTAAGTTTATATTTTGGGAGGTTGTATCTATTGAACAAGAAAACTATCTTAAAAACAAGAGACAAAACATTAAACCAAACAAAGCATTGTCTATTATCAATCCTTATATTAGCTAGACTATCAACATAACAATTGTTTTCCTAGTAGATATCAGTAACTTTAAAATTCATTTCTTTTACATAATTGAAAACACTTCAATCAATGTCTACCAATAATCTAATAACCATATAAGAATTATTAAAAGCTTGACACACAAAAATGTAGTCATGTCCAAGCCACACTCTCCTAAAAACGTGTTAAAGCAAAATTAATAGTCAAAATAAGAGTCATCCTCTCCACATATTAAGAATTTCTTATGTTCACTTTCACTACCCAATACTTGGCATGCATGAAGTCAAATTCTTTAACATTTCCTAGGTCTAACTTGAACATAAAAAATGGTATATGTTATAATAGCATTACATCTTTAACAACAAACTTCATTCATCCTTTAAGAAATTTAAAATATCCAATTTATTAATAAAGATCAACTCTAAAAAAAAAATTGTTTCATCTAAACTTAAAATTCGAGAGTCATGTGATCATTATAAAAAATATGTTGAGAAATTTCAACCTACAAATTACAAATTTTATACATAGAAGAATTATATATATATATATATATATATATATATATATATATATATATATATATATATATATATTGAAATTCATTATTAGTAGGGTAAGTCAGAAATAGAGATAAAAGATAGATTCTTATATGGAATCTGTTGTAAAGAAAAAAGTTGTTTCTAAAAATCATCATCCAAGCAGTAGAGATGAAACTTTTCTTCTCAATACTAGAAACACTTGCATAATAAAAAATAACAAAATTCAAACATCAATTGTCATTCCTAAAATTATTAACCTTTCCCATTATCATTGGTCTAGTGAGTGTTTTCCAAAACAAAATCATACCAATTAAAAACATCAAGTCAAACTGAAGAAAATTTATATATAATTTTTTTTATAATATTTACTTTTTGAAAGTCTTACTCTAATAAGAGAAGTCCAAGATATATTACTATTAGCAAATCCCAAGCTAAACAAAGTAATGAAGCTTTATTTTCTTCTATCACAACATGTAAGCTATCTTTTTGCTTACTTTAATAAAGAGATTGCCACTTAAAAAAACAAAAGGGTACTTATTAATATCTTCAATTCAAATGGAATTTCATATCCATTTCTCTACATTTTTCAAAAGAATCATGAGCTATTTGTAGAATTGAAAGTTAACAATATTAAGCATCTTATCTTTCTAAGAAGCAAAAGCAAGTTTAATTCTAATATAATAAGAAACCAAGTTTTAGGTGCACCAATAAAATTAGACACACCAAACAATCTACAATGAATAAAACCTCTCAAAAATCATTCATAGTATAAAAGTGACTTTTTTTTCTTTCTTATTAAGCCATTGCGCATAGCCCATTGCATAGGATTGAAGAAGCTGCATGAGAATGCTAAGAGATTTTTGGTTGGCCCTAGGACCAAAATGTCTTCAAATTTATATGTTTTTCTTCTTCATGTTTCCTTTTAAGCTTAACCTTGATTGTTAACTTGACTTCAATTTTGATGTTATTGGTTTAGCTGATATTAAATTGCCATTGACTTAAAATTGATTTTTTTATACTGAGATCTAACAAAAGTTTCTTTTCTATTAGAATCAATTATTGTTAATTTTTTTATCATCACTAAAGATATTTTTTGTTTCAATATAAGTTAATATTATTTCTTCACTAATTTTGGTTAGGATTTTTTTTATCAACATCAACAATATTTTGATTGATGTAAAAAAATTTAGGTTAAAATAAATAAATATTATTTTTAACTTGTGTCATTAAGATTGTTTTGGTTTAATGTCAATAAAAATGAGTCAAAGTTATTTAACAACAAATTTGATTAATTTTTTTTATAAGATTATGGTTCGGTTACTGTTGACTAGGATATTTTATCAATGCTAATAAAAATATTTTTCAACCTATATACGTTAAATTTTTTTAATTAAATTATTTTCTAGTAAATATTATTAAGATTATTTGTCAACCAATATAAATTGGACTAGTTAATTTTTGTTTGCGTTTTTTTTTCATTGATAGAACTATTTTTCAACAGATATAAGTAAAATTAGTTTGTAGAGTCTATGCATGATAATAACTTTTATATTTGATAGGAATTGTAATATTTTATTCAAAGAAAGAAATTAATAGATTTAAATTAACTTATATTAAACAATATTTTAAAAATAAAAAAATTGAAAATAAAAACAATTCAAATTACCTTGTTTCTAAATCTCTTCAAGACCATAAAGTTATGTTAGGTAAGACCTCTATTATGGGATATGACTACCTCTTGGCAACCCAACTTAGTGTATGAGGTCTATACATAGATTCATTCCTATTTCATGTATTATTAAGTTGTACATTACTAAATTCAAACCAAATAATTATGTATCATTAAAATTGTTGCTTGAAAGAAGCCCTAACTGAAACACCACCCCCTAATAAAAAATTGCATTGATAAGATTCAGTAACAATAAAAGACACTTTATCTCTGTACTATGATCTGCATATGGTCCTTTCCCTGCTTTTAGTTGCAGGATCACATTGCACATGGTTCCATACCTTTATTTACAGTTTTTCATTAGCAGTTACAAGAACTCCTTCTATTCATGACATCTTTTAAGGTTCAAACTGTTCATAAATATATTAATGGACTCTTCACCAACAACATTTTCAGACCAACAACAAAAATTAAACATACATTCTTCTATTATGTAAGTCCCATCTGTATCCATTAAATGACCACAAAATAAATTGTTTTTCATTTATTAATAAATTGAACATGAAAAGTTTTAACTTTTATTTGACAAAAATGATTCTAAGTGTGAGATTTACCAATTATAATTATAATTCCCTTAACACCAGTTTGTTTTTGTTAGAGATATACAAATCTTTCTTATTTATTCTATATATGTATAATATTGTAGCACTATGTATATAAACTTCTTTAATTTCTTATTTAATTATTTCAATCTAAGAAGGTTAAAGGAATGCGAGAAAATAATAGACATAAAAGTGAAAATTCATTAAAATACATTTTCCAGATGAATTAAATTCTTAAAATAGGTTCTACTAAAATAACATAAACTTGATGCTTTTGTTTATTAATAAATTCTCTAGCATGACAGCACATAAAGTATTTTCATCCAGCTTGTTCTTTTATAAAACCATTAAAGTTTTTTATTTGAAAAAGATAATAGCAAAATTAGTGATACAAAACAATTTGAATACTTTCATTTTTATTTTACAATAAATGACAAGTACTTGACGCCGTCAAACCGCCGATCGCCAATATAATTGTTCTGAGAACTGAGAAGAGATATTTTTTTTCCAAAATAATTACTTCAAAACTTTGGTTAAGACTACTAAATTAGAATTCACAGATGTACGAAACAGATCGTACATTGCAGCACAACATCAGAACTCACTAGTTAATGAGTTTTAAGGATTTTTGTATCTTAAAAAATTATTATATGTTTTTTCCTCTTAAAAAATAATTTTTAAATAAATGAAAACATTTCATAAAATTCAATTATGGTATATTATTGATTAGAAATAAAATTCATTTACAGATCAGAATAAATTTTAATCATTTAAAGTTTGTTCTAATCAAAATTTAGAGTTGCTTTACCACTTGCTATCACTCCTTTTTATATATACATTTGTTATCCATGAGAAAAGTATATTAAAAATTAAGAATGTTTGAACTTATTTCTTAATATATATTATAAATATTTCCAATTTAAATAAAAAATATTTCCATGAATTATAGATAGAGATTTCAAAGAAAACTAAAAGAAATATTACCAAAGCACCTCGTATTTGAAAACAGAATTATGTCGACCAAACCATCATTCAAAAGCCTACCTACCATAAGATGTCCCAATTCAAAATTTTCAACTATTTTGTAATTTAGTTACTCTCCTCATTTACATAATTTTAGCCATTACCAAAAGAGTAAAATATTATATATATATGAATTAGAAAATATTTTTAAGTGTAAAAATAAGAAAAAGCATTTTTTTTTTAATTTTAGAAATCAAATGAATGATAAATTTTTTCTTATATTCTCAAACACACTAATTAAAAGCAGCACCAGATTGTAGTTTACTGTACTTGATTGGGCAACTGTATTCTTTTAAGTATGTAATTAACATTCCAACATCACAGTCATATGTATAAAAAAAGATTAATTAAAGTATTTAATACTTAAATAATTACTCAAACTCTTGACCAAATTATACATTATCTATCCAAAAGATTACAATAAAACTACTCAGAAACCTTTTGATCCAACTTGGCCAATTCTAGAACATTTTTTTTTTATTATTATTTTCAATGTACACCTGAAATCTGATTAGTAATTTTGTATTTAATAACAGCACTGGGAACTTAAAAAAAACAGCACCATGGTGAAAAGTATACAACTAAAAAGGAAAAAAAATAATAATAATACAATAACAACAAATGAAAAAATAAAAGAGTTACTCTTTGGGTCCCACATCCACCTCTTTCCCTCTCTCTCATCTCCCATTACTACATACTTATACTCTCTCTCTAGATTATAGTTTAGTTCTTCTGGGTTTGTCCATCTCTCTCTCTGTCACTCTGAGATTTTTTGTCTGCTAGCTTTCAAGAGAAAATAGTGCTCACTTACTGTAAAAAGCCAATACAAGCTCAGCAGAAGGACACTCTGTTCCTGTTCTGTTACAATCTTCGTTTCCCGTGAAAAAACCTTGCATGTCTCTTAATTTTCAAGACTCAGTCTGGATAATTGAAAATTGAGATGGGTTCTTAGTTTTCAAGACCTGGAGAGAACAAAGGAATTTTTTTTTTCAGACAATTCACTTTGGAAATTTCAGTAGCAATTAGCAGATTATGCTACCACAGGTCAGGCTTGGATCAGATAACACCTGCAAAGAAGAAGTTTTCCTGTTTTTCATTAAAAGGGTATGGTTGCATGGACCAAATTTGCGTTTCTCGATTACAAATTTTAGTTTTTTTT
>Ga0209700_101175_pt1 | contig 53403 bp, 28 predicted proteins | sample SiratroredBW_FD_187528 | JGI IMG/M metagenome (GOLD analysis project Ga0209700, IMG submission 187528) | Root nodule microbial communities of legume samples collected from California, USA - Siratro red BW (SPAdes) (version 2) | ecosystem: Host-associated > Plants > Roots > Nodule | place: USA...
TATCCACAGGAAATCAGCTGGCAGATGTCCTAACAAAAGGATTAAGTGGCTCTACATTTCAAGCTGTTATTGGCAAGTTGGGAATGGATAACATCCACTCACCAACTTGAGGGGGAGTGTCAGAATCTCACTGTATATGTTATTTCCTTTTATAGTTAGAATCAAAATCCCATAATTAGGAGATTTGATTAGCTGTATCTTTATGTATTTATGAATAGGAATCATTGACACTTAATTATAGGAATTGATAGGGGTTACAATGATGAGCATTTATTTAGGAGTTTCCTTTTCTAGATTACCTTGTATTCTATTTAAGAGCACATGCTCTTCTATCAATAATAAGAGAAAGAGAGGAAAAATCATCTTTTGACAGGATTGAGTTTGAGTCAAAATTCAGAAATTTATTCTCACCTCCTTCATTGGTCACTCTCCCTTCATTGTCCTCCTCCTTGCAAAGAGCTTAGTCTAGCGGTTTTGAATCTTCTGATGGTCAGTACAAAAAGTATGATCATATCTTTGGAAGACTATTTGATGGCTTTTGGTGGCAGTCTCTTGACTGGACAACTTGACATACCAGGTTTTGTGGCCACAGCAAACTAGTGGTCGCATTTGTTCACCCATTATGCCCACCCTCAACACTTGTTCCTCAGTGACGAACGAAATTTGATTTACCTGCTATGATTAAACATGTGCATTTTCAACTACAATCTTTTCCATTTCTCTCTCATTACAATTCCCTGTTTCTATAATTTGCAGCCAGGCATAATTGTTCTTTGAAATTTCAGTTGGTGACAGGAAGCAATCCTTTTTGAGTCCTCTGATGCCACTACTTCTGATTTTAATTTGTTTCTGCTTCCAGAATATCAGTGGACCCAACATCTTTAAAGACTTTCTCTTACCCTCTATTTCACGCTCCCAAAATTCTACTCCATCTTTTAAGACTTCTGCAACTCTTTTTCTTGTTAGAAACACAAGATGACACCATCTTTATAGCTTACAATATTTCAGAATAAGCTAGATGATCTCTAAGGATTTATTCTTCTTTATATGTTATGATTTGTTTCTTTATTTAATTAGGACATTTGTAATGCATATCTTATTAGAATCACATTTAGAATCTGATTTACAGGCATATCATGTCTATAGCAAAAAAATATCCTATTAGTCATTGTATTTATTGTAATCAGCCCACATTAAACGAATTCTGATGTGTAGTGCACACACGTGGTTTCAATATTTCTTCCATATATTTCTCTGTTTCAACAATGAAGATATAGCATATTCAAACTATATCTTGAAACATTAAAAATAGTATAAATAATCTTGGTAGAAATATTTCTATACGTGAACAACTAAAAAATTAAGCACTAACTAAGTGACCCATGCTAAAATCCTTATCATGTTGAGTAACTATCATTCGTAAACAAGAAACATTTTTTTATAATAATTATAAACAAGATTCTGACTAATAAGAATTTGGAAGCCACAAACCTTGCAATTGTGTCCCTAAGAAAATTTGGGTTCAAACCCCCTTTTGAAGGATAGATAGGATATGGCCTCTCTTTAGCAAAAAAGGACAAATCTTTTCCATCTTCAAGCACATCAATATTATATTCTCTCATTTCATAGTGATCTTTAGCACGCATAGTCCTGACCTATTTAAAAAAACAATAATCATGTGCAATCTTAAGAAATTCCAAAATCAAATTAGAACAGAATATTCATGTATCTTATACAAGTGAAGGAATAAGGTTTTATCTTCGTGCAAGTATGCAAATAATTGAGACAAAAGCAAAGTGTATTCAATCATATTAATATAATACGAAGTTAAAAAACTAAGACAGGTTAGAATATATATCTACACACACACACATATATGTTGAACATCTTAGCACGAGAATGATGCATAATAATTAAGGTTATATAGCAATAATAATTTATAGGGATCTTATCTTATTAGAACCTTACCTTATTCTAGAGAATTCCATTTTATCTTCAATAAGTTATTTATTCTCGTATAAAGAGGACTTGATGTTTTGTCTTTCATAACAAATCATGATGCACTAAGCCTATTTAATATCCCATTATTTTATGTCTAAAAACTATCTTTTCTTTTATCGTTACTTAAACCATTACTAAATTCACCAAGATATTTGAGCATGACCTAGCTATGTAACCAATATAGGTCAGGGCCAAGGATTCCTCCCAGCTCCCATATCCACATTCCCAATGTTCCCCTATCCCTATCAGTATCACTACTCCCCACCTCAAGATAATTCTCCCCCTATCCCCATTTTCAGAATAATAATAATAACAATGAACAATTTCCAATTAATAAAACAGGCTGAAATATGTTTCTACTCCCTTAATTTTGGGATAAGTTTGTTTTGGTTCTTCAAATTAAAATTGATCCTTTTAACTCCTTTAGTTTGACAAAAGAATGTCGTATTGTAGTCCCTCTACCCAAAACCTTCCACCTAAACATTATCAGAACAAATACTTTAACAGGCATCAATGGAGAGGGTGCTGAGGGTAAATAAATAATGACAATTTGTTTTAAGATGAAATCTAATATTAATGGTTTGTTTGGGTAAACAACTTCACTAAGAAGTTTTTGCTTAAGTACTAATCATGTAAACACTTATGTATAATTTGTTTCTATAATCAAAGAGAAAATAGGGTTAAACTATTTTCATATAAGTTGTAAATTGCTTTTTATAAGTTATACAGGAGAGCTTGTTAAAATAAGCTAAAATAACATATTATGAGACAATAAATTATTTTCGTAAGTTCTCCCTAACAATTACACAAGTATTTATGCCACAAAATACATCCAAATACATGGTAAATAAGTTCTTTGAAACAGACCCCAAATAATAAAAGTTTCAAAGCTTCTATCTAAGCAAATTTTTTTATTTGGAGATGGTAGGCTTATTTCGCATAGTTCATACATTATCATCTTCTTCAACACCCTTATTAATGATAGCTGTAAGAAGTTGAGGAAATTACAATCCCTCCACATACTGAAAACTTGCAATAATAAGAAAACTAGTTGGCAAAGAGGCGGAGAATAAACTCACCTTGCCACTAACACATACTATGTCTCCCTCTTGATACTTTCCTGCAAGGCTTTGAAGAAAAGCTTTGAAGGTAAAACGTGAACCACGAAAAAACTTCTTCAGATGCAAATAAATTGTCTTCTCTTGCACATCAATAGCATCACTGGTCACATGTTCAAAACCACATTCACTTTCAGCAATTTGGCAGCCCACAACCACCTCAAGAAATGAAAATGAATAACTAGCTTTTACTCCCCTGCAAAGGAAAGACTAAAATTTATCAACTTGAAAACATTATAAATCACCACCTGTTTCTAAATATAATTTACACACGATAACAAGAACGTGAAGGACGCAAGACTCAGTGATGTCATGAGCCCCAATGCCTTACTGCCTCAAAAGCTTAAGTTGCTAGGTGAAGGCACACTACCAGCTTTATGCCATCCTTTACACACCCCTCACATAAATGCCATTTGGACTTGAAGAATAGACAATGTCCTAACCAATTTTTTGATAATATAATTTTTTGTTATTCAGAAGGAGAGCAAGGATTAAAATCTTGATCACTTGCTCAAGGAGGTTGACCTGATAACATGTCATGAACTAAGGTGCTAGGTAAAGGCTCTTGAAAGGTCCCATCTCTAACAGAAAAAAAAGTGAAAATAACGTTTTAAAAGTTTTAACATTTCAAAGCTGCAAAGTATGATTAAGAAACCGGTTTAACTAATTCACTATATGAAGATGCATAAGCCACTTAAGCAGAACAGGAATAGAGCAAGAAGAGGTGATTTAATGGCTCCCTAGCCTTATGCAGGTGTATATGCGATAGGTAACCATTTTAGAAATCATGATAAAACCATATGTTTTAATAGCATCAAATCAAAATCAAGACTTTCATGATCAAGTTGATATGGTTACTGCAGAAAGTTTTAGCCCTATGACAATATGCTAACTGCAATCATTGTTTAAGCAGGTAAAATGTGGGAAGATGGAACACATGGAATAGAAAATACTTTATATCAAGTCAAAAATCATCGCAAAGTCATCCACCATTTTCGACCTCTCAACCCAACACATTATAAGCATCTGCAAAGACATTAAAACAATTGGATAATGACAAAAGGGTGAGCATACATCAGCCACAACAATATTTAATTCAAGTGACAAATCAAGCACCAAGAGAACCCTATGCCAAGAGAAAACTATACAAATTATCATAAATCTGGTCAATGAATGAAATGGAGTCACCTTGAAGATAAGACTTTTCCAACAAAAATCAAATATTGCCCATCATCAATTTTAGCATGTCCATTCTTCACATCAGCGTATGATCGTGGAAAATGGAGCAGCAATTTCCGTAACTACATATAAAGAGAGGCATTAATGTGAATCCAAGCCAGCCTTTCAAAAAAGAAAATCCAAAGAACTACACATTATGCGAAATCCGCAGTTTCAAGAACTCACTGTGTGAAACCCACAGTTCTCCAGCTTCCGGTAGTGCCTCTTACTTAATCCAGGTATGCAATTTATAGACTTGTCAAGAAATAACTCACTCAGTGTAGGATTTGGCTGTGACTCCATCCCCACTTTCATTTGACAATCTTCCCTGATTATTTTATCTGAATTTTGTTCTTGTGTAGAAGGCATTAAATCAGGTAGCAAAGAAGAAGGAAAAGAATCATCTTTTCGTAATGTGGAAGATGCTACCGTAGAATGCTTGACATACAGAGAAGGCCATTCTTCAGAAAGTGCACTTTGCACCCACCTTGCCTCTGAAGAATCAGAAAAACAATTTTCAAAATGGTCTGTTGCTAAAGAGTTCATTGTTTCAGAACATGATGTAGTCCCATCGTACAAATCCACTCGAGGAGCACTACCCAAAGTAATTGATGGAAACCTCTCACATATCAAGGAGATGTCCACATCATCTAATGTATTTTTTGGACTCATTTCAGATTTCATTTCACCACTTCCATTACCAATTAGGTCAGAAAGGTTGTAATCCATAAGAGCAACTACCTGTAATTATAATTAGTTTCAATCAATGCTACATTCATATGGCAGCTATAAGCATTTATAAACAAATTATCAACATATCTTATCTAGTCAGACATTCAAAGCAGTAAACTACAAAATCGCGTCAAAAACAATCCTTAAATGTATTAAACGAACGAAGACTTCTTGAGGCACCTCAATATCAATCAATCATATAGCATCAAATTGAACTTGCATAAACCACATTTCAAAGGATAAAATGTATTATAGGTCCTTCAACCTTTGGTCAACATAGGTTTAATCCCTACCCTTTAGAAACTATGATTTTAGTCCTCGAATTTATGTATTTTATTTTTTGTAGTGTGTGAATTTCCTCCTTCAACCTAATATTCTAAGTTCATAAAGTGAGACAAAATTCAACAATTATAAAAAAACAAAAAATCATCATTTTAATAGTATAATAGAAGCTAAGACCAGTTTTAACCTAAGAAACAGAGAACTAAAACACATTCTACCCAAAATCCAATTACTGGAAACTCAACAAAATAAAAATAGTAAAGTCACTTCGAAATTTCATGAAACACTGCATATTGGATTATTCCTACTTTATTCCGCAACTTGGAACCGCTTCCGACACCTCGCACAAACTTCTTCTCTGCAAACTTATGCTTTAGACGGTAACACATTTTCCAAGGTAGAAAATTACAACACCTGCAACAACAAGGACACATGCCTCAACTTCGGTAACATAAGCCTTTGAAAGGTTAAAATGCAAAGAATAACGCGACGCACCTCATTCTTCTATTGAGGAAAGTGCCTTGAGCGACCACAATAGTTGCGATTTGCTTGCCACAAATACACTGAAAAGACGCAGGAACAGTGACTTTAGGAACAGGAAGTTCAAAGAAACGAAGTGTATAACGAAGCTAAATGAAAGAAATAAGAATGCGAAACCTAAAAATTACCATTGCGGTGTTGTCGGAGCCGTCGCGTCCAGCGTCGGAGGTGACCGGTGAGGAAGAAATTCAGAAACTAACACGGAACTGCAAGAAAAGCATTCTAGTGTCTGGATATTCTTCAGCTGTTGCGAAACTGAACGACGGGAAAACAAATATTAAAAATTGTTTTCAAAAGTTCTTTATTTAAAAAAATATAATATTCACATAAAATTAATATATTATTTATTAATTCAAATTTATATATATATATATGAGCGGGGTGCCTGTGTTAAAACAAATATTCTATTATCATAAAACCTTATCTCACAATACTTTTCTTAACAAAAAATTTTATTAGGTGAACTCTAAATCATAAAATTGATAATTTAGTTTCACAAAAGGTACGAATAAGGTTTATAAGAGATAGGTCGTCCATTTTATTTCTTCTCTTATGATTAATTTCTTTTGTGTTCTGGTTAGTTTACTTTTTTCATAATACATATTAATTTTTTATTCATAATTGATTCAAGTTTTAAATTCTAATTATATTGAATCAATGTCTTTAATTTTATGTCATAATTTAAAATTGATTTTAACGTGTTTTACTTAATTTTAATTTTTTAATCCTTTTAAATTATTTATAGTCTTCTGTAGTTCAATTATATAAACTTTTTATATAATTATTTTAAGTTCTAAAACATGAAAACTTAATTGAATTGTCTAGTTTTCTTCTTATTTTGAACTCTTGTTTTGCTTTTAGTTCTTAAATAAAGTTTCAAGTTGCTACGAACAAGTTTATGAAGAGTCTTTTATAATTTTTTAAGTTTTGTACTGTTTTAAGATATTTTAATCAAATAAAAAGTTTTCTTTTCAAAGAAAGTCAAAACTTAGTTTAAAAAGAGACAGATCATTCTAAGATCTCCAAAAATATTAATAGCAATGTATATAGATTACATCTCTTACCTAAGTATGAAGTCAATCCTAATGTTTAATATTTATGATCTATCTTTTTTTGTAAGGATTATTGATTATGAGGATGATCCGGATCTAATGACAAAAACTTTTCAAGAGGGAGAGTATGATGGAGGACCATCAATGAGATAATGCATTGGGTTCTTGATAAGGTCCATGATAATGAAGATAGAAGAAGAAGGAGCTTCAAAGAAGAATACTCCCCTACTTTGAAGTGTAGATTACTAAAGTACTATATGGTTGACCAAGGCACAACCAGATTATAATAATAGCTGGATATCTTTGTTATAGAATCATAACAGAATAACAAAATACAACAGAATGAGCCCAAACTCATTAAGCCCACTACTACGCCTATAAATACAGGCTCATTCACCTTAAGCAAGGTATTTCTAAACTCTTATTTATATCCCTGCACACTCTAACCCTAAACTGACTTAAGCATCGGAGTGCCTGTAGGACCCTCCTCCCGGGATGGTGAAATTTGGAGCGTTTGGAATGTCAAGAAAGGAGCAACATCAGGAACGATCAAAGAGCAATTCTAGAAGACATTGTTGTTGCTGGAGCTAACTGGTCTCTTGCAAGAACATTTTGGCGCCCACCGTGGGGCTGAGATTAGTCTAGTAACAATAGTGACAACTAGAAGCCAGTAGGCCATCCTGTGCTGCCGCCAGTATTCAACATTCAGGCGATAGTGTGTCGAAGTTGAGGTTTCTCCAAAGAGAACAACGCCTTTTCAACCGGATGCTGGTTCTATGGCATCTATATGAAAAGCACAATGGCAAAGGACTCATAATAGCTAAGTTTTCTTTAAATCTTCCTTCTATTATTTATTTTTCTAGTATTGACCATAGAAGATAAGGATTGGAATTGTGATATGTTTCGATTCAGCAAACATAAGGATTTAATTTTAATTTGATTATCTGCAATGTTTGGATAATTTACACATAATGTCCTTCATCTCATATAGCGTGTTATGCGACATAAAGGTTGAATTATAATTCGCTTATCTGCATCGGAGTTTGGTATTTTGATGTTTTTTAGAGTTTTGGAAACAGTGGATCGGGACCTTGTGGAACTTTAGCCAATATAAGTGTATAATAATATTTATTTGATACTACAAAAGTCTTTCTTGAAAATTATCTTTCTTGAAAATTATCTTCAATTTTCAACACTGCGGCAAGTCCATGGAAATGTTATGATATTTTTAATTAATTAGTTGTTTATATCACGCTGAGTCTTCTTTTGACATTTCTCTTTTAGATTGAATATTGAATCAGTCATAATATTGAGACAACTAGCATCTTTAGACCGTGGCAAGAGATCCAAGATGAAAATGTTTTAGGCTGAGTTCAAGAGGGGGGGAGGGGGTGAATTGAACTTTGAAAGATTTTTCCCGATTTAGACCTTTGAAAAATAGTTTTCGCAATTTGAAAAACTTTAATGAATCTTGGTGCTAAAGATATAGGGTGCATTAAAGAAATAAATTGATTCAAAGCACGAATGAATCAATTTGTTATACAAACAGATATAAGCACACAGCAGATTCTCAATCACACAGAATTGCAATTTCACAATAGCACTTTAATCAGATCAAATTCACACAATTCCAATACCAATATTACACTTAGATCAAGATCACACACAAATCCAAATTTGAATGAGAGTAGAGAGGAACAGAATTACAAAATACTAATTTAAAACTCCTATCACAGCACTACACTGATTTGAATCAATATTAATAATTCTGATAAAGTTTCCTAACACCAGTAATTAATACAGAATTGAAAATTGTTCAGAATGCAGATTCAATTATTCAATTATATTAAGAACACATAAAAAGAATATAAATTCTGCAGTATTAGACCAATTCAGCCAAAGTTCCAATTCTTTATTAAATCACAGATTTAGAATCTTGTATGTATAACTGATTTAGAAAAGAACCAATCTGATAAGCAAAATTTCTTTGACTAGTACAACAGATTTATCAGAAACCAATATAGAATTCAAGTTACAATGCACACATCAATATTCAGTAGAGGACTTAAACTAGTTTTATCAAGACTACCAAAAATTAATTCAATCTTTCAATTTAATTCAATATGCAGTGCAAGAACAAATCAAGATTATGAGAGAAGGGTTCAAGAAAAAGAGACATAATCAATTTTATACTGGTTCACCACAAAGGGCTACGTCTAGTCTTCTCTGCACCACTTGCAAAGAAAGTTCCACTAACTCAATTAATTGTTCACATACAATTAATCAACCAATTCCTACTCCCCGTAGAAATTAGAACCCTACTAAATTGATCTACTGCTCCCCGCAGTCTCCAATCAATTTCAGCAGAAACACCAGGCTAATTCCTATAGCCCAAACCAGTCAATTTCTACTCCCCGTAGAAATCAAGAACCCTGCTAATTGATAAACTGCTCCCCGCAGCTTCCTATCAATTTCAGCAGTAACACCAGGCTAATTCCTATAGCCCAGACCATTCAATTTCTACTCTCCGTAGAAATCAAGAACCCTACAAATTGACAAACTGCTCCCCGTAGCTTCCAATCAATTTCAGCAAAAAACACAGGCTTACTTCTAAAGCCCAAACCAGTACAAACGTTCAATGAATTTTACAGAATTACAATGAAAACACCTCAAATCTTGATTCAAACAGGATCAAGAAGGGTTTAGAAAAACTCCCTGATTGGGCAGAAAGAAAGGCCTGTACACAGTCTTGAAGAAACCCAGTAGCACACCTTAGTCAGAATTGATTCTTCAAGTAAAAGTCTTCTTTCGAAAATGATTATTATGAAACAACAATTCTCTCACAGTAGTTCTCACAAAATGTATTTCAAAAGATTGTGTTTCGCAATTTCTCTTCTCTCTTTTCTATTCTTTTTCTTCTCTGTTCTCTTTTTCTTTTTTTTTTCGCACTTGAAAAACCCACTGTATTATAGAAGAAGAGCTCAAACCAGATTTTTAGAAAACAGTTAATTCAGTTAAACTCAGGCACGAATAAATTGATTCGGCTTATCCTGAAATCAGTTTATAATAGTTCAGTACTTTATTTTCCAAAACTGTTAATTCAGTTATGGTCAGACACGAATAAATTGATTCGGCTTAACTTGAAATCAGTTCATAATAGTTCAGTACTTTATTTTCCAAAACTGTTTTTAACTGAAGTTAAAACCTTTTTATGGTTTGATTTAAATCATTTAGACCATGTGCTAATGAATTTCTCCTTAGATGTGCATAGGTTCTCTTTCACGGCCAATCATACTCACTCACACTAAGACAAGACCTAGAACACACTTCCACTTGCTTGCTTTGGCTTGCTGGACATGTCTTGCATGGCTTCATCAAATCCTTTAGTATTGTGAGAATACTAACACAAGATAAAGCTTAGTTGTTGGACCGAATAACATCTTTGAATAACATCTTTAGACCGTGGCAAGAGATCCAAGAGAAAGCTTAGCTGTTGAGACCAAATCAACCAGTTTTTGTTATGCAAGTTAAAAGAATTCCACCAGGTCCAGTTTCATGAGATATGGTTCCATCTGGGAGAATTGCAAACCCTAAAGGAAGAAGTGTCAAATAATTTGTGTCTCCTCAATTTAGAATCATTGCAACAGTATCCACTGGAGTATAAATGACAAAAGACCCTGTTGAATCGGTGCAACTCTCTTGCAGTATCAACATGTTACTTTGGTTTGAATTTGCATTATTTACTCGGAGTAGAGACATGCAGCTCTTGCAGTATCAACATGTTACTTTGGTTTGAATTTGCATTATTTACTCAGAGTAGAGACATGCAGTTTCCAGTATCTCGTTCATTTGCAATATGTGTCATTTCTTGCACAACTCCACCTGGAAAGAATGTCCCACTCAGTCCTAGAGCTCTCGTCAAGGAGAAAGTCAAAAACTCAGTCTTAGTGGTACTAGAAGTCAAAAAGAAGTAGCAGCACTAAGAACTATGCTGGGGGGTCTTCTAGGGTCATCAACCCTCTTTCAGGTCATCACCTTTACATCATCAGCACCAGTCCCAAACTGTGTTGTCTATGTGTGAGCAGTGGAAGTACTCACTCCAACATAAAAGCTTATTACCACCCTTTCAACCAACTTCATCATACTCTTCCTCCCCTCTTGGTTTGATATCACACCAACATCAACAATGAGAATATTTATTACCATGGCACTAGAGTCTTTCCCACTATAGTTGCAACCCAACTTATAGCACCAAATGCATGCCCAAGAGTTCTACATCTAGAATACATAGTAATCAACACATTTGTCACATTCTCAAACACATCAAAGCAAGTTTGCACCGCGTGACCGTGAATCTCCTTCCCAAATTTAAGCTCTGATGAGCTGAGAATGAGGCTCTGATGAGCCAACTGAGAATGAGGCTCTGATGAGCTAGCTGTGAAGCTGATGAGCCAGCTGTGAAGCTAAGAAGCCGAGATGTTTATACACCTCTCGGTGTAGTGTTGAGATGTTTATACACCCCTCGGTGTAAGTCTACTCACGGTGAGCTATGAGGATCTAGACTTGAAGCCTACTTTCGGTCGGCCGTAATGATCGCGAATGGTCTCATGGTAAGCCAAGAGTTGGTGCTATAAGTTGGGTTGCAACTACACTGGGAAAGACTCTAGTGCCATGGCAATAAATATTCTCATTGTTGATGTTGGTGTGATATCAAACCAAGAGGGGAGGAAGAGTATGATGAAGTTGGCTGAAAGGGTGGTAATAAGCTTTTATGCTGGAGTGAGTGCTTCCACTGCTCACACATAGACAACACAGTTTGGGACTGGTGCTGATGATGTATGGGTGATGACCTGAAAGAGGGTGGATGACCCTGGATGACCCCCCGGCATAGTTCTCAGTGCTGCTACTTCTTTTTCACTTCTAGTACCACCTAGACTGAGTTTTTGACTTTCTCCTTGACAAGAGCTCTAGGACTGAGTGGGACATTCTTTCCAGGTGGAGTTGTGCAAGAAATGACACATATTGCAAATGAACGAGATACTGGAAACTCCATGTCTCTACTCTGAGTAAATAATGCAAATTCAAACCAAAGTAACATGTTGATACTGCAAGAGCTGCATGTCTCTACTCCGAGTAAATAATGCAAATTCAAACCAAAGTAACATGTTGATAATGTAAGAGAGTTGCACCGATTCAATAGAGTCTTTTGTCATTTATACTCTAGTGGATAGTGTTGCAATGATTCTAAACTGAGGAGACACAAATTATTTGGCACTTCTTCCTTCAGGGTTTGCAATTCTCCCAGATGGAACCATATCTCATGAAACTGGACCTGGTGGAATTCTTTTAACTTGCGTAACAAAAACTAGTTGATTTGGTTCCAACAGCTAAGCTTTCTCTTAGATCTCTTGCCACGGTCTAAAGATGTTATTCAAAGATGTTATTCGGTCCAACAACTAAGCTTTCTCTGGGATCTCTTGCCACGGTCTAAAGATGCTAGTTGTCTCAATATTATGACTGATTCAATATTCAATCCAAAAGTGAAATGTCAAAAGAAGACTCAGCGTGGTATAAACAACTAATTAATTAAAAATATCATAACATTTCCATGGACTTGCCATAGTGTTGAAAATTGAAGATAATTTTCAAGAAAGATAATTTTCAAGAAAGATAATTTTCAAGAAAGACTTTTGTAGTATCAAATAAATATTATTATACACTTATATTGGCTAAAGTTCCACAAGGTCCCGATCCACTGTTTCCAAAACTCTAAAAAACATCAAAATACCAAACTCCGGTGCAGATAAGCGAATTATAATTCAACCTTTATGTCGCATAACACGCTATATGAGATGGAGGACATTATGTGTAAATTATCCAAACATTGCAGATAATCAAATTAAAATTAAATCCTTACGTCTGCTGAATCGAAACATATCACAATTCCAATCCTTATCTTCTATGGTCAATACTAGAAAAATAAATAATAGAAGGAAGATTTAAAGAAAACTTAGCTATTATGAGTTCTTTGCCGTTGTGCTTTTCATATAGATGGCATAGAACCAACATCCGGTTGAAAAGGTGTTGTTCTCTTTGGAGAAACCTCAACTTTGACACACCATCGCCTGAATGCTGAATATTGGCGACAACACAGGATGGCCTATTGGCTTCTAGTTGTCAGTATTGTTGTTAGACTAATCTCGGCCTCACGGTGGGCGCCAAAATGTTCTTGCAAGAGACCGGTTAGTTCCAGCAACAACAATGTCTTCTAGAATTGCTCATTGATTGTTCCTGGTGTTGCTCCTTTCTTGACGTTCCAAACACTCCAAATTTCACCGTCCCAGGAGGGGGGTCCTGCAGGCACTCCGACGCTCAAGTCAGTTTAGGATTAGAGTGTGCAGGGATATAAATCAAAGTTTAGAAGTACCTTGCTTAAGGTGAATGAGCCTGTATTTATAGGCGTAGTAGTGAGCTTAATGAGTTTGGGCTCATTCTATTGTATTTTGTTATTCTGTTATGATTCTATAACAGAGATATCCAGCTGTTATTATAATCTGGTTGTGCCTTGGTCAACCGTATAGTACAACTAGGATTTCTCTTCTTTCGTCTTAGTCTTGTACAAATTGCATGGAGAGATATTCTCCTTTTATTTTTGTAGGATTTTTTAGATGGATGTGTGGGCTAGACTTGGGCATCAATTAGACGAAAAATTCTTCCTCCACCTCCATACCCTCTTCTTGCACCTCCATAAAAAAAATTTAATTCTCAAAGTATCCATATTGAAATGACAAAAATGACCTTGAGGTGTCACCCGGTTGTCATTTACAAAACAAAATGATAATCGGATGACACCCATTCGATTTACATTTTGTTTAAAAAAATGTGAACTGGATGGGATACCATCCTGTTGTCATTTGCAAAACAAAATACAAATGACAATCGGATGACACTCCATTCGGATCATAAACTCTCAATTCGACAATGTCACCATTCACCGTCGAATACCACCCAAATCATCAAATTAACCTCTCAAATCTACAATACATATCAGAAATTCCTCATAAAACATAAAAAATTACTTACCTACAACTTTGTTGAAGCTTTAATTGAAGATTTTGCCAAAAAAAATAACCTTCTAGAACGGTGGTGGGTGGGAAAATGCTCCATGGATGAGGTTACGGAGGTGAAGAGGGTGGAGGGCAATGTTGACTTTTCCAATTTTTAAGTAAGGCTATATGAGTAATTTCATATTGACTATGGAGGTTCATGAAGAGGGTATGGAGGTGGAGGAAGAATTCGTCCAATTAGACCTTCCACTAGGCTTTGTTTGGATGGTCAACCCATAAGAAACGCTAGAAAAAATTGATAAGTCATAGAGAAGGCACATGAAGCATGGAGTCCCAAGTCGCTTAGGAGAATAAAAAATTAAGCTTGTTTGATGTGTTAGTGAGTTTTATAGGACGTCTAGTTTGTGCATCTTTAGTCCACATTTTGTGGCAAAGAGTGCCAAAGGGCTATGCATCTATAAATAAGATACGCTGGTCCATGTAACACTTACCTTTGATTAAATAAGAACTGAATTAGCATTTTTTTTCATTCTTCTTATTCTCTTAGGTCAAACACAATAGTAATCTTCTCCTAATTCTTTTTCAAGGATCCTTTCTTGGAATAGGAAATTTTAAGTTAGGAAAGTTTAAGAATTTCCCACTTTCCAAGAGTCTTCCTTTGCTAAGAGGAGAAGGTGTCTTCCATCATATTCTTTTGCTTTTCTTCTTGAAAGATAAATTTATATAGGATGAAGAATAAAAAGTCATTACAAAAATTTTTCTAGTTGTTGAGCAGCTTCAACTTAGGAAAATCATCTTCTTGCGTCTAATGGTGCTAAAGTTATTTTAAATGCGCTTTACACGTGCATTAAATGCTCCTCTCTTCTTTAATAAACATCCTAATAGTTAGCATGGTTTATCAAGCCTAGGTCAGAGAGCTTTCACCAAAAAAGAAAAAACAAGAGTAAAGTAAGTGATCATACAAGACTAATATCTTTTCCAAATTTCTCATAAAGGCATGTGTTAAGGATTTGTTGACACATAACAACTTTAAATTGTACTTCAAGAGATCATTGATGATGACAATGGTTTTTAAAGATCATCTTGGGAGACATAAGATGGAAAACATTATCTTAGAATAATTGTGTGGAATAAGCTCATGAGGTACAACATTAGCTTAAGATTGTGAGCTTACCAATTAAGCAAGACTTTGCTTATCATACCACACAAGTACTACAATACATTGTGTCATCTGTTAGATAGAACAATTGAATCTTACATGATTTGTTGTGTATCAAAGTTTTTCATCTTATAGATGAAGCATATTTTTGTTTTTTAATAGCAGTTAATCAAATTAACAGGGTCTAATGGATTTTACTCTAACAGAGTAACATTAACTTATTTCAAAATACACAAACTCTAGAAAACTCTACTAATCAAACAACATTTATTTAGAGCTCTCTTTACAAGATTTTTTAGAATATCAAGATAAAAAATTTGTTTCCCTCACTTTTGGAATAATCTCTTACTACATCTTTCTAAAAATGAAATCAAGTCTAAATTTTCCAAGTGATTATGTTCCAATATTTCTTTTGTTAGTAGTTGTTGGTGATCTTGATTAGGATGACCAAGGTTTTCTTGTGTTAAGGTTTCACAAGATTGTATAAAAGCTTTTGAAGTGTTTAACGTCTAGCGTAGAATATTTGTCTTTCTTGTTTTCTTATAAAGTTCTTGTAAAAACTTGAAATTAGTGGATTGAAATTAGTGGATTGACTTAGTTAGACTGATTAAGCAACTAGATATAGCCTCCTTGTGAAAGTGAACTAATATAAATTTATGAGTTTCTTTCTTGACCCCTAACACTCTTATTTTTTTGGACTTATTTACATTACTTGTTTGTCTTGAATATAACAAAGATTGAATATAACATATCAAAGATCTTGATCAATATGCTTTTCTTGAGTTAATTGATTTAAAGAATTTTAAACATATTTTCTTTTTGAAAAATATTACAAAGTATTTCAGTAGTTCAATTCACCGCATCTTGAACTCAACCTATTCATCTAACAATGTCTTTAAATGAGCGAAGGAGGTGTGAGACACTCTAACAAAAATGTTTAAGGGTTCCACTAAGGTAAAATGTAACAAAGTCAATTTCTACACAAGGTGATGTGAGTTATTTAATATGGAATAAAGTGAAAACATGTAAAGTATGTTTAATAAATTTCAAACCTTATTGAACGAGCTGATTTTTTAAAAAATATGTTAGTTATGCTCATATTGATTAAAGCTTACAAAGTTTGGCTTAATAATGGAGAGCATAAGTGACAATATTACAACCCAAAAGAAATGGACACTTTATCCTTGGAAGAGATTATTTGCAACAACCCTACTATTATATAAATACTTGTTATTTTATTATAATTTATGCGTATTTTTTTTTATAAAATAAATTTTTTCTAAAGAGAATATAACTTATAATATCATTTCACATAAACAAATGTATGTCGACATTTCACGTCTTTTTAAATATTCATAATATATTACAATAACATATAAGTTTTATACCATAAGAGTCCCACATAATGTAGAACTTTCTATATATTTTATATATTCTATGATAATTGAGCTATGTTCTTTGTGAACAAATCATCCAGAAAATCTTCCAAGGATTCTTTCTTAACAATCCTTATTGAGCAGGTTTTACTTCTATCTATACAACAGGTACATGTGAAAGAAAAATAGGAAAGGAGTGAGGTGTTTCTAATCCTTAAATATTAATCTTAATAAACCTTACAAACAATACAAACAATAGGGGCCTATAATCATAATCACAAAAATGGGGCATATAACTTGACCTAAAATCACAAGAATTACTCTCACTTTATCAGACATATGGATGCACATACCACTTTTGAGGATCCAACCTAAACATCAAAAGTTATTTGGGAAGTGATTAGGTAGTAAAGTATATCTCATCAAAACATTGATACAATCATAATTATTTTCTCGAGAATTATAGCCATATGTCAATATATATATATATATATATATATATATATATATATATATATATATTTATATTTATATTTATATATATATATATATATATATATATATATATATATATATATATATATATATATATATATTTATTTATATTTATATTTATATTTATTTATATTTATATTTATTCATTACCTAACTTTGGCAATCCTGAGCAACTATCAGATAGTACCAAGTTTGACCTGTGAAATATCTTATTCCAAGGCATTATTTTGAACTATCCAAATATTCACCTACTTGAAATACTTCCTTAGTCCCCACCCGATCCTTGTCTTTCATCTCGTAGTGCACCAAACTATGACTTCCCAAAAATAAACACTCATATATTAACTTGGTTTAAACTCTTTGAAACCTAGGATTTTTTCATAACAAACATAATCAAGACATTTTCAATAATTGAATAACATAATGACCATCAGTTCATGTCATATGTGTCTCAATTCATAAATTGTACACTACATTCAAATATATATACCTAGTAAATAATAACATAGCATATAGGTAAATTTCTTTTATCAAAATTCATCAAAAATACATATTTTTACTTTATATGTTTATATATATATATAATATGATATTTAAATTATTACAAAATAAAATAATAATCAAAGCAAGAACTTTAAATAAATATAATTTTGATAAAGTTGGCGATAACTTAAATAAAATAAATAATATCAGTGCATAACTGAAGATAAAATAAAATAAACATGATCAGCGTGTAACTGGATAAAAATAAATAAGTAAATAAAATAAATAGGTCCCATATGAAACTGAAGATAAAATAAACATGATCATTGTGTAACTAGAGATAAAATAAATAAAATAAACAAGATCAATATGAAACTGGAGACAATGAAATAAAACAAACAAGACCAGTGCAAAATTGAAGATAAATAAATAGGACCAATGCATAACTGGAAATAAAAAAAATAAAATAAAAAATGACCAGTGCGTAAATAGAGATAAAATAAAAAATAAATAAGACCAATGCATAATTGATAACAAAGTAATTAAAATAAGTAGGACCAGTGCGTAACTAAAGATAAAATAATAAATAAAACAAATATGATCAATGCGTAACTAAAGATAATATATAAAATAAAAAGGACCAATACATAACTGAAAATAAAAGAAATAAAAAAACAAAAAGAGTAAGACAATACATAATTTAGGATGATTCAAAATAAATAAAATATTAATAAAAACACATAAGTTTATTAAGATTAACATAAAAAGAGCTTAACATCACTTTTCCCTTACCTTTAAATGGAAAGACACATTAGGAATAAAACTATAAATGATTATAGAATGTTACTTGAAGATCTTTACCTCCCTCTTCTTCCTCTTTTTATCTCTCACTTTTCCTCTCTTCCTCGCTTTCTCTTCTCCTTTTACATAACATTCTCCTCCTCTCCCCTTTTTATACTCCTTATAATATTATTTTAATTTTAATTTTTTTAACATAATCTTTATCTACTGTATTTAATGCAGGTAGATTTTTTTCTACCACCTCCATTTTTATCTCTTCGTTTCGAAGAGATAAACTTTTATCTTTTTATTTATTTTATTATTATTATTATTATTAATTAATTATTTTTTATTGTATTTTTTACGTTTTACTTATTTTAAATATATAAGTTTATAATACATTTTTTATAATTATTATTATTATTATTTTATCATAACATTTTTTTAAAAACTACTTGCTTTATATTTTAATATTTATACTTTATCTATTTAGAATACAAAATATTTTTAACATAAGAATTTAATCATAGGAATTAAAACATAAAATTTTCTAACACTTATTTTAGAATAAGGATAAAATAACTACTATAGTTTTTTTTAAAATAAGGATAACACATTATTGGTATTTTTAAATTGCACCGAAGAAGTCATTCTCACCCAAAGAACAAAACAAGATAAATACTCCTATAAAAACATTCAAGTATACAAAGCTTTATGACAATCCCTAGAGGATGAAGATTTAGACGGGGAACATGAAATATATTTTATCTCAAGAAATATCCACCAAATGTGGAGAAAGAAAGGAGGGTTTAAAGGAAGAAAAGCCCCACCTTAATAATATAAAGGGAAAAACATGCATAAGTTGTTTGCAATGAATGTAAGAAGTCTTATCACTTCATATCAAGATTTCCATGTAAGGAGAAAGACATGATAGACCAAGAAGAGTGATAAAAATTCATGGCAAGAAGGTCATCATGTCCATCTAAGAAGACTTGAACGAATCTAATTCAAAGGAAAATGATGAAAAGATATGACAATGGTCAATACAATATTTGAACCATTATTAGATGACTTAGATGAAGAGGTAGTTTCTCAAGCTTACACTTTATCATGCCATGAACTTCTATTTAGTTCCTTTTTTCTCTCTAAAGTGTAAAAACTAAAAAAAAAAGGTGAAAAAATTGTCCAAAAATATCAACATCTTAAACACTTAGTCTACCTTAATATTTGATCTTTCCATGAAAATCAAAGATCTTTTAAATAATTTTTAAAAATTGAATAAAGAGTACAAAAGTTCATGTTATAAAAAGAGAATGGTTTAGTTAAACCAAGAGAGGGGTGAATTAGTTTTCAAAACTTTTTCTGGAAACTTTCACCATCTTGAGATTCTTTTCCAAAAGTTTCAAGACTAAAAAAAATATAATGCACTTTCAAGTGGGATCAAATTGTGATACAAGAAAGGCGGTGCAACAATATAGAGAGTGAAGAAAGAAAGAAAGAAAGCAAATAAGAACTTATACTAGTTCAGATCCTCTTAATCATACTCTAGTCTCAATAATTTAATCTGAGAATTATTGGTTCTACTAGCTTTCTCAAAAGTTATTACAACAATAACTTTTGAACCCCTTTAAGAGGATATACAACACTTTTTATATTAAGAGGATATACAATCTTATCAACTCTCACACTCTAAGAGGATCTATAGCTTTATCAATTCTTAATGACTATGATTACAAACTCGAACAACCAATCCAAAAACCAAAGTAAATTACAAAACAAAAAATGTTATCACATAGCAAAAATAGTTTAGAAAAGTAACATTCGACAACAACCTTTCTTAAAATGTTTTAGTGCATAAATAAATGTATGAAAAATGTTAATAACTATTTCATTGCTTAAAAATATTGTTTTAAAAAAATCATGCTTCAAATGTAGAGCTAAGTACTCTATTTACATATTTCAAAAGTCATTGGTTAAAAATATTTTAATGCATTTAATCGATTGTCGTTCATATTGATCGATTATTCTATGTAAATCACTTGAAAATAGTTTTTGTTTTAATTAGTTATTTCACTAGATAATTGATTAAATCAATTATTCATTTATCTAAAGACTATAATCGATTATTATATTGGAAATCATATATTTATTTATTACTAGAACATGTTTCATCAATTACCTAAATACTTAATTGATTTACTATCTTGAAAAATCTAAAAATACTTATCATGGATTTATGTTTTAATTTATTATCAACATGATAGTTGATTAATTTGTTCTAAACATTATCAGAAACCATTTAATTGATTAAACAACCATATAATTGATTATTTGGATTTTAGAACATTTTCAAAATCACTTTAAGTCCTTTTAATTTGATTGGGTGTTGATTATATGAAGATCTTTGTGTGAGACACTTGGAAACAAGTACATTAAAATCCTAAATACATCTCTCACAAACTCAATTATTCATGAATCTTTATCATCAAAATATCATCACTTGAGACTTGAATGTCTTCAAGACCAACAATATTCCCCTTTTTTATGATGACCTCTTGATCTTTTGATGTCGTAGTTTACTCTTGATGTTCGAAATGAATCAAGAAACATGGCTTTCATAGAAAAATATTTTCTCATACAAAGCTTCTTTCAAAGACATAACAAAGTTTGCTATGTACTTCCCCTACAAGATATACAAGGGCAAACAACGCAAAGATACTGAGTTCTAGGAGATAAAAATAACACATAAAAAATGTTAATTAGAAAATGCATCAAACATTAAACATTTCTCCTTTTTAAGGCATTATTAAAAAGATAATCAACTCGTAATCATTTATCTTTTATTAAAAATCATCAGTGTTTAAGTAGTTAGTTAATCAAGTAAATCAGTCATCATTTTAATCAAAGATACAAATATTTTTTTATAATCGATTAAAAAATTTCTTAATTAATTAATATGAAGTCTCTAAAAGAATTTCACAAACATGATTGCTTCAGGAATATTCAGACTTGAGTCATCTTATAGCCTTCATGTGTACTTATCATCTAATATTCATCAATCTTCTATCATACAAAGTTGGTAGTCAGCTTAGTTCTCTTTTCATTTGTCAAATTATGCACTTGTATGATTTGATCTTCGATCTTCATCTTATCAGATACAACTACATGCCTTGTTGGTTTAAGCATTTAACCAAAATTGTAGGATGTTGAACTTTTATTCTAACAAAATTTCACAAAAGGTTTTATCCAAATTAATAAGATCCTACTTCTATTCTCAAAAATTGAACTTAGAAATGTTGGTTCCAATAACTTCACAAAGTTATTACAAAAGAATAAACCCGTGCACAAGTTTAAGAGGATATCAAACAACAAACCTTGACACCAAGAAGATATCATATCTATATACTCTTACAACATTTACAACATAAGAGGATATACAATTTATCAAATCTTGATCATTAAGAATAAAACACTGGAACAATCCAATTCCAACAACAAGAAAATACAATTTTTTTTACCACAATTTCACATCAAAAGCACCTAGGATTCAATAATTACACAACCTTGATTTGAAAATATTGAGAGCACAATGAGTATGAGAAAATTCTTGGAAAACTCAATTATTTAAAATCATAAAGGTGTATATTTAAAATAATGAACCAAGTACTCCATTTATAGAGTTTTGAAAACACCGAGGTAAGAACTGAAATCGATGCTTTTAATATATTATATAAGTTGTCAATTGATTATCCTTTTCAAAATTAGTTACAACATTTTCTTGCTTAATCAATTAAGACATGTTAATCGATTAAATTGTTGAGATCAAATTCCCAACTTTTTACTTTAATCAATTAAATAAGAGGTAATGGATTATACTATTCTAAACCTCATCAATAATAATTTAATTTAGAAAATGTAATTGATTATTTTGTTCTTAAAATCTTTTAAAACATTTTTCTCTTTTTAAAATACATTTTAACTCATTTTAAAATGGTCGTGTGTTGATCTTGTGAATACATTTGTGTGAAAGACTCAAACAACAATTACAATGAAAGTCAAAACACTATAAAACATCTACAACATCTTTATCTTCAATCTTCATCATCAAAACATCATCTCTTGAGGTTTAAGGCTTTCTTTAAGACCAATATAACTAACATATTTCAAGTGGTGTAGGACTTGGAATAGTACCTATGAAATTTTTTGTCATAACCTAAAAACTACATAACAAAATTCTTCTTCTACATGATATGAGACTTCTTTCCATGCTCTTTGAATGTTGCAGTTATCCCATGCTAGGCCCAATTAGAGGCCCAACTAAGGCCCAAAACTAGCCCACTTATGACCACAAAATCCTAATTTTTTTAAAAAAATAAAAATAAAAGCATATACAAATTGTACAAGACTAAGAAAAAGAAAGAGATTTCCTAGTGTTTTATTATCCAAAATAGAAGAGTCTTTATCATTGAAGCTTCACCTTCATCTATCTTCTTAGCTATAGGTTTTGTGAGTGGATGGTTCCCATAAGAGAAACAAGTGAAATTATCTTTTCTTAGTAAGAACATAATTTCTTTTGAAAGAACTCTAGAACTAATGCATACAACTTTATTTGGTCCTATAAAAATTATGTGTTAGTATTCTCACAATACTAAAGGATTTGATGAAGCCTAGCAAGCCAAAGCAAGCAAATGGAAGTGTGTTCTAGGCTTTGTCTTGGTGTGAGTGAGTGTGATTGGTTGTGAAAGAGAACCTATGCACATCTAAGGAGAAATTCATTAACACATGGTCTAAATGATTTAAATCAAACCATAAAAGGTTTAACTTTGGTTAAAAACAGTTTTGGAAAATAAAGTACTGAACTATTATAAACTGCTTTCAGGTTAAGCCGAATCAATTTATTCGTGTATGAGCATAACTGAATTAACTTTTTCCTAAAATCTGGTTTGAGTTTTTCTTCTATAATACAGTGGGCTTTCAAGTTTGAAAAAAAAAAGAGAAAGAACAGAAAGAGATACATTTTTGTGAAACACAATCTATTGAAATTCATTTTGTGAGAACTACTGTGAGAGAATTGATGTTTCATAATAATCATTTTGGAAATAGGGTTTTTACTTGAAGAATCAATCTTGACTAAGGTGTGCTATTGGGTTTCTTCAAGACTATGTACAGGCCTTTCTTTCTGCGTCAATCAGGGAGTTTTCTCAACCCTTCTTGATTCTGTTTGAATCAAGATTTGTGTTGTGTTCATTGTAATTCTGTGAAAATCATTGAACAATTGTATTGGTTTGGGCTATAGGAGTTAGCCTGGTGTTTCTGCTGAAATTGATTGGGAGCTGAGGGGAGCAGTTGATCAATTTAGCAGGGTTCTTGATTTCTTCGGGGAGTAGGAATTGGTTGATTAATTGTATGTGAATAATTAATTGAGTTAGTGGAACTTTCTTTGCTAATGGTGCAGAGAAGACTGGACATAGCCCTTGAGGAAGGGTGAACCTGTATAAAATTGATTGTGTCTCTTCTTCTTGATCCTTCTCTTTCAATTTTGTATTGTTCCTGCACTGCATATTGAATTTAATTGAAAGATTGAATTAATTTCTGATAATCTTGATAAAACTGGTTTAAGTTCTCTGCTGGATATTGATTTGTGCATTGTAACTTGAATTCTGTATTGGTTCTGATAAATCTATTGTACCTGTCAAAGAAATATTGCTTATCAGATTGGTTCTTTTCTAATTCTGTAATACATATAAGATTCTGAATCTGTGATTTTACAAAGAATTGGAACTTTGGCGGAATTGTTGTAATACTGCAGAATTTGTATTCTTGTTCTGTGTTCTTGATATAACTGAATAATTGAATTTACATTCTAAATAATTTTCAAATCTGTATTAATTGCTGGTGTTAGGAAACTTTATCAGATTTGTTAGTATTAACTGAAATCAATGTAGAGCTGAGTTAGGTGTTTCAAATTTGTATGTTGTAATTCTGTTCCTCTTTGCTCTCATTCAAATTTGGAATTTTGTGTGATTTAGTTCTGATTGTAATATTGGTATTGAAACTTTGTGAACTTGATTTGCTTAAAGTGTTGTTGCGAATTTGGTGTGTAATTGTGAATCTGTTGTGTGTCCTATTTGAAAACTTCTATCTGCCTGTACAACAAATTGATTCATCCGTGCCTTGAATCAATTTATTTCTTTACTGCACCTTATATCTTTAGCACCAAGATTCAATAAAGTTTTTCAAATTGCGAAAACTATTTTCAAAGGTCTAAATTGGGAAAAATCTTTTAAAGTTCAATTCACCCCCCCTCTTGAACTCAGCCTAAAACATTTTCATTATGTTTGTCTGTAATTATTAAGTATCCAACTTACCTGTTTTGATCTTGATTTAGAACTTCAAATGCTACAAATAAGAATAATTTTAGCAAAAAAAACTCATAATCAACTTATAATCTTGAACTAATTGAAATTAGAAGAGTTGATGGACTTTTGCCAAATTTTACAAGAATTCCCGATGTAACTAGCCAAGTAGACCTAGTGCAAGCCATCCACTGAGCGCATGTCATGGGCGCTTAGTAGAATCAAGGCAGAGAGTGACCCAATTGAGAGCTTCCAAGTGTTGGGTAGAGCTTATTGTTGCTGAACAAATTTAGTCTAGTGAAAGGGCCCTTTTGAGCACAAAACCATCCAAGCAAACCTCAAAGCTATGGAGTGGTTAAGCGTGGAGAAAACATTCATGTGAAGAAAATCTATATGCTAAACACTTGAACGTGAGGTTGAATGCGTGAACTACAGAGAAGACGCTAGCTTAGCTTTATAAATAGATTTTGAATTGTAATTTAGAGGGAGTGCTTGTGTTGGAGATACTTTTATAGATGTATTATTTAGATACATTGTACAATGATTTCATTGTCATATCCTACCCATTATGAGTAGATAATCCTTATATTAAAATTAGATATCACTATAACACTTTTGTACATTCTTCCTTATATATGCATTTATAATATGTTCTTACCTGATAACCTTGTGCTTGAAAGGATTAACTTGTAGTTATTACTATTAATGATCTCAAGAACTGAATGATATTGGAAAATATGTTTTGTTTTCTGAACTAAATTCAATCAACCAAAGATTGCAGCTACTAGGAATGGAATGTATCTTTGGATATATTATTCTAGTAAATTGATCTTTAAAGTGAATAACATCAAGTCATGGAATTAATTGATTATTATTTAATCTTTAGGTAGTCATGATTAAGGAATTAACTTGGTTTAACATTATGGAACAAAATGATTATTATTTAATCTTTAGGTAATCATGATTAAGGAATTAACTTGGTTTAACATTATGGAACAAAAGATCAGTTATATATGTATATATGAATAGGGAGTGAAAATTTGTTTAAGTGTTATTCAATCTCAATGCTTTATAATATTAGAAACTCATAAGAAACTCCAACACTTGCATTCATTTATGTAACTATTCACTTTACAACTATCTTGATCATTTACAACTTAATGTACAGTTCAATACTTGTATTCATGCTGTTCTTTACAGAGATTCAACAACTATTGAAAGACTTCATAATCCTTGAAGATACAACAACGCTTCTTTCAACTGTATTCAGTATACTTGTTGAGACAACACACACTAATAACAAAATTATAATCTTGTCATAATAGACGACTACTCTAGATGAACATGGGTAAGGTTGATCACCTATAGCGATGAAACCTTAAAAGCCTTTTATAAATCTTGTAAAAATTCAAAGCAATAAAAGACTTATCAATTATAATTATTGATATTTTTGTAATAATAATGGTATTTATTAAAAAAATTCAACCTGTCAGTACACCATGATAAAATAGTGTACTAAAGAGAAAAAAATGTTATTACAAATAATTATGTTAAATTCTAATTCAACTCTCAATCCTTATGGATATAAACAATAAATACAACTCATTATTTAGAAAACAAAATTTACATAAAACATGTCCTAAGACTTATTACGAGAGAAAGAAAATTCAACATTTAATATTTTCATCATTACAAATATCAATATTTCATTTTGAACACTAAAATTTGACTCTAAAAGTAATGAAGGAATTGTGTTTAGTTATTCTAAAAACTTCAAATACATGTAAACTTACTGCATTTTGAACTCTAAAATTAAAATTTGACTCTAAAAAATAACGAAGGAATTGTATTTAGTTATTCTAAAAACTTCAAATACCTGTAAACTTATAACTAAATTAATAAAGTTGTGGAAATATTATTATTATTATTGTTATTATTATTATTATTATTATTAATTATTAATTATTAGTAGTAGTATTAATTATTATTATTATTATTATTATTATTATTATTATTATTATTATCAAAATAATATATTTATTTATCTTTTTTAATTATTAACATTTATTCAGAAAAGGTTAGCTTAAAAGATTATTGAAAGATACGTTTATATTTTATGTAAAGAGTTTTATTTAATAATAATTTTTAAAATAAGTAATTTATTATGTTATATTTTACATACATAATTATATACAATAACACTTACAATACATACATTACACAATAATATAAATAACTGAAACTATTAATAGGCATATTTAAGAGAACAGTCATTAAGTCCATTAGTCTTTTAAAGGATCTGTAACATAATCTTTTAAACATGCTCCTCGATCAAATTAGACTTTCATGTTGTTTAAAGCAAGATTTAAGAAAGACCTATAACAATTAAACGAATCATACTCGAATTTTAATTTTGATGAATGTGAGAATCACACTTACTAAATCCTAACTCGACTTTATATATTATCACCTCTATTTGTGTGTGTAAGTATGCTACTTAAATATATTGTTTAGAATTAAAATTAATAAAAAATATATTAATTGTTTTTATAGAGTTTGAGAACAATAAATGTGTGGAGGTTGAGGCTGAGAACAAGATTTCAAGGGGTCAACTATGTTGGGTGCCGATCTCTAGTAACTGGGTGATGACGGGAAGATACTTGCCAAAGATTCTTAAATACTCCAATTAGTATTTGGTTTTCAGATGTCTCCAAGCGTATCTTAGAGTTGATCTCCCCAAAAGTCCCCCTAACTTCACTCATTGTTTACTATTGACATGATAGTTGCTCTATATTATGTGTCAGAGGGAAGACGTCTACTCTCTTCTGCATAAGGTATGATTATTATTCTGCACTATGTGTTAGAGGGAAGACATAACGTATGATTATTGTTCTGTACTATGTGTCAGAGAAAACACGTGCAGTCTCTTATGCATAAGGTATGATTGTTGTTCTGCACTATGTGTCAAAGAGAAAAACATGCAATTTCTTCTAGATAAGGTATGATTGTTGTTCTGTAAGTGTTAGAGGAAAGACGTGTAGTCTCTTCTTTGCCAAATGATGAGAGCATCATTTATTGAGATTTGTTTTTTTGTCAGATATGAGATGTTCGTTCCCAATGCAAGGGAAGTGGGAATGTTGGTTTGTTGGTGTCAGCTGTGTACTTATCGGCCTGGGTTTTTGTCGGCCTACCACTTGTCAGCTTGGGTACTTATCGGTCTGAGTTCTTATGAGTCTGGACACTTGTCAGCTTGAGTACTTGTTGGCCTGAGTTCTTATGGGGTTGACACCTGTCAGCTTGGGTACTTGCCGGCCTAAGTTTTTGTGGGTTTGGGCACTCGCCAGCTTGGATACTGTTAACGGATTATCAGCAAGTGTACTGAGTCCTCAAGTAGTATAATAAATAAGATGAGTATTGTTTCCACAAGGAACGAAATTTAATTGAAAACCAAATATATATCAATAGATGGTGAATAAAAGCAGTTAACAATAATGAGTTTGTGTAACAATTTAAAGAAAAGTAACATAAAGTAGTTAAAAGAGATGAAATTAATAATAATAAAAGCCTTAGGATTGAATTGTAACTGACTCTCCTTCCCATACACTCAAAATTAAATAATTATGTCATTTTATTAAATTACCCTTCTGTGCAAATAAAAACCTTTCAACTTGATTCCTCTAATATTGAAATTCATAGATTAAAATATCTAGCTCTATTCCTAGTTACCAGATTAAATTAATCAGCATTAAGAGCATTTGTAATGAACAGTCATTACGTTACACTTCATTCCTGAACGTATACCTGTAATGAGTTAACGTTTATTTCCAATTTCAAATAATATTTTCCAGTCAAAATAAGAAATCTGAGATATACAAAGCTAAACAAAATGTTAACGAGAGTAATTAAATTGAATGACATAATAAAGTTAAGAGTGCATATGAAAGTGAGACTTTACATTAAATTCCAAGAAGAAAAGAAATTAGCTACGCATGGTAGCCATGAAAATACAATGGAAAAGGAAAAAGGAAAATTCTTGATTGCAAAAGTGCTTCAAAAGATCTTCCAAAAGATGATGATCCCTTTGTTCATTCTAGCCTTCCTTTTATAGAAGATCCCTGTTGTTTGTTACAAGTTGGTTGTTATTTCGCACTTCACACCTTCAGTAGCGTTAATGCCTTCGTTCAGAACTTCTTTTCTGATTTAAGTGAGTTTTAGCTCAAGCTCCTCCTTTAGCGTAAGCAAGAAGTCACTTAAAATCTGTTTTTCTGCTCCTTTCCTTAATTCCAGCATTCCTCATTCTCTCTTTCTTCGAATCTTACCTAAACCTCAACAACATTCTCTTTCCATAACCAAAAATGCACTAAACAGAAAAATAAACAATAAAATCCCTAACTAAACAAAATCCCTAAAAATCCTATAATTAAAACAGAATAAATGCTAAAAATCCTAACAAATCTATGCGTAATTAACCAATTATTAACAGTTATCAAAAGTCTCCCCACTTAGCTTCTTGCTTGTCCTTAAGCAAATAATCAAAACTCTCCCTATTTCATAATTCATGTGCTCTCTTAAGCGTTTCTTAATTTCAAACAATCCACCCACAGCTTCATAAATTAGAAATTCCACAATCCAATATTCAAACAACAACATGCAAGTCATGACAGGATTCTCATCTCACACAATTCTCACCACTGTTTTCCTCAAAGAAAATGACATATTACTCTCAATCAAAAGTTGCTATTCATTTCTCAAACAAATTCACCCTGCAATTGATAAGTCCGAAGGTCTTCACAAGGTTGTAACATGGCCTGGTTACGAAAAAAAACTTGGTTTTTCTTGGAACACAAAACATACAAATAGTTTCAAAAACTATAGATACAACTTGAATTTAAATTTGGAGAACTAGTTGAATAATGAATTCTTTACCGCTTTTACTTTCCAGCTGACTTTATCATTCCATTTTGCTTGAGCTAAGATAGTAGCTCATGCTTCCCACTGTGTACCCCTTTTTCAACTACTATTTTTTCTTTTCTTGTCTTTTTCCACATGTACAGAAACAATATATTTTTGTTTTGTTTTGTTGTTTTTTTTTTCATTTGGAGTACACTCTTATAGCAGCTACCTTACTTCCCCAGTATCCAAAGCCCTCATTTACTCAGAACTCCCTTTTTCTTCAAGTTGTACCACAATTTCCTAACTATTCATACTCAAGGTAGTTTTATGGACATATAGCTCAAGGTTCCACTGATTCGGCCCAATTTGGTTCAAAATTCAATCTCTCATCTTACCAGGTAGCTTTTTGGCTCTAGTTATCATTTACCCTCAATCAAACAATATGTCTTCCTCATCCTTATCAATACAAGATAAATCTTAGCTCAACAAATTAAAGCAACAATTAATATCAAGACAATATGCATCTCAATTTTTCTCTCAGTGTCACTGCCTCACATACTGTTTCACTCCAATCTTGTCAATTCTTACTCATGTTAATCCTCCTATTATCATGCAGTCTTTCTAATTTTCTGTCACTGTTAGCTCAGGCTCAAAAATAAGCATACGCTACTTAATGCACACAAAATATTTCAGTCACAATCCCAACAGTTTCATTACTTTCAGTACACAGTCATATTAACATATCATGCTCAATCATTAGTTCCTGTGCCTACCTTGTACAGTTATCCAAAATGTGCAAATTAATACAGTTATCCATCAAAAATAGTCATTCATCAAAAGTAAAAGTTACACTACCACCATTTGTCTCTGATCTGCACTTCAAAATATTATTCCAGACCTTTGCCTATCTACAATTTATCAGGTCAGCCACAAAAACTTCAACCAACAATGCTACAACAACCTTCAGTAGTTGCTCTTCCTTCCTGTTATAGCAACCCTCAGTAGTTTCTATCTTCATCATCTGTGTCCTCATCACTTGCAAAGTTTCTTGTTGCTGCTTCCTCATTGCTCACTGATTCTTCTTCATCACTTGCTTGATCTTCCCCATCTGAGTCCGACGATATCACAAACTAAGTTTTTAGAGGCTCAATTTCCTCTATAATAGCCAAAGTTCCTGCTACAATTTTCCTTGCCCTTTTTGATCTTCTAACTGGCTCAGCTACAGATGGTTCCTTCAATGGTGAGTCTGCCTTTGATGATCTTGTTGTCCTTCTAGACGATTCAGTCCCTAATGCCTCCTTTGCTGGTGATTTTGCTTTGTTTTCTGATGGTCCTGCTCTTCTCACTGGTGTTTTCTTTACTGAAGTTGTTCTCCTGACTGGTGAATCCTCACATGGTTCAACTGGTGGTTCTGTTGGTGGTTCTGCACGGCTAGCTGCTGCTGGCTCCTCTGTTGTTGGAGCTACAGGTGGTTCCTTCTCTATTCTTGGTTCATTGGGTGGATCATTCACTGGTTCATTATCCACTGATGCACCTTTATTTCCCGCATCACTCTGCACTTCATCTCCTCCATGCTCAGCCCCTCCCATTGAACTTGGCCTGTCTCCAGGCCAGTTTAAGTAAGAGGAAAGTTCTTCATCATTCATAAAAGTCTTGTCTCACATGGCATGGTATATCTGCATCATAAATCTGCAAATGGCACTCTGCTGATCCTCCATATGCAAAACATGTCTCATAATTCTTTTCTTCACTGCCTCCAAAGTTGGTGATGAGGGTGACTTAGGTGGACTTGGTGCCCTATTTCTCTGTGCTGGATATTCTTCTGCATTGGTGCAATGAAGTTGAATGAACTTCAAATCAATTGGAGCTCTGATCTTCACCTTTGGATCCACAAACACTCCCTGATCTTCACACAGAGCAGTGATCAATGCGGGGAACCCCAAAGTTCCTCTTGTTTCTCCTCTTCCTACTCTCTCTTCATCAACCACCTTCTATATTTCATTAGAAATTACCCGTGCAATATTAATAGTAAAATCCTCCTGCATCATTGAGAATACCAAATTGCTCTTCGCGACGTTTATATCCGAAACATGTCCTGTTGGCATAACATTTGCCAACAGGAATGTCAGCCAGACTTGTGCCAAGGTCCTCATGTCTCTTCTCCTGATACGAGTTTCCTTTCCTGCTTCAGTCAACTGATAACCCTTTCCTGGCATACACAGAACTGCTGCCACTTTCCTGTTGCTAAACCCTTTCTTCCTACCACATAACCTCTAATAGTGGCATTGCTGATCTAGTCTACGATAAGGGTTTTCCAGAAGATCATCAATGGCTTGTGGACTATACTTAATCCACCCTCCTCTGACCATCGTCTTCCTTCTATGCCTCTCTTGACGCTCTAGATAAGCGTCGAAGTAAAACTCTCTTACAATCTCAGCATCAAATTTCTTGAGGGGCTCAGCCAACCTTCTCTAGTTACGTCTCAGTATCCCCATCAGGAAGGGGTCACAATCCCCAGGCTTGAGTTCTACCCTCCTTTCAGCAATAAACCCCCAACGCTTGATCTGCTCATACCTTCTGAGCTTGTTATCATTCAGAAACTTCTGTGCATTCTGCTGTGCCTGAATGTTTGTTGCCTGCTCCTGCTTCGGCGTGTCCGAAGGTATGACTTCATCAAAAAATTGCTCCGCGCCTCTGTATCGTTTAGCTGGACGTCCTCTAATAGCGGTATGCTTGACTCGCGGCATTTTCCTGAAAACCAAAGTTAGCACCAATTTCTTCCTACAAACATCACTACCCTCTCATCGAACATTCAGGAACCCTAAAAACCAAAACTTTAGCCCCCAAAACATAACCCTAACTCTCGCAACAAATTCCAAAACCTATTCTACCATGGATAAACAACTTAAGATGACTCTAAAAACCATAGGCAACTTCGCATTTAACAATAACCTAAAAAAATCCTACCTTGATTCCCAGAGAGTTCTTGAACAATGTTGTGTGTGCTCTGTGCAAAATGCGCGAAGTTGAATCGTCTCCAACTCGCTCAATGCCAGGTCCTTGTGAGCCAAGGCAATATTCTGTTCTATTTAAACTACGCTAAGATGAGCACTAAGTGACATTTAGCTTGAGCTATGAAAATGGCTCAAAGCTAAAAATTATTCTAACTGCAATTTAAAATCCTAATCTATCCTAACCAATCTATACCTACCATGCATGAATTTCAAAAACATGTAAATACTGGATTGTCTTCCAGCAAGCGCTCGTTTAACATCATATAGCTTGACGCCGAATCCTAATTACTCAAAGTAATTAGTGATATGAGCCTTTCAAAATCACCACCCATGTAGTGTTTAAGTCTCTGCCCATTCACTAGCCAGCTTCTTTTGGATTTAGGATCTTCAATTTCCACAGCTCCATGTGATTTAACTTGCTTAACCACAAATGGTCCTAACCATCTGGATTTTAACTTTCCTGGAAACAGCCTCAATCTAGAGTTGAACAACAAAACCAGCTGTCCAGTTCGAAATTTCCTCTTCAACAGCTTCTTGTCATGATATGCTTTAATTCTTTCTTTGTACAAACGAGAGGAATTATATGCATTGAGTCGCATCTCCTCCAATTCAGTCAATTGAACAATCCTCTTTTCTGCTGAAGCCTTAAAATCAAAATTGAGCCACTTGAGGGCCCAAAAAGCTTTATGTTCCAATTCCACAAGGAGATGACAAGCCTTTCCATAGATCAATTGCAAATGAGATAATGCATTAGGTGTTTTATATGCTGTTCTGTATGCCCACAGTGCCTCATCTAGCTTCAAAGCCCAATCCTTGCGTGAGGCTGCAACAGTTTTCTCCAGGATCCTCTTAATTTCTCTGTTGGAAACCTCAACTTGACCATTACTCTGAGGATGGTATGCAGTGGCAATCCGATGCTTTACTCCATAATGTTCCAGTACTTTCTCTAATTGCACATTACAAAAATGTTTTCCTCCATCACTGATCAAGACTCGTGGTGTTCCAAATCTGGAAAAGATGTTCTTTTTGACAAATTTGATCACAGTTTTTTAATCAGCTTTTTGTGTGGGAATAGCTTCAACCCACCTGGAAACATATTCAACTGCTATCAAGATATACTTATTAGACAATGAGCTTGGTAACGGTCTCATAAAGTCAATTCCCCAACAATCAAACACCTCAATCTCTTGAATGTTCTGCAAAGGCATCTCATGCCTCCTAGAGATGTTCCCTATCCTCTGACACTTATCACAATGTTGCACATGTGTGTAAGCATCTTTGAACAATGTTGGCCAATAAAACCCAGATTGTAACACTTTTGTTGCAGTGCGTTCCCCATTGAAATGTCCTCCATAAGGGGAATTATGACAATGCCACAAGATGCTATGTGCTTCCCTATTGGTCACACATCTTCTTAACAAGTTATCAGTCCCTATTTTGAACAAGTAAGGGTCATCCCAAATGTACTGCTTAGCCTCCTTAAACAATTTCTTCTTCTGCTGTCAATCCATGTTTTCAGGAACAATGTGAGCAGCTTTAAAATTAGCAATATCAGCAAACCATGGCCTTTCATGTACAACTAACAGCTTTTCATCAGGGAATTCATCCACCACTTCAGCTTCCTTAGCAGTAATTGCTTCACTAGCCAATTTGGATAAATGATCAGCCACATGATTTTCACTACTCTTCTTGTCTTTAATTTCCAAATCAAATTCCTGCAGTAGCAGCATCCAACGAATTAGCCTGGGCTTTAATTCTGGCTTGGTCAACAAATATCTGATGGCAGTATGATCTGTATAAATGGTCACCTTAGAACCTATGAGATAGGCTCTAAATTTCTCCAGAGCATACACAATTGCTAGCAATTCCTTTTCAGTTGTTGTATAATTGCTCTGAGCATCATTCAAGACTTTGCTAGCATAGTGTATTACATAAAACAACTTCTCCTTTCTCTGTCCCAAAACAGCACCCACTACATAGTCACTAGCATCACACATAAGCTCAAAACTCAAACTCCAATCAGGTGCAGTGATAATTGGTGCAGTAGTGAGCTTCTCCTTCAATCTGTCAAATGCTGCTAAGCAATCTTTATCAAAGTTGAAAGGTGTGTCTTTATTCAAAAAATTGCACAGTGGTTTCGTAATTTTTGAAAAGTCTTTGATAAATCTTCTATAAAAACCAGCATGTCCCAAAAAGCTCCTTATTCCTTTGACATTTGTAGGTGGGGGCAATTTCTCTATAATTTCCACTTTTGCCTTGTCTACTTCCATGCCACGTTCAGAGATTTTGTGCCCCAATACAATGCCTTTGGTTACCATAAAGTGACACTTCTCCCAATTCAGCACCAGATTTGTCTCAACACGCCTTCTTAATAGTGTATTCAGATTCTCCAAACAAGACTGGAAAGATGAACCAAAAACTGAAAAATCATCCATAAATACTTCTATGCAATTCTCCACCAAATCAGAAAAAATAGCCAGCATGCACCTCTGAAAGGTAGCTGGTGCATTACATAGTCCAAATGGCATTTTTCTATATGCAAAAACACCAAAGGGACATGTAAAAGCCGTCTTCTCTTGATCTTGTGGATCTACTGTAATCTGATTATAGCCTGAATAACCATCCAGAAATCAGTAATAAGTTTTCCCTGCTAATCTTTCCAACATCTGATCCATAAAAGGCAGAGGAAAATGATCCTTCCTGGTTGCCTGATTCAATTTCCTATAGTCAATGCACATTCTCCAGCCAGTAACGGTTCTTGTGGGGGTTAGCTCATTCTTCTCATTGTGTATAACAGTTACTCCACTCTTCTTTGGGACCATTTGTACTGGACTTACCCATGTACTGTCTGAAATGGGATAAATCATCCCAGCCTCCAACAGTTTCTGCACTTCCTTCTTCACTACTTCTTTCATAACTGGATTCAATCTTCTCTGTGGCTGTTCAACTGGTTTGAAATCAGCCTCCTTGTGTATCCGGTGCATGCAATAAGCTGGACTGATTCTCTTTAAGTCTGACAATTGCCAACCAATAGCCTCTTGGTTGATTTTCAGCACCTCAATTACCTGTTCCTCCTCCTCAGCAGTTAGCAAACTGCTTAAGATTACTGGTTTCTTTATGTCTCCACCCAAAAAACTGTATTTAAAGGTGTGGTGGTAAAACCTTCAACTTTGGTGCCTCTTCTGTAGCAATATAACCTGTCTCCAGTTTCTGTCTATTTTCTGATTGTTGAACAAACTCCTTAGCTTGATCTAACATAGTAGCCAAGGCTAAAGCCTCTGCATCCCCCATTTCAACTAACTCATCTGCAGGTTTGGTGATAACTTGCAATAGTGTCTCTGAACTGCCTAAGCTTCTCTGTGCTCGACTGTATTCTTCATCTATCACATCAAGCCTAAAACAATCCCTTTTGTCATTAGGATGTTTCATTGCCTCAAAAACATTGAAACTCACTTTCTCATTCTCCACACAGACCTTTAATTTGCCTTTATCCACGTCTATGATCACCTTTGCAGTTTTCATAAACGGTCTTCCCAAGATCACAGGTACATCCACATCTTCTTCAATATCCATCACCACAAAGTCAACTAGGAAAAGGAATTTATCTACCTTTACCAGCAAATCCTCTACCACTCCATATGGGTGCTTGATAGATCTATTTGCCAACTGCAATGTCATTCGTGTAGGTCTGACATCTATCTCTCATATTTTCCTCAGCATGGATAACGGAATCAAATTGATACTTGCACCTAGGTCCAGCAAAGCCTTCCCTACATACAAATTTCCCACTGAGATGGGTAATGTAAAACTCCCAGGATCACAGGATTTCTGTGGAATTGATTTTTGGATGATGGCACTACATCCTGCCTCCAATTCCACTCTCTCATCCTCTAGAAATTTTCTCTTCTTAGTCAGCATCTCTTTCAAAAAACGTGCATAGATAGACATCTGCTGCAATGCTTCTGTTAAAGGTATGTTAATCTGTAAATTCTTCAGGATTTTTGTGAATCTGATGAATTGCCTCTCAGCTTCTCGTTTGGAAGGTGCATGTGGATATAGCACATGTTTCAATGGTATCTCCTTCTGAATCTTCCTCCAATTCTGATTTTTATCAGAATTCTCCTCATCCTGTTTTCCATCTTCCTTACTGTTTTCAGTTGAGGGTGCTTCTGGTGGAACTTCCTCTCCTACTTTGCCTTCATCACCTGTTGTTTGGTTGTTGTTTTTCTTTCACATTTACATCAGAACCAACCTGCTTCCCACAACGAATGGTGATTGCTTTGCATTGCTCCTTCGGATTAGGCTGAGTGTTGGCAGAAAACTGTCCACTTTGCTGATCTGCTAGCTGCTTAGCCAGTTGGCCTACCTGAGTCTCCAAATTCCTCAAAGATGCCTCCTGATTTTTCTGATTGGTCAGAGAACTTTGCATAAACTTCTCCAAAGTTTCCTCTAGCTTGCTAGTTCGATCATACAATGTAGGTTGCTGCTGCTGAAACATTGGCTGCCTACCAGAATTTTCTGTCTCTTGCTTCCATCCCCATGGTTGATTTGGGGGATTTCTCCATCCTTGAGGGGCATTGTTTGAAAAATTCCCCTGCTGAACATTTTGCCTGCCAGAGTTTGCCATGTATTGTACTTCTTTAGTTGTTGTTCCAACTGCAGTCTGTTGTGAGCAATTCACATTTACATGGTTTCCTCCACAAAAATACACCTCAATATTTGAGTTTGATAATTAACAGTTTGCGAGGCTTGAGCTGCCTGCAACTGCTGTGCCTGTAACTGCTGTGGCAGTTTTGCCATTTGCTGAGTCAAAGCTTCCATTTGCTGAGTCATGATTTTGTTCTGTGCTACAATTGCATTAGTGCTGTTCAATTCAAAAACTCCCTTCTTCTGCACACTCTGTCGATCATACTGTGCTTGATAATCAGTTGAGGCTAAGGCATCAATAATTCGGGTGGCACGTTCCACATCAACTGCCATCATAGTTACTCCTGCTGTTGCGTCAAGGATCATTTTTGTATCTGGCCTCAGTCCATTGTGGAAAATGTTTAACTGTGCAATGTCTTCAAATCCATGATTAGGACATCTTCTCAGCAGCACCTTGAATCTATCCCATGCTGCACACAAAGCTTCATCTGATCCTTGTCTAAAATTTGAGATTTCTGATCTAGCCTTTATAAAACGGGATGGAGGGAAAAACCTCTGTAAAAAATTTTCCTCCACATCACTCCAGCGCGTCAGACTCTGATTTGGATGTGATTTCAGTCACTCTTTTGCCTTTCCAGTTAATGAGAAAGGAAACAACCTCATATAAGCAATATCCTTACCCTGATCTTCAAATCCCATGGTGGTTCTCAATTCGTAGAATGTTGACAAATGAGTATATGGATCCTCATGCTCCATTCCAGTGAATTGATTAGCACTAACCAGCGTCAGGTGTGCTGGCTTTATTTCAATCACTCTAGCTGTGTTAGGAACAGCTATACTGGAAAAATGTCTGGGCCCTTGCTGCAAAGCATAGTCACCCAACATTCTTCTTGGTGGTGGATCAGCTGGATCGACATGACCATTGGCCTCTTCTGCCATGATTTCGCCACCAGTTTTGTCCCTTGATTGATTTTTTTGCTCGTGCTTTCTCCTTTGCCTGAGCTGTCTCAACGTCTTATTGATATCTAGATCAAATAACAACTATTCTTCTTTCCTTTGATTTCTCATACGCATCAACCGCTGTCTAACAAGAGATTACAATCACAAGAAAAATCAGTAATTCACAATGCAATTGATACAAAATCCAATTTCCAATTCTTCACTGTTCCCCGACAACGGCGCCAAAAACTTGTTAACAGATTATCAGTAAGTGTACTAAGTCCTCAAGTAGTATAATAAATAAGATGAGTATCGTTTTCACAGGGAACAAAATTTAATTGAAAACCAAATATATATCAATAGATGGTGAATAAAAGCAATTAACAATAATGAGTTTGTGTAACAATTTAAAGAAAAGTAACATAAAGTAGTTAAAAGAGATGAAATTAATAATAATAAAGGCCTTGGGATTGAATTGTAACTGACTCTCCTTCCCATACACTCATAATTAAATAATTATGTCATTTTATTAAATTACCTTTCTGTGCAAATAAAAACCTTTTCAACTTGATTCCTCTAATAGTGAAATTCATATATTAAAATATCTAGCTCTATTCCTAGTTACCAAATTAAATTAATCAGCATTGAGAGCATTTGCAATAAACAGTCATTACGTTACTCTTCATTCCTGAACGTATACCTGTAATGAGTTAACGTTTATTTCCAATTTCAAATAATGCTTTCCAGACAAAATAAGAAATCTGAGATATACAAAGCTAAACAAAACGTTAACGAGAGTAATTAAATTGAATGACATAAAAATAATATTAAGAGTGCATATGAAAGTGAGACTTTACATTCAATCCCAAGAAGAAAAGAAATTAGCTACGCATGGTAGCCATGAAAATACAATGGAAAAGGAAAAAGGAAAATTCTTGATAGCAAAAGTGCTTCCAAAGATCTTCCAAAAGATGATGATCCCTTTGTTCATTCTAGCCTTCCTTTTATAGAAGATCCCTGCTGTTTGTTACAAGTTGGTTGTTATTTTGCACTTCACACCTTCAGTAGCGTTAACGCCTTCGTTCAGAACTTCTTTTCTGATTTAAGTGAGTTTTAGCTCAAGCTCCTCCTTTAGCGTAAGCAAGAAGTCACTTAAAATCTGTTTTTCTACTCCTTTCCTTAATTCCAGCATTCCTCATTCTCTCTTTCTTCGAATCTTACCTAAATCTCAACAACATTCTCTTTCCATAACCAAAAACGCATTAAACAGAAAAATAAACAATAAAATCCCTAACTAAACAAAATCTCTAAAAATCCTATAATTAAAACAGAATAAATGCTAAAAATCCTAACAAATTTATGCCTAATTAACCAATTATTAAAAGTTATCATATACTTCTTGTTGGCATGTGTAATCTCTGCAATGAATGTTGTCAGCCTCTTCTTTAATTACCGTATAGTACATTAATAATTATAATAATGCATGTCTTAAATAACCCAGGTTGGGTTGTTTAGCTAATTTTTGTTTTAATTCACCAGAAAAACCAGGTTACAAATAATGGGAATATCTATTTCCTTATGGATTAGAGAAGATGGGAGAGTGTGATCGATTCAGTTCCATGCATAAAAACATTAGTTGCCACCTTTTTTTAAAGCAATTATTACTTATTAGAGAATTATTTGTGAATACTTTATTCGTTAAAACAAATATGGGATTAATTACTGTTAAGGAAGAGCTATTGCATATTTTGCATAATTTTGTCCTGAATGATTCTATTCCTGCATAGTTCTATTTCAACACAATTCTATTTCTGCACAATTTTAGAGAAGACTCTTGGCAACAATAGTGTGAAGCGAGTTGCGCATTGTCTTCTATCGGCAATTTGGTTACTTTATCTTGAAAAAACACTTTTAGACCTAAAACTTCCTTATCAAGCCAAAAAAATATGTTTAAAAATAAATAATAAGTACATTTGTCAAGATTTGAATCCATTATTTGTTGTGCCCTTTTTTTATTGATTTTCATTTTGACATACACATTATTTGCTTCTAAACTTGATTGTGATATCTTTTTATTGACCTACAATATTAACATGTATAAATATTCTTTTTATTGATTTTCTTTCTGAAGCACACTATTTGCTTCTAAACTTGATTGTGATGTGTTTTTTTTTTTTTTCTTCATCCTACAATGTCAATGTATATAAACATTATTTTTTTACGAGCATGGTTGACCACCATTATTATAAGAAGGTAAATAGAATCATAAGAAGACTATTCTTCCTCTAGTCCCATGGATCTTCACGCATTTACATTGAAAAAGTTTAAATTGTCAATACTTTAAATTTTATGTGACATTCAAAATAATATTTTAAATTATACAGTTCAAAATACACTTTTAGATCTAATATATTTTGTATGATGTAATCTAAGAATATTTTATGAATTATATAATTTTTTTTTTAAATTCAAAAATATATTTCAAATTTTCATATTACACAATCCAAAATGCATTTTAAAATTAAATAATTTAAAAACATATTATGGATGGCATATTTTAAATTCTGCAATTCAAAATATATTTTTGAATTTGAGATTACATACTATAAAATAAATTTAAATATTATATAATTCTTAATGTTTTTAATCCATTGACTATCTAAACTTTTCCAACATCTATATTCACGAAAATGTATAGAGGTGCTAAAAATATTGGCCTAATAGTTTCTATCACAGGTCCTATGCAAAGTGTTCCAATCTATTCAACCTTAAATTCAGAATATTATCTACTTTGATTTGCAAATTTGGTAGACCATGTTTTTACTATAAACTACTTGCTAGCCCGTTCTAAAAACTAAATGCAATATATACTTGTTATGGAGCAGGATTTGAAAGCTTAAAAGTTCAAAACATTGTGACACTTTATCAGGTTGGCTTGCTATGGAACCAATAAGTGACATGTGTTTTCACTCTTTCTAAAAATTGTAGGACTCCCTTAAGCTTTGGAAGGTTGATACAATCGGCTTAACCACAACACTTTTGGTAATGTTGGTTTAACCATAACTCGTTGGCTTTCTTCCTGAATGAACTACCCAATTGACCTTTCTGTAATTTGATTGATTTGGAGTGGAAAAGGTCAAAACTCCCAAAATTAATATTAAAGCAGAAAATCTCTCCTAAACAACACCTAAAATGTAGACACTAAACAAGAAGCTAAACCAATAAATTGTTTGAGTACTAAACCACAATATTTCACCAATTTAAACACCAAAACTAACCTAACCAGTACCAGTTTATGCCATAGCCAAATCTTACATTATACACTGGAAAAAATTATCGTACAAAGTAGAAACTATTTAGCAGTGTCTCAAAACCACTCATGATACCTTGGCACTTAGTCACGAACACTATTCTGCCGCACGATACTTCCTACTTTATTGAACAATTCTTCTATACACATTCACAATCCTCCTTGCAGCAAGGTTTAAAATAGAAATTAGGCATTTGCACATAGCTTATTATTACAAGAAGACAAGTACCTAATATAAAGTTCTAACTATCATCCCCCTTTACAAATAGCTGAGTGCTATCGAAACTCTGAAATTAGATAAGAAAATGGATTGAACTACAATGCACACTCATCACATTCACCACTTTGTTGATTTACATTTGCCAGATATTGCACTCCCTTGAAAGTAAGGTTTGAAGGTTCTTATAACCTCTTCGTAGGTTGGTCTCTTGTAGTCCACTGCCTGTAATCAGTTATCAGTAATTAGTTTTTCAAATGAAGAAAGATTATAACTATTTCAAGTCTCGTTTTTTCTAACTAACCTGCTCAATAACTTCTTCAGGGTCTGCCCATTTCCACTCTGCAAATTCAGGTTCTGCTTCTCCATTGGCCAAGTTGACCTCACTGTCATCTTTTGTTAATCTCATAAGAAACCTATGAAATGTTCATAACCAATGTGAGAAAAGAATAGTACACACATTGAAATACTCAACTGAAGAACCAATAGAAAGTACTGGTTTTCAGAAGTTAGCACTGAACTAAGCACATGAAATAAGTCAAATGAAATACACACCACTTTTGCGCCTGTCCATGCCATTCACCTCCCCAAAGGCGATTGACTTTAGCCTTCACAGCAGGAGGGAAATCATATGTCAACCATTTCTGAACCTGCAATGTACAAGCCAGGTCAAATGTATGAAAAGATTAAATCCACCCAGTTATCAAAATAATGGTTGTTTAAATTGAATTGTTTGATGCTTCACAGACATTGTTTTGTTCATTTATTACCCCAATGGTAAAACTGCATTAAACTCAATTAATTGAATGTTGTAAGATATCACTGATCTATAAAGCTTAGGATATATATAAGTAAAAGAATTGCTGCTTTTGCAGAAAAAAACTAAATCCAAACAAGGAAAGATTTTGCTCAAACCTCAGCAATGATCTCAGCAGATACTATGCCAGTTTCTTCTCGAAGTTCCCTAATGGCAGCAGATTTGGGCTCCTCACCTTCTTCAATTCCCCCCTAAGAACCCCAAAGACAGTCACAATTATGTCTGAAAATTTGAATACCATAAAGTGATAGAAAATAATTTATTTATTATACAAGCAGTAGAAAGGTCCTTTTTTAATAATCCTGCAAAGATTAAAAAAAGAAAACACCACAAAGAATCCACTCTTACTATGAGTTTACATTCCGGTTCAAGGTGCCAAAACCATCTATACATTATAATTGTAAAAAATTTAGAGCAGTGAAGTTTCTAAGCTTATTGGCTGGTTTTATACAGTAGTACATGACATAATTATTAGTATTAATCAGAAAATTGGATTAATAAGTTAAAGGACATCATATCAACCTAATATAAAAAACTTAGAAAAATATTTAGAGTCTCCCTTTTCTCTTTTACTCTAATTTATCCTCCGAAATTCTATAATTTCAATAATGGTATAAGTTCTTTCTGGAACCAAGATTGTTCAGTATACTGCATATCCAAGATAAACCTAGATACATAAGGAGTCTTTTGTATCGTGAAAAATGGATGGTTAGTGGTAATCATAATGCATTTAAGTATTTGTTTTTTTTATGTAAGCAATACGACAGCACATATAGAAAGATTCCTTTATGGTAAAGAGATATGCGAATGTGACACAACAGTGTCTTCAGCATTGTAAACATTGCTATGTTGTCAACTTCAACAGGAGAGAGACAGGGATGTCAATGAAAAGCACTCGCCAGCTCTCACCACTAAGGTAACAGGAATGATTGCTTAGCATGACCAGACTGGTATATATGTGAAAATAAAAACTATGCTCCCCAAAAAAAAATAAGGTTCTGCACTTATACAATGCCTTCTCATCAAAGATCTTTCTTCAAGTTATACAAATCACTTGAATTCATGTTAAAGAAATCAAATGTTAGGCCAAGGTGTAGATAGTACATAACCTAAGCTCACCTGAGGCATTTGCCATGCTCCTGGGACATTCAACCTAGAAGCCACAAAAATCTGAAAAACAAAATTAAAACATGAATTCCCTTTGCTCACACATACAACCATCAAGTAACAAAATTGCTATGTTGGAAAGGAAACAAGGTATTTTACTTTCAAAACATTTTCAACTCCAACGCACTGAACAAGCTAAAATCATACAGAATAATAAACCCTGAAGGAAAAATCTCTAAAATACACAAACCCAAAAAGGTAAATAAAAATCCACAAAACATCAAATCCAAAATCCCAGTTCGCTAGCTCATTTTAGAAATGTTCATCAAACAAGGAAAGGGTGTGAATGAAAACAGAACAGAGCAAAGGATCTCATCTTAGTTCATCCAAGGAATAACTCCAAATTTCCAAATCTAGAAAAACGAAAACACTTTGCTTAAAAAATTTAAAAATAAAAACAAATCAACCGGGGAGTGTTTCTCTAACATATTAATCCAACTTGAGTCCTACTTTACGGTAGGCGAATTAAAAGACACAAATAAACATAAAAAAAAAATCATTTTGAAGAAAAAGCAAAATTTAACTCGATGTTCCAGCTTTTAAACAGCTAATTTAAATCCTCATAAAAAAAAAAAAAACCCACATGAACATACACAAATTTAAGATCAGAAACACACCACTGTCTCCCACAACTAAAAAACAAGATTTTTCTTTTCTGAAAACAAGCTTTCTCCATAACCGAAGGTCATGACACTAATCTGCATAGACCATAAAGGTCACCGAAACAAGAGATTTTAACAACCAAAACAAATTTACGGAATGCATTAATATTTGCTAAAAAAACACAAAATGAACAAAAGGGGACAGAAACCTGGTCATCAGAGTTGATGAGACAGACACCAACGTTGGGACGGTAACCTTGTGGAAGACCCTCCATGGCCTGGTGTTGGAAAATGGTGGAAGGAAGAGAAGAGTAACTAACCTTTTGTATTTTATTTATTTTTGTTGGAGAGAGTGTTCAAGAGAGTGAGGAGAGAGAGGAAATGGGATTGAAAAGAATAATGATAAGAAGTGAGAGAGAAAAGGGGAAAGTCGAGTTTTGCAATTCTCACCAAATCCCTCATTTTATTATGCTATTGCCAATTATACCATGCTTCCCCAATCCACCCTCTTACCTATTCATCTCAAAACCACAAATTATTGTAATCATGATTTCCTACATTTTATCTATGTGAGAACAAATAACTACACATATAGAGGGTTATACTCAAAATCAAGGAGACACAAGTTTCACAAGACTCTATTAAAGTTCTTCATTAGAGTATATTAATACTAAATAAAATTTAAAACCCTTGATTTATAAGGATAATTAATAATTTTATACAAAAGTTTTAAAAAATATTATTAAAATATAATCTTTTATATGGTTGAGATGTATTTGATCCCCATGATATATAGTCCCACATTATTATTATTAAGATGTTTGGCTGGATAGATATGTGATAGTTAAAACGATAATTAAGATTTAAATATTATTATTACTAATCATATATTATAAACTAATTTATATTATGAAAGTCAACTTAAAAAGGTAAAAAAAAGGTGATATATCGGATTTATATAAACAATATTATCGATATTCTCTATAAATAGTATATAAATAGTATGACATATTTAATAAAAGATATATTTTGAGACAAGTACTTGAAAAGTATAAAAAACCTTTTCCAGATACATTTCCATGTTACAACTGACGATTCAAAGACTCAAATCTCTTAGAATTTAGTAATACCCAAGACTCTTTTTCGTACATATAGGAACAAATCTAATAAAATTATTATATTGAAAGTTACTAAAAAAATATTAAAAATAATGTGATAATAAAATTAAAATATAATATCATGTAATGACAATAAAAATGATAATAGAGTCAAAATTTATCCATGTGAATATTATTTTTTAATCACAGTTTAAAAGAATTGGTGAAAATTTTGTTTTTAGACATAATAAATAAATCACTAATAATATATAATAATAGTATTACATATGATTTCATGAAAAGGTTATGATGAATGATACATTTGTTGACTTTTATAAAAATTATCCTAAAAAATAGAATAGAATTGGTCTATATTATTAGTTCATAATTATTTTTCTGAGCAAACATTTAAGTAAAATACATTGTATTATCACCTATAAGCACTAGCAGAATAAATTTTATTGGAAATGGTTTTTAACCTTTTTTTAAAATGTAATATGTGATTTGGATATCTAGAATATCATGAAATAACGAGTCTCGCTATATTAATATTTTTTTTATTATTAAAAATAAAATTATTTATTTTACCTAAGTCGTTTTATATATGTTTGAATACTCACCTCTTAAAATGTGTTCCACAACACACAACAAAATATTGTTATAACTTTTTTTAACTTATTTGTCATAATTTTATGATTTGTTGAAAACATATGTCCAAAACACGTAATTAGTTAGCTAGGTCTTTAACTTGGACTAAATAATCATATTAATTTGTGTAATTATATCCAAATATAGGATAATCAATTTTTTATGTTTTGAAAACAAAGCCTATTTTAATTTATTATTTTCCATTAGGTTTGACACTAAAGAATAAATGTTTCTTTTATTTTTAGCGATTAAACAGATCATATGATCTAAAAAACTCTCAATATTAGAAATTGTCAATATAGATTTAGGAGAACAAACTGTAACTTTAAACATGTTGAGATATGAAATCGTCAAAATTGTTAGGAAAAATACAGAATTTATAGTAAATATTTAGTACAATAAAATCATTAAAATAACAACTATCTAAAACTTATAAAATACTCTGTTAACTATAAATAAACTTAATCCAGAACGTTCTAACTATAATAAGTCTTAAAAATCACACGATATACTTTAAACTAGAATAATTACGTATTTATTTATATTTAAGAAATAACTGAAAAAATATAAACTCTTAAGAAAATATTATCTACGATTTTTTAATGGGTGAGCTCAGGGGGGATAAAATAAGGTTGGGAGCAGGTTATGAAAGTGAGGGCGCAAGATAGCAAAAAGTGCGCCGATGGTGACGCAGTCAATGAGAAGAACACGCGGAGAGAGCACTAACGAACAAGGGAAGGAAATAAAAAAGCAGTGGGCCCACCACCGAAGGCGTTGACTTTCAGTGGATCAGATTATGGAAATGGATCCAAGCATCATTTTTTTCATTTTTTTATTCTTTTTTCCAATGCAGTACGATAAAGCAATAAAGGTTTATTAAGTGAGGTCCAAAGGTGGGAATACCAACAAATTTCACTTCAACTCTAGCGCGTAACATACACGTCATCATGTTGCAAGATTTTGACAAAATTAACCTCGCCATGCCATTTTACTTCTTCTAAGTCCCACTCACTCCATCATATTCGCGTTCGAAATTAATAAAATGTTTATTTAGACTGCATATCATTAATTAATCTATTTCTTAAAATTATAAAGAGCATTAAATTAATTCTTGTTCGACTATATGATTGGCCGGTTAAGTTTCAACCGGATTCAAGTCGAACAAATAAAGAACAATATAATTAAAGAAAAAAGAAAAATAACCTAAAAAATATAAGAGACTTTTTTTTTAATTAGTTTGTTATAATAACAAGAGACTAATTCTATTTATATTACTTAAAGAAAACATTTTAGATTCCTAATTAATTTGAAGATAATTCTAGACTTTTCGTATATATCTTAATAATGTATAAAAATTTCTAGATTATTCTTGATATAATTTAAAAAAATTAATTTTATTTTTAACACTCTTTCTTAGAATGAATTTTTTGGATATTAACCTGGATTTCGTACAAAGGAACTCGAAAGAAGTCTTGGAAAACGACTTTGTGAAAATGTCAGCAATATTTTCCTAACTTTACACTTTCAATGCGTTGATGGTGCTGTCAAGAATCTTTTTTCTAATAGAGTGATACTCAATCTCAATATGCTTGGTTCTTGCATGAAATACTGGATTATTTGTGAGTTTGAAGACACTCTGATTATCTCCAAAAGGTGCAGTTGGCTTAGTTATAAGATAATGTAGATCGTTAACAAGTCTTTGAAGCCAAATGCATTCTTGAGCAGCAACTTTGTACTCTACCTTTGTAGTTGACAACAAAACTAAATTTTGTTTCTTGCTACACCAAGAAATACTTGTACCCAATAAGAAATACGTATCCTGAAGTAGACCTCCGATCATTCAAGTCTCCGCCAAAATTAGCATTTGTGAAACCAAATAGAAAGGAGGTAACTTTCTTCTTAAAAAATAGCCCCATATCAAGCATTGAGTTGACATATTTCAAAATCCTTTTTGTTGTTTCTAAGTGAGGTTTTCTTGATGACTGCATAAATCAACTAGCCAAACTAACTAAAAAGGCAATATCGGGTCTTGTGACAGTCTTTTAATTGATTGTGTTAATTGTTCAATTGATTGCAGTTTCAAGATTTGGTTTCTTTTCAAGCATTTCAATCTATGACTTTCTGTTTCAATTGATTGTTCTTCATTTTGAAGGATCTCAAAATTTCACATTCCCTGTTTTGATTATTTTATTGTTTATGGAGTTTTTCTATGCTTGAATAATTTTTTGTTCAATTAATTATTTTTCTGATTCAATTGATTAATTTTGTGTAATTGTGCTTTACAAAAAACTTTTCAATTGATTGATTCTTTGTTGTTGTGTTCTACAAGTGTTTTCAATTGATTGTTTTTGCGATTCAATTGATTGTTTTTGTGCTATAATTTCAAAATTTACATAATTGACTGTTTTAATAAAGGACTTTAATTCTTTCCATTATTTCTTTCCATACTTTGTGAAAATCTTTGAAAGTTCAATTCACCCCCCTCTTGAACTCAACCTAAAATATGTAGTGGGACAATAGCTAAGGGGGAGATTGTTATATGTGGCATAAATTGTTTTATGGTGGAAGTCAAGTGGGCCAAGTCATAATCAAATCGTAGTACTTGGACTACTACGCTCTTAAGTAGAAAGAGACTATAAAATATAGCTTTTGGTCTAGTGGTAAGTGCTCGATCAAACATGTCGAACTCGTCATACCAAAGCATTATTTGAAACCCTTTGATGGAGTACTTGTCAGTTTTTTTGGTGATTAGGTAGAGGTTCAAGGGTATGTAGATCTTAAGATGACCTTTGAAACATGTGTATGACTAGAACAATTGTCATTAAGTATTGGATAGGTAAAGCACTTGTATTGTACATCATTCTTTTGAAATAACCCTCGTTAAATAAATTAAGAGTAGTGTTTATACGAATCACCTTGAGCTAAAATACTTGATGTTACTGAGTAACGCCATAGTCATACTAGTAGACCAAAAAATTGTAAGGAATTGTTATAAGAAAAGTTTATGCAATGACCTAGAGTGTCGAATGTCTTCGACTTTGATCCAAGGATAATGGTTAAGGAATAATTACCTCAACAAATAGAAGAAGTTAAAGATGTTTTCTTGGAACCAAGAAAAAGGGTAAGAGTTGGAGTTCATCTTTATTATGGCTTGAAAGAACAATTAATACAACTACTATGTTTTAACATAGATGTATCTATTTAGTTAGCTCCTAATATGTCAGACTGTGAAAATAGGTCAAATATACAAGAAGGGAGTTTTTAATTGAGTATTAAAAATTTTCGTAATAATTCGCAAGGGCAATGACTTATTGAATGATCAAATGAATTTTTCACTTAACAAATTCACTATCAAAATATGTTTTGAAAATCTTGTTCAGAAACAACACCCCAAATATTAGAAGACAATTAGTAATATGCTATCAAAAGTGTAAACAATAAGAAGGATTTACTTTTATTATTTTTATACTAGTTCGTTTGTAACCAAGATCATGTCTAATTCTTTATCAACATGATTAAATTTTACTAGGCCAACTAACGTTGCAAAAAACAAACTAACATTCTTTAGACCTCACTCACTTCTAGCTAAACAATTGAGTATTGTTTGGAATAACAACTACTCCTGACTAAGACACCGAGTATTCTTTAGAACAACACTCACTCTTGACTAAAACCCTTGTTTGCAAGAAAATGTGATCAAAAGATCACTCCTTAATCGAGTATTGAGCTTTCAATTTGGCAATTGGAGTAAATGTTTTAGTAAAGTCAATAACTTCTTACTGATTGTAGCCTTCTACTACCAGTCTAGATTTAATTCTTACCACTTTTCCTTCTTCATTAAACTTGTTGCTAAAGACTTATCTTATGGCAATCACACTCTAATATTTTGTTGGAGGAACCAACATACAAACATAGTTTCTAGTGAATTGGTTAAGTTTTCCTCCATGACTAGAATTTAATCTTCATTTTCGCTCAAGCTTACTTGATGTTCTTTGACTGTATATGAGACACAAAAGGAAACGAGATAGAAAATGTAAAAAAAGAGAAACGTAGGGTATTGAAATTCTGGGCACACATTATTGTGCACAGAGTGAGGAACTTTATAGATTGCATAGTACCAGAATTTGTTACACATGCTACAAGAGTCGTACACGTGCATGTATGAGCTGACAATATTCTAACAGAAATGTAAATAATTACAGAGAAATTGATTATGTCTTAACATTCTACTCGACGGTGCATAACAAAGTCGAAGTTTGCTTTTATTCTTCTCAAACTGCCCTTGCATTAAAGCCTTGGTTAAATAGTCAGCCACTTGAAATTTTGAACGAACATAATGAACATCCACTTCTCTCTTTAAAATCATATCTCTTATAAAATGAATGTCAATTTCTATATTTTTACTTCTAGCATGTTGTACTGGATTGGAGGCTAATGCCTTTGCACTGAGATTATCACACCATATCATTGACGGTTGTTTTAATCTTAGCCCAAGTTCAGTTAACAGTGAATTGAGCCACTTGATCTCTGAAGCTCCATTAGCTAGAGCTCTATACTCTGATTCTACACTTGAACGAGAGATAGCTCTTTTCTTTCTCAATGACCAAGATACCAAGTTATCACCGAGATAAACACAAACTCCTTCTACTGACCTTCGATCATCCAAATATGTTGCCCAATCTGCATCTGTAAAAGCCACAAGCCTCATGTGTTGCATTGGCTTAACATGTAAGCTGAGTTGAAGTGTTCCTTTGAGGTACCTAAGGAGTCGCTTTACTCCTTGAAAACGTGTCTCTGTAGGTTGCATCAAAAATTGACTAAGTTTGTTTACAGAGAAGGTTATATCTGGCCGAGTGGTAAGAAGATACTATAATGACCCAAACAACAGCACAATTCGTCATACCAAACTTCTTCAACACATCTAGAATGTATTTTTCTTGATTAAGATAAAGGTCTGAGTTATCCCGTCTAGCTTCTATTCCCAAAAAGTAATATAATGATCCTAAATCTTTCAAGGCAAACACTGAGTTTAGTCTACTAGTAAACTCCTTGAGAAATTTGAGTCGTTACTCGTCACCAAAATGTCATCCATGTAAACAAGTATAAACACCATGAGTTTGGAATTGTGAAGGTAAAATAATGAGATGTCACTTATGGCATTTTGGAACCCCTATTGTTGTAGAGTGAGCCCCAGACGATCAAACCAGGCATGTGGACTGTTTGAGTCCATAGATGGCTTTCACAAGTTTGCACACATGTTGTGGATGTTATGGATCAATGAACCCCTCAGGTTGTTTCATATAAACATCTTCCTGAAGATAACCATTTAGGAATGCATTGTTCACATCTAGCTGCTTCACATCCCAATTAAAGGTAAATGCAATGATGAAGATGATGCGAATGGTGGTTGGCTTAATAACTGGGCTAAAAGTTTCAGTATAATCCACACCTGCAACTTGCTGGAAGCCCTTAGCAACGAGGCGTGCTTTGTGTTTGAGAACAAATCCATCAGCTTTGAATTTTGTCTTATAAACCCACTTATAGTCAACCAATTTTTGGGTGCCATCAAAGGGTACCAAAACCCATGTTTTGTTGCGTAGGAGAGCAGAGAACTCTTCTAGCATTGCTTGCTTCCAACAAGGAGTGAGAAGATCTTCTTTAGTTGTTCTAGGCTCTAAGTTACTGTGTTAACCTTCCATTTCAATAACCCCAATATAAGGGATCTTGGGTTTGAAAATCCCAACTCTAGACCGAGTGACCATCGTGTGTTGCACTGGTGGTTGGACTGAATGCTCAGCTTCAATAAAAGTATACTCATTTGAATTACTTGAGCCCTCATTATCTAGTAGTTGAATGTGGTTGTGATGAGTTGGCCCATTTTGTGACGAGTTGGTTGTGCTTATCATTGGTGAACCATGTTCTAGTGCACTTGAGTTGTTGGTGTTCTCTCTTGGTAAGTTTGAAGCCGACACACATGTGTGTGAGTGGGATACAGACAAGGAACTAGTCATTTGTCCAGGTCTTGGTTCATATTCTGCATCTTTAGCAACAAAAGGTATAATGCATTCTCTTTCGGAAGATGATGCTCTTCTATTTAGAAAACCTGCAACACAAGGAAAACTGGAAGCATAAAAAATAATGTCTTGAAATATAGATTCGGCCAATTGAGCTCAAGCATTTGAATCCCTTATGTTGAGGCGTTGGTCCCAAATATACACACTTTTGGCTATGATACTGGAACTTGTGTGTATTGTAAGGCTTCAAGCATGGGTAACAGGCACATCCAAATGGCTGAAGTTCTTTGTAAGCTGGTGTTTCATGGAAAAGAACAACCAAAGGAGTAGACCCTTGGAGAGTTGGTGTTGGTAGTTGATTTATGAGATACACAACTGTTTGAAAAGCTTCTACCTAGTAAGTAAGAGGTAGATGGGCTTGTGCCAGCAATGTTAAACCCATTTCTACAATGTGGTAGTGCTTTCTCTCAGCCCTACCATTCTGCTCTAAAGTATATGGGCAGGTATATCGCATCTCAATCCCATTAGCTTGAGCAATTTGTGCAACTGGTTTGTATTCAGTTCCATTGTACACTGAATTGCTTTAATTTTGGTACTCAGCTTGTTTTCAACTAGGGCTTGAAGTTGATTAAACGCATGTATTGCTTCACTCTTGTGACGTAGAGGATAAATCTAAGTAAATCGACTGAAATCATCAATGAAATGGATATAGAACTGGAAGCCATTTGTTGATTTATGGGTGAAGGTCCCCATAGATCTGTGTGAATCAGTTTAAGTGGTGATGAAGCACAAGAGACAAAACTAACAAACAGTAAAAATTTTGATTTTCCATATTGACATGCTTCACAGAAGTAGTTTGTACATTGAAGTTTAATTCTACAATCATTTGATTTTTTTTTTAAAACTCTAGTACTAGGGTGACCCAATTTACAATGCCAGATCATTAGTTCTTGTTGTTCCTTCTCCTTTGTTGTGCATAAGTTAACTTCTACCTACGTTTGAGTGATGTTGGGTTGCTCAACTATCGGGTACAACTCGTGAATTGCCTTCCCTTGTGCTATGCGTTGGCTTGTCCTCTTGTCCTTCACAACACACATTCCACTAGTGAAGGTAACCTTTACTTGATTATCTCTTGTCAACCTATCAACCCTTAAAAGCTTCTTAGTGGCAAAGGGAACAATAAGTATATTTTTTGTTAAAGTAAGTATTTGGCCTAAGTTCAAGAGGGGGGGTGAATTGAACCCTTTTTAAGTCTTTTCGCAAACTTGCTTTTCAATGTAAGAATACAAATTCTTTAAAGAAACTTAGAATGCAATCTGCAGAGGTTCAAACAATTAACAAATATAAAACCAATCACACAGAATCAGTGCACTGCAGAC
>Ga0209700_101177_pt1 | contig 53384 bp, 22 predicted proteins | sample SiratroredBW_FD_187528 | JGI IMG/M metagenome (GOLD analysis project Ga0209700, IMG submission 187528) | Root nodule microbial communities of legume samples collected from California, USA - Siratro red BW (SPAdes) (version 2) | ecosystem: Host-associated > Plants > Roots > Nodule | place: USA...
TTCAACATTTCAGACCTGCAGGAAACTTTACCAGATACAAATTGTACAATTACTACAATCATTAACTTCTCTATTCAAGACTTAAATTTGTAAATCAAACAAGCACTAAGGTTAGCTTCCCTTACCTGAATTGCAGTTGAAATTCTCTATAACAATCCCAATAGCCTAAGGTCCTCAAGAACTCGAATCTGCATCAAAGGACCTCTGATTAACGATCAGACTAACAGACTATGAAGCTGAGCTCACAGAGGCACCGTTTGATGACTCAGAAGCCACATGCAAGCTCAGTAAGCAGAGGAAAGCGAAAACCTAAAACTGACTCTAAGGGAAGGGCAGAAAACGAACTTACTCTGTTCTCCGCCACGAGTCCAATGGTGAGCTCCGCTCGAGAAACTGATGGAAGACAGACGCAAAATCTTAGAGAGAAGTCAGAGAAAAAGGAGGTTAGATGTTTTAGAGAGATGGTAGCTCAAGTGGGAATGAGACTTGATTACTAACTTTTTCTATCAATACGTGTTTTTAGTTTAATAATATAATAATCAGATGCTCATTCTACTTTTATCACTTCTACTCAGATGACAGATTTTCTAGGTTGTTATATATTCTTTATTATTAATTAAAAGTATTACAAATTATAAATATAACTCATTTATATTTATATAACTTAAAAAAAATCTTTTGTTGCTACATTCCTTTATTTAGCAGTGTTTGAAACTGAACCAATTCAAAAAGAAAAATAATTGATAACCAGTAATCGATTAAAACTAAAAATTTTATATTGATTTGATTTTTCTTATAATCGAACCATTTCGTTCAGTTTGTTACTTGAAAACCCATCAAAATTGAATTGAACGAAAATCAAGTGTACAAACTTATTATTTCACTAACGTACAAGGAATGTATATTTGAGAGGAAAATCTCTTTTGTCTAACCTGGTTCATACTTATAAATGTGACAAATGAGTAATAAAGTGTCTTTACATAAATGATATAAATGAAGTGCAGGAAGTGAAGAGAGATTTTTTTTTCTAATGACTTAAACATTACATTATTACTTTTGGGAATAAAAGCGTTAAACCACTTTGTGTTAAAACAATTATTTGAGAAAATGAAAATAAATCATTTCTTAAAAATATTAATTATGTAAAATGTTATTTATTAATTACCAATAGTAATTATGAAAAATTAAAAGAAAACTCAATAAATAGAATTATTTTTTAAAATATCAAATCTCTAATTTAATTAGATACCAAGTTAGGATCTAATAGTACAAGTAACTAAAATTTTGGTAGCTAATGTTAGATACCAATTATCTTGGCTTAATTGGTTACTAAATTATTATTTTTATTTTATAATTATTTAGCAACCAAAACCTAATTTAGTGGTTATTTTGATCACGGTTAACAACCATTTTATTTGGTAGCTAAATTTAGAGTCTAAATAACTTTTTCTTGTAGTAAAAGAGATGAAAACAAAATAAAATACTTGACAATAAGAAAAGAAGAAAAATAATTTTTAAAATAATGAAACGCACCGTATCATTTGCATTTTTATATTTATTTATTTATTTTAGAAAATAAATTTTAAATTTAATTATTCTTACATTGAATTTATAAAATAAAAATTTATACTCAATTATATATTATAATCACTTCTCATACATAAATAACTTATATTTTAAATGTCTAAGAGTTAATAATATCACAATTGCGTTGAAATAGACTTTAATATCATTTTAAAATATAAATCTTAAATTTAACTAAATCAATGTGTAAGAAAAAATTTATTTTCAATCATATATTATAATTTGATATAAATTAATTATATATCTAGGTAAACGAAACCTCCACCCTTTAACTAAATTCATATAATTCCCACTTTATTTTTCATATATTTACATTTAATGTATTTATTTTCATCATAATTATATTTCTTGAGGTACCCAACACACCCTTACATCTTTTGCTGGCCCAACCCGTGTATGCAAGGGTCATAGCTGAACATTGTAGGCAAACGTACCTTTCATGACATTAACGGAAGAGATTCTTTCTGTATCAATTTAGGAAGCATATCTTAATGAATATATTCAACCAATCATTACAATTCAGTGTGTTCTATAAGGTAGAACAACCTGAGATAAATGTAAAATTTCATACACTCGATTTAGAACGAAGGACAATAGATAAACTGAGTTGGTTGTGGTTTTTGGAAACATCAAATCAGAAATTTTCTAGAGAGCCTGCGACGCCAAGAAGATGAACTTTCATACAATAATTGTGTTTGTTACTTGTCATGAATAAGATTTAGTGCATGTATTTTTAGGTTTACAACTTTGGATCAGTGAAAACTAACGATTCTGTAAAATAGTTTTCAAAAATGAAAATTATATATTATAGTTTGAGTGTAAATGATATATTTATCTTTGACTTGATTGGAGGTTAAATTAAACATAATTTTATTAATTTTTTCAAAATTTATTTGCATCACTATTAATAATTAATATAAAAAAATATGACGTGAAATACTATTTTTTTTATCTGGGTTATGTATATAGACGACATAAAGAGTGTTATTTATATAGACTATATTTATAAAGCTATAATTGATGAAAAGCAATTTTATTAGATGAGACATGTGTGATTTTTTTTTTCTTCCTAAATAATTTTAATAGATTGATCATATTGTTTAGAAATGTCCTTTATTAACGGATGTCATAAGTCTCAGCCTACTCTCAGCTTGAGATGCACCACCTCTAGTCCTAGTTATTACTCTTTTGACATAATAATTCTTATATTAAAAAAAAAAAACCGAATTCAATGAACTTTGAAAAGAAATAAACATTTACTCTAGATTGTACAATCCATAACCTGTTTTTTTATAAGATGCATTTCATAAGTATTGTACAATCTAAACGGCATTTTACAAAAAAAATAGGTTTTGAATTGTAAATTTAGAACTAACTTTACCTAAAACCTAAAACCCAATACATTAACATAAACCAAAACGAAAATGTCCAAATCATTCTTACCTTACTTTACAAAGGGAGAATTGCGTTTCCAATCTCCAGTGAAAGAGTGCACAACTGCTATCCATAACAAAAACAATCATCACATGGAGTGTTGCGGCAAAGAAGAAAAAAGAGGGGCTCTCTGGCTCAGAATGTGGTAAAATGGGGTGTTGCAAAACGAAATTTGGGTGCGACGACGAGCAAGAGAAAGAGGGGGTGCTCAAAACAATGAATAAGAAAAAAGGAGACGTAGGGGTTATTTATTTTTTTGTTAAGGGTATAATAGTCATTCGAGTGAGATGATGGAGTTGTAGAGAGAAATATAGAGGTGCAAGAAGGATTTGTCTCCTTTACATGAAGCACTTAAGCCCAAACTGTTAGTGCCCAACAAATTTCCATTCCCAAACGACGAGTTTTTCCTGGACCCTAATACGTTCTTCCTGCACCTTAATAAAAAATTTTAATACTATAATTACCCTTATATGAGAACCGGATGACATTCCCATCCAGTTGTCATTTGAAAAAAAATGACAACCGGATGACCTGCTCATTCGGTTGTTAATTTTTTTTTCAAATGACAACCGGGTGGGGGTGCCATCCGGTTCTCATTTCTAAATCAAAATGATAACTGAATGGGTTTCATTCGGTTATCATTTTAATTTGAAAATGAAAACCAGATGACATCTCTATCCAATTATCATTTAAAAAAATTAACAACTGAACGGAATGTTATCTGATTTATAAATAAAGACAATAGTGATATTAAAATTTTTTATTAAGGTGCAGGAATAATTCGTCTTCCCAAACCCATTCTAACGAGTTGAGGCCCAAAAACAGCAGCTGCTCTTTTACTAATCAAAGTTCGATTCTGTGACAGGACACATTTGTTCTTTTTCCAATAATTCCTAACTGGATACGTTATTTTACTATTATAAACTTTCGTTTTTGAATATACGTATCTTAGTTTATAGCATTCATAAAATCAATTATTAGCACGGTAAAAAAATATAATTATAACACTGAAAAAATGAAATAATAACGAAACAACATAAATAAAACAAAATATTCTCAAAATATAAAATACAAAAAGTAGCACATAAAACATAAAATGCAAACATATAAAACGTGTAAAACGAATAAAACAAACTAACGTATCAAAAACTTAATTGCATTTCCATACGCTCTAGTTACTCCACTCCACACCAAGCAGCTTTATTACAAGTAATTATTATTATTATTATTATTATAATAGCTATTTTGTTTAAAATACTAAAATAATTTAATCTCTTAAAATAAATATGTTAATAAAACATTTAATTCTATAGTAAAAAATAAAGTCGTCACAATTCATGTTATAATGCACTACTGGAAATATCTACGTAACAGTTATACGCATATGTATTTTCTTTTAGGGTTTACCACTTTATACTATAATAAAAATTAAAAGATATAATTCAAAAAATTAAATATCTTAATAATTATTAAAATAAAAAAAATATTACTAAAGTTTATATTGTAAGTGATAAAAATATGAATACCTAAAATAATCTTAAAAATAAACATTTTTAATTAACTTTTGTAATATTATAATTATACAGCAGAAATTTCAGAATAATTACAATTCATCATATATAACGTTTTTATATATAATAAAATCAAAGAAATTAATCGTGCTCATAAAGATAATATCGGTAACAGATTCTGTAAATAAAAAAATGTTAAAAAATCCCATTATTAATTATTACAGGTAAAAAATAATAATAAATACATATTTTTATTAGCTTTTATATTATAATTACATAAAACTTTAGGATAGTTTCTATTTATTGTAGGTAGTTTTTATTGATAATAAAATCAAAAAAATTAGTAGTGTTTATAAAGATAAATTTGGTAATAGAATATAAAAAATGATTTTATTTTCATTATTAATAATTATGGGTAACAAAGTTATGTAAACTGTAGGTCAAGAAGTGTTAGGATCAAAGTGGTGGATGACTCACTCTCTAAGAATTCCAATCTCTATATTAATGTTCTCAATCATTTGAAGAATGTGAGACCCTTCTTGTTTCCCTATGCCATATGGTAGTGGGAAAGGGCTTAGGGTTTGCCAAATCTTTTCTTGCCTTGACTGTTTATGGAAGAACAACTTGAGGTGTTGTATCATTTTAAACGTCTCTATGTTCCCAAGTTTTCACATATTCCAAGTCATGGCGTCAAGCACGAGACATCTAAAACAAATGACGTTGTCAAGTGTTTCTGTTAAGCATCCTTATCACTTGTTGAAGTTGTTGAAACATTAGGCACAAGTGAGTGGCTCAGGAAGTTGCTTATTGGGCACATACAACTTCCTTTCTTACTTCAGGACAATGATCAAGAAAATGACTCTTCTAATGGAACAAAATTTTTGTTGGCATTTCACACTTAGTCAAGTTTAGTTCATGGATTAGAACTTGACTTTTTCCCAATTGCATATCTATATGCAGCTTTTGGATTAGTTTGGTGATAAGTCTTTATTCCGATTTATCATATAATAAATTGATTATCATCTCATACTTTCATCCTATTTCAATTCTCTTAAAAGGATTCAATAAGTAAAATTCAATAATTGCTAAATAAATATTAGAGTAGAGTCATTCCATCATGTGTCACCACATTTGTTTAAGGTTGTAAACTTTAACATGACTTTATGATATCAAAAAATTTAAATTTTTGTACATTTGTTTAAGGTTATAAACTTTAACATGACTTTATGATATCAAAAGAATTAATTTTTTTTAAAAAATGAATATTCATTACATCATGCATCACTTTAAATAATAATTATAAAGTACTGCTTAAAGTTAAAATTTTCGTGGCTTTAGATGATTTTTTTAATTGTGGAGTATATAACTTTACTGATATAATAGATTACGGTTTTCTATCAACGTTTAGGTCACACTTATTATTAAAAATAATTGTATTTACCTACAACAAAAATTTATAAGTTAATTCTATATTTTCCACTAATGTTCTTTCATATTATTATTAATATTGTTAGTAATATTAAAATTAACATTATTAATATTAATAATAATAATATTTTATTATTATATTGTTGGTTTAAATTATCCAGGTATAACATTTAGAAGTTATATTTTTAAAAATTTTATCTTTTATTTTTAAATTGGAAAATTTTATATTTTTATTATTTTAGACCATACTTTTATAATGTTGTTTATTCTTGTTTTAAAAACCACGTCACAAAATTATAGTTTAAACATCCATAACTCGAAAAATATGATTTATAGTGGTTCATAAGCCACATTTATAAAAGTATTATTTTTTTCACTTTTAGGTCACATTTATATGTCTTGGCCAACTTCAATGTTGCCAACAACTTTGAAGGAGAGAAGGTGACAGAGGATAGTAAGGAAGGAGACACAATGGCCAAAGAGTGAGTTAGGAATGAACTGAAAATGTTGGTAAATGAGGCACACAAGAGATATTTGAGAACTAGGAACTGTATGTAGGATAGAGAACTAAGGTTTAATTTAGATTTAGAGTCACGAGAACTATACTTAGACAGGGAACAAACCTTTAATTTTTTATTTGTATGAGAGTTATGGGAACTACACAAAGGATAAGGAACAAACCTTTAATTGTATTAGATTTAGTGTTTTAAATATTTCAATTATAAAATTAAGATAGTTTTAGGCCACACTTTTTTATTTGTTGGTTATTTATAATTATATGTCATATTAAAAAATCATGGTTTAAACTATCCACGTTTTATGACTCATACTCTATAAATTTAGAAGTTACATTATTGTCTTTTTATTTTTAAATTGCAAAATATCACATTTTATTATTTTAGGTCACACTTTATTAATATGGTCTCTTGCTTTTTTAAAAGCTACACCATATACTTAAACATCCATGACTCGAAAAGCATAGCCTATAGTTATCTATAAGCCACATTTGTTAAAGTGTAGCATCTTCTACCTTTAGGCCACATTTATTTGTCTATGATCAATTTAAGTGTTGTTTAAAGTGATAAATGATATAGTGATTGGTATATTGTGTTAGTAATAATTTTTAGTCAAAAGATGTATTCTTTACTTTTAGTTTATAACATCTTTCACTCCTTAAGGTTACACTTTCATAAAGAAGTCTTCATTATTTCTTCCCTATTAGTGTTATTCTTGTGGTTCACATTTGTTCATTATTATTGTAGTGACAAGAAAGACTTAAGAATACTTGGAGTCCTTAATCTTAAGGAAAGATTAAGACCCAATAGTCAATAATGACTTGGGTATTCAATTTTTAATTAGTGTTTGATAAAGAGTTTCTTAAAAAAAAATTGGCATAAATATTTAGGGTAAACTAATATAAATTTTATATTATAGTTATTCATTAGATAACATCCACCAAACAATTTAATCTTTTCACGAAATCTTGTTTTTTTATTCAACCTGCTTTTATAACTCCTCTATAAGTTCAATTTATTGTTATGACTAAAATAACTTCTAAAAAAATTAATTTAGAAACAATGTATCATTTTGATATTGATCAAATCTAGTATATATAAATGGTGAGATTTACAAGAAATTCATCCACTTAGTAGAAGGTACGTTGCAAATTAATTATGGTTAATTTCAGAATAAATTTGCCATCAATTTATCATTAGGAAAGATTAAAGTAACATAATAAATATTTAATGACATCTTTCCGTATTGATATTTCAATAGCTAATGTAGAAAGATATGCATATTAGCTAAGACAAAGATTCAAAGTGATACTTGATTATGACCAAATATTATCATAGGATATGAATACGAGGCTTTATAAAGAAGTTAATATCAATTTTATTATTTTATCTTTATGACAGGGTTAAATTATTATCAATTTTGTTATTTTTTTTATGACCGAATCAAATTGTAATATTTTTTATTTTTAGTTGTTTCTCTTTATATATGTGTCTAGTTTCTATTAGTTCTTTCTTTTGTTTTTTTTTTCTCTTTAGCTAGACCTAGAATGGGTACACTACTTATATATCAGGCATTTATTTTGTTCTCAATAGAAAAACAAAAAAAATATTTTCATTCTTATATCTTTTGCCTTCCATTTTTCTCTTTTGTTCAATTTCTTATTTATTTCTCCATTGTATAATATGGTATCAGAGTATTGATTTTAGAGCTCTAGTTGCTAAATTTATCCATGACTGAAATTTTTGATCTCTCACAAGACCTCTTGCCAGTCTTGATAGGATTTGCTTTCTCTTTACACAACAAATAAGATGGATTTTTAGTGATCAGTCATATGTAATAATTATGACTGCTAGAGGAAGTTAGCAAAGAGAAAATACTTCTAAAGTTTTTAATCATTGTGGAAAGACAGGGCATACCATTGATATATGCTATAGAAAGAATGACTTTCCACCTCATTTCAAGTTTAAAACTAATAATGATGACCAGAATTATGAAAGTTCAAAGCAAGGTAGTTAAAATTGAGATTTTAAGTAGAATAGTGGAGAGTTTATAAGATTGTAAATGGTGAAATCCTAACACTGAATAGTAGATTTTACTTTTTTTAAATATATAAATATATATATATATATATATATATATATAATATTTTTGTAAAAAAATAAATAAATAAGAGAATTAAAAAAAGTATTTGAGGGATAATTCAACCTTGATACAAAACTATTTAAGTTTATATAGTCACATTTTTTTCTATTTTACCTAATGTATTACATGAAAAGTAAGTAAGTAATTAAAAAGATTAATTGATGTGTTGGATATATTATGAAGGAGTAATAACAATATAAAATCTATGTAAAAACATCTAGTACCCAAATAAGATCCAAATTAAAGTCCGGAACCCTGTAAACACAAATCAAATATACACACATAACTAATCAATTCATTTATTAATACTTCATCAAATAATAAAACTTAAGTTCATCTAATATAAATCACTCTACTTAATAAAACTTAAGTTCATCTAATATATAAATCAGTCACATTAAAATGAAAATTAAAGGAATCTTCATTAGTTTTATCTCCTTCATGAAGCATGTAAATAAGAACATTCTCCTCTTCTAAAGTTGGGATGACAAGATCATCATCATCTTCCACACCACCTTGGACTTGACCTTCAACCATCATTTCCATTTGAATTAAGAGTATCATGTAAATCTATATTGCCCAAGTGTGTGAGTTGTGGAGTGTGATTTTTTTTCTAGCTAATAAGGAGAAGTCCAAGAAAATCTTGTTAGTGTATGCTCTAATGACTTTGGATGTGTGAGTGTGAATGAGGTTTTAGAATTAAAAAAATTCCTTAATTAAATTAATTTATTTTTATTTTAATTAAAATTGAAAAGAAACTCAATCAAGAAGAAAGAGCAGAGACTCTTCATTTGCTTTAATTAAATTAATTTAGTTTTATTTTAATTGGATTTGAAATAAAACCCAATTCAAGCAATAATAAGGAGGAGTAAAATCCAGATAGACTCTTCATTTGCCTCCTTAATTAAATTAATTTAGTTTTATTTTAATTGAATTTGAAATTAAATTCAGTAGTAGTGAATGTGCAAAACAACAGTGCAAAACAATATAAGAGATGACTCTTCATTTGAATTGAGATGAGACTCTTGATTTGTAAGGCAGATAAACTAAAAATGAGATGACTCTTTATTTGAATTGAGATGAGACTCTTGATTTGTAACGGATACAGAGAAACTAAAAATTGGGTTGGAATAAGGAGTAAACCTAAAGAGACTCTTTATTTTTTTTTAATTTTAATTCCATTAATGCATTAATTTCAATTGGGTGGTGTTAGGTGACAAGTATCACAATGTGAATGTCAGAATTTAATTGCATTAATTTTAAATCATTAGACTCAAGAAGGTAAATTTGATACACAAAAAAATCCAGATTATAGGTTCTTACGATTTAGTTCGAAGATCCGGCCGATTTTGCTGTACAACGATCGTGTGTGGGGCCAATTTGGCTATACAATCGTGTGTGGGCCAATTTGGCTATACAACGATCCTGTGTGAAATTTGAATCACACAAAACATGTAAAATCATAAAATCTTAGGATTTTAGGAGTAAGCTCTCAGATTTTAACTATTATGGTTCAAAGTCAGTGCAATCTCATGAATTTGGTTTTACTCCTAAGCAATATCAAGCATTATTACCTCTTTTAAAACAATTCCAAATCTAGTGGCTTTTGCTATTCTTAAATTTCTACTTTTACTCTTTTTATAATATAGCCAAAGATCCAAACTTCATTTTTGTATTGGGTCACTCCTTAAAGTTTAATAGAAGACTTATCTCTTGCTGAACAAAGTACAACCTATGAGATAAGAGAATTGAACAAAGTACAACCTATGAGATAAGATAATTAAAATTGAGATTTAGGTTAGGATGCGTGAAGAGTTCATAAAATCGTAGATATTACTTTCTATATAAATCGAGTTGCTTTGATAACTTGAGTGTGTGAGACCCTGATTTTACTGTCTTAAGTGAGTTTTATTTAATTTGAAACTTATTCACCCAAAAAGATGAAGGATGCAATAGAAAATACTATTAATTTTTAATTGGATTTTAACTAAAAAAAATTCATTTAATAAAAAAGATAAACAATTGGTGCAACAGACACTCTAAAAAAGATTATTTTACAATTTTATTCGACGATTTCATAATTTTTGCATGTTATGATCTTAGGTCAAATTTAAATCACAAATAATATGAAAATATTTACAATTTTATAATTTTATGACTAAAATCTCGATTTTAAATTTTTTTTTATCAGTCATCTCAATTTTAATTATCATGAATATAACTTACATAAAATAAAACTATTTATATGTAGAAACATTTACATTGTGGGTAATTAACTTTTATTAATCATGTGAAATTTTAATTGGCATAAAGAAAACATGAAACGAGGCCATAATTTTAATTAATTCATAAAATAAAATAATATAGAAAATTTCTACACAGCTATATAGACTTTTTGTCAAACCCCTTCTAGTATTAATTAGGTATAGTGGTGAGTCATCATATAAGGTTAAGAGTCAACCCAAATAAATGAGCTAGTAAATGTGGAACTGTTTCAGTTCAACTACTAGATTCTAGTTAAGTCCTAATTTTAAAACTGCATTAAACATTCAGAGAAAAAAAATTATTGCTGAAATGATTCAACTCTGTTAAGATTGATCTGGTTGATGTACATTATGAGATACAGAGAGAAAAGAGAGAGAAATAGAGAATAGTTGTAGGATCTGCAAAAGGGAAACCGAGCATGTGGCATGTGAGTTCCCATTTTGGCAATAAATAACATCTTCCACTATTGTGTATATTGTTGACTGAGAAGTGAAGAAAGGACCAAATATCAAAACTAACAGAAGATGATACAATCATTAATATCACTGAAAAATAAATGCTGTCATGTGAATCGTATCAGAGACCACTAATTGCTGAAGCTTTTTCTTCTTGCGCATGCAGTTTCGCTACTTTCTCCGACCTGCAATCATTGTTCAGGGAAAATAATGCACAGAAAAGGACAAAAACCTTTCTTAAAATTATATTCTGTTTTCAAATTTTTATATTTGCAATTCATGTTCCAATGAAGAAAAGATTATGAATGTGACTTCCCATTTGAGAACGTGACGGTTTAGCTTGTGCCAGATACCATTTCTACGTAGAGATGCCATGTGCCCTGGGCGCAGTTCAAGGACATGCAACGCAATTTTATGCCCTATAAGTTTTTTCTTTAAAATAATAATAGTTTTTTTTTTTTTTTTTAAATGTAATCAACCTCAAATCTTCAGAATACTGAGGATCATTCAGTATGAACCTCCCCCAAGAACATTCTTGTTGCAATATTTTAAATCTGCATGAAAATTTGTTACTCAAATTTAGCTGGCTGCAATCAACTATGGCTTAATTATGGTTAGGCATTTAATTAATATGTTAATGTTGATATGGCTAACCACTTTAATATACCTATAATACAACTAATTAATGTAGATATGCATATATAATAAGCATTTTCACCCCATATCTGGTCAAAATAAGATAAGCTTTAATAATCATCTTGAAAGGCATGGCATAACCCATTTTTCATGACAACTCAAAGACATGACTGGCAATTGATGCACAAAGGGAAGAAACATGATTGGCTCATTTCTTTATTAGAAATTATAAACTTATTCTTTAGTTGAAAACCAAGTCTCATAGAATGGAATAATGCTAGCATCTTGTAGCACATTGGCTTACGAATATTCAACATCAGCACAGAATGAAAACGCAAATATTAATTATTCATTTAATTTGGAACATATTGATATTGCGGCTTTATTTAAGATTAAATAATTTTTTTTATATCTCTAAATCTAATCTGTATTAAAAGTAGTATATATTTAAAAAAGTCAGTATTTTTATATCTACAATTTAACAAATATGTTATAATTTGGTTATAGCATTTATTTTCTTACTTTTTTTAATTAACGGTATTACATATGTCAGACACAAAATACTATTGAGAAATAAAGTTGCAATATGTCAAATTAATATATTTATTAATATTAATATTAGATATCAAAATTACTAATTTCATTTTTTTTAATCATTTTAATATGGACTAGTTTTAGAGATAAAAAAGTTATTTAACCTTATTAAAGATGATATATATACCATTGTCTGTAGTGTTTTGCAGCATGTGGACGTGAAGTATCTTCCAAACGAATGATGCCAACAATGTTTCACCTAAAATGTAAATGGTCCAAAAGATCATAAAATTAATAAGCGTGCCAATTTTAATAATGAACTTTAATATACCTCAGGTTATGAACTACTTCATCTTTCACTATAGTGTATATTAGACCTTTAATGTTAATTAATTTAAATTATGTCAGTTTCAAACATGTCATAAAATAGTGTGAAAAAAGGACTTATTTTTCATCCGTTAATCACGCAATGTAAAATTAAGAAACTTTTACATTGGGTCAAAGAAGTTGACATGTTCACAATAAAACAAACTATCCATGTTACCTTAGTCACAAGCTTAATCAAATTAAAACAACTTTTCCATTAATAAATTACAAGCTCATGGTGCAATTTGAAGAAATAGACCAGCAAACTCTTGAATACTGAGCATGAAGAGTTACAAGGAGAATCACATCTTAGAGTTATAATTATCTTCATTTCTTGGTTGACGATTGTATAGTCCGAACTTTTCCCTTAAGAAAATGAGTTGATCCTTGAATCTCCAAGACCCTTTAAGCTAGTAAAAGATTTGAGACATAACTTTAAACACAAAATAAAAAGAAAATTTAGCTTAAAATTGTTACAAGAATGCACAAACAATTGTGACATGGAGGAGAATGCAAAGACAACGTGTTACCAAGAAGGAGGAAATGAGAAATAACGCTTTTGGAAGTGAATATGTAAGAGAAGTTTTTTTACTTAATTGTATTTGAACCAATATAAAAGAACTCTTTTACATTTATTCAAATACAATCGCTATAAAGCGTGCATTTTTTAAGTCTATTTTTGTCAATTAGCATAAAAAGTGAGGTTAATAATTTTTTGCACTAGAGCTTTGTCTTAAAAAGAGCAATGGACGAGTTGTTCCTACACCCTAATAGGTTCTTCCCGTATCCTAATAAAAAAATTTCATACCGCAATTACCCTTATATGACAACCGGATGACAGCTCCATCCGGTTGTCATTTGAAAAAAATTGACAACCGGATGAACAGGTCATCTGATTGTACTTTTTGTTTAAATGACAACTGGATGGAGGTGTTATCTGGTTGTTAATTTTTTTTCAAATGACAACCGGATGGGGGTGTCATCCGGTTCTCATTTTCAAATCAAAATGATAACCGGATGAAACCCATCCGGTTCTCATAATCCAAATTGAAAAATTAATCCGTTTTCGATTTGGACTATGAGAACCGGATAAGTCTCATCTGGTTATCATTTTGATTTGGAAATGAGAACCGGATGGCACCCCGTCTGGTTGTCATTTGAAAAAAAATTAACAACCGGATGGAAGTGTCATCCAGTTGTCATACAAGGATATTTGCGATATGGAATTTTTTTATTAGGGTGCAGGAAGAACTTGTCAGAGCAATGGCTTATCACTTTTAATTTATTGGCTTGATCTTATATTTATTTCCGAATAGATGGAAAATAACTATAGAAAATCATTGGACTTTATAACTCATTGGTTTCTACCTTTCATAGTGAGAATAATTTTATCGAAATTACTTTTTTGACTGCACATTTTTCGTGTTCTTTTTTCCTCGCTAGTCAATGCTTGGATCAATATTTTAATTGTTTAACTTTTGACGTTTTTTCATCTTGGGAATTAGAAAAATAAAAAAGGTAATTTTTTATTTTATAAGAAAATATAGAAACTAGTAGAAATTATAAACTAACTTTGATTCAAAGCAAGGATTAGTATTTTTTTTTTTCTAATGCAACAAGTATAATTGTGACTCCCTAACCGATACATAACGGCACTACAATAAAATAGACTTTTATAAATATTAATAAATGACAAATAATTATTTTCACATAATAATTATTTATTATTTATTACATAATAATTATTTATCATTTATTAATAATTAGTAATAATAATAATAAATAAAACTCAATTAATTAGTTAATAACACTAAATTTCTGTCATATATATAATATATTTAAAATCATGTTAATGTATGTTATTTTTATAATTAAGTTTTAAATTAATTTTTAATTTCTATGATTTTCAATCTATAAATTCATATCTTAAATTATGATTAAGTAGTTTATAAATTATGTTAGTGTTATTATATATTTTAAATTATTTTATGTTTCATGTTTAATATAATACAACTATGGTAACAAATTATGACATTGTCGGACTTTTTTTTCCGGATTAGTACCCTTTTATTATTTATTTTACTCGATAGCAATTTTTATTTTTTATTTTTGTCAATAGAATTCTTTATTTTTTAATTTTTGAAGTAGCACTCTTTTATTTTATTTTTTATTCTTTAATTAATGTATAATCAGTACATTAATTATGATTATTATTTTTTTATTTCTGTTTTATGATTTTATCATTGTATTCTATAATAATAATTTACTGGTTGTATTTTTGTATTAAAATTTGATATTGGAAGAAAATTTTATAATAAATTATAAAATTTTTATTTGAATTAAAATTTGTATTTTCCATTTGTTAAAAAAATATCTAAATAATTAATAGGAAAAATAAAATAAAAATTGTTGAAGTATTTTTGTAAATAAATATTAATTAAATGGTTTAAAAATTTTAAATAAAATTTAATTTATTTATGAATTGCTTTTAAATATTATGTTTATTACTTAAAAATTGTTAATGGTACACGAAATATTTTGTATGAAATCAAACATAAATTTTATGTTTATCAAAACTCAAATTTTATCTTTATAAAAAATCAAATGATATCTTTAATAAAATACCAAAGTTTATCCTTATCAAAAACCAAATAATATCTTTATAAAAAATCAAAATTTATATTTATCAAAAATCATATTTTATCTTTATCAAAATTTTATTTGATTTTTGCCATTAATTATTAAGATATTTTTTTAACAAACTAAAAATACAAATAACAATTTTATAATTTATTACAAATTTTTCTTCCAATATCAATTTTAATATAAAAATACAATCACAAAATTATTATAATTTATTGTGCCAAATTTAAATTTATTATAAAATATAAAGTAAAATAATTTATTATTTTTTTCTATTGTAATTAATTAGTTAAAAAACTTATAAAATATTTCATTTTATTTTCTTTGTATTTTTTTTAAATTTGAATTTAATTATTTTTTATCTTAATTTTAATAAACTAATAATTACAATTTTTAATAACTATTATAAAAAAAAAGAGTGTTATTACACAAAATAAAATAATTTTATTTTAAGAATTAAAAAATAAAGAGTGCTATTGAGGAAAATAAAAAATAAAGAGTACCATTGAAAAAAATAAAAAATAAAAAAGTGTTAATAGGATAAAAAAGTCACATTACCGTAAAACATGTTGACGTGTGACTTGGTTACTTCTTGGATTACCTTCATGTGTAAGACGAATTTCTTTAAATGTAAGAGAGGAACTTTAATCTTGTATAAAGAAAAAAAATATGATGAAGAAAGTTGTCTAAGAAATGAACAAATGGTTGAGAAAAATTTTGAATTCTTTAATGTCTAAATTATGTTCACATATTGCATGATTAGTGTCAGACATTAACTTAAACAGATATTAAAAAAGATATATAATTATTGTTTTGACTAATAAAAAAGATATATATATATATATATATATATATATATATATATATATATATATATATATTATCACCATTACAACCAGATCAACTTTTTTTTATAATAATAATAATAATAATAATTAATTATAATTATAATAATAATAATATTGATATTTAAAATATTAATGATATTAAAATTAATAATACTATTAATATTTATATTGATATTATTATTATTAATATTAGTATTAATATTAACAATAATAACATTCATAATATTATTGTTATATTAATAATATTTTTAATAATAATAATAATATTAATAATAATTTTAATAATGATAATAATATTAATAATGTTAATAATATATTTTATAATATTAATAATAATATTATATAAAAGTTTCGATGCAATTACGTATGTGTAAAAATTCTTATGTAATAATCTAAATACAAATTCGTATTTAATATTGATTTTATATAGGAATGTGAATCTTTATGTAAAAAAAATATGTAATATTAATTTTAGATGTAAATTTTGAATTTATATATAAAAATAGATATGTAAAATTTTACATACATATTTTTATCCGTGTAATTTTTGTATGTAAATGGCGATTTGTTTGTAGTGATGATACTCGGGTTATTATTTTTCTTTAAATTCATATTAATTTGATGCTAAAATATAATCAATATGAAATTATATTATTATTATTTTCTATTGTGTGATTATTAATTTAAAGTTTATTAGAATTCATATTATTATAAAACACTACTGTGGTAATATGTTGAAGTGAAAGACGTAGATTCGATTTTAAATACATATTTCTATTTCTAATTACTCTACAGTCTCATTGATACTTCACTGATAAAATGTACATAAGAATAGAAACAGTCTCTCTCTTGAGCAATTGGCATCAAAACTTGGTTTAATCTCATTTATAACTATATAAAATTGTTGAAAGTTTCATTTCTTGGTTCGCACAGAATGATTCTCCAATTTTTTCCTGATATCTTGTTTCTTTTTCCTGTATATCCACTGCTGAATCTCGATTCTAATTGATTTGGAGATAAAATCTGTTGTTCTATGGGTGCGAGAGAGAAAAAAGATGGATTCTTGATAAATGCTTCACGTATTTTACATTTATATTTCTAATTGACATATATTTGAATTGAGTCCAAGATTACATAATTTGATTAAATATTGCCATTACTTGATTATGAATAAGTTTACGCTTTGTTTCAATAGTTTTCAGCTATGGTGGGACTAAATATAAATTTTTTTTACTAAAATTGTGTTGAAAATCATGTTAATATTATATGTATCTATCTAATTGTCCTTGTTAATATAATTTATATGATTGTGGAATTTATTGAATATTATGGTCTTAGAGTTTTCAATATCTTATCAATTTTAACTTTAAGAAAATTATTTATTTTTATGAAAATTTTCTTGTGCATTGTAATTTTGGATCCTTAAGCATGATTATAATTGAATAAGTGTTCTATTGTAATTTTATTTCATCTTGTATATTTCTTTACCAATTCTTATCTAAAACTATTATTGTTTTGTCTTGTATGGATAAGGCTTTCATAGGAGAAAAAATTTCGATATTGACACATTTTATATTGTTAATAAGTTAAAATATGATAAGTGATACACTCCAACAAAGTGTGGTTGGTGACAATGAGATACACCACAAGAATAAGATGAAGAAGGATAATGTTTGTGACATTGAAAAGGTAAAAGAATTTGTCTATGTTGTTGGTGAGAAATTTAAGCTTGGAACTGTCTATCTTTGTGAGAAAGACTATTTGTGGTGGAGTAGGTGAGCATTTTATGAAAATGGTGAATTTAGTACAACAACTTAAAGTTTATGAATATGGAATTAGTAGAATATTTTCTTATTTTCATATGTGTTTGAATCTCTTTTATCTATAGCTTGATGATATTTCGTATAATACTTAATATAATGTTGTTTTGACGAAATGATATCCATACTCATTAAGAAAGTTTAAATTATGGAAAATAAAAAGTTTCATAGTGTAAAAGGTGTCTCTTATAATAATAAGAATATTTTTAATATTAAGACTAAGAAATTCCCCTAATAGAAATGCAATATGAAATATAAATTTTGTCATAATTTTAGAAAATAAATAGGAAATTGAAGAATTGTCTTGAAAAAAAATTACAAATTTAGTTATGTCTTTTATAAGAAATTTGATTTTTTTTTTTTGTGGGGTGATTTTGTTTCATCTTTCAAACTTAGTAATTTATCTGGTGACTATTTTGCTATGAGTTGTAAAATTGATGGGTGTAAATGAGTTTTAAGATAAAAAAAAATTTAAAAGATAAAATAGAGATATAGTCTTATTATTGTTGATAAGTAGTATAAGTAGAGAAAAAACGTTTGTTATAAAGACTTTTTTTTTTTTCATCCATTTCTATTAAATATTATTTTTGTTCTATGAAGGTTTGGTGGTTCATTTTATTTAGAGCTTTATAAAATAGATGTTAAAAAAACTTATCTTCATTGGTGACTTGTATTAGGATGTGCAGATAGATCAATTTGGAGATTTAGAAAAGAAAAAAAAGAAAGTAAAGAGCACTTGATTTGTAAATTGAAAAAATTCATTTATAAATTGAAGCAACCTTTTAAATAATGGTACTTCAAATTTGATGGAACTATTTTCTATCTCAATTTAAAGAAAATTGTAATTGATCAATATTTATATGAAGGACAATCTGAATAAGTTTGTTATTTTTCTCTTGTAAGTTGATAATAATTTTTCAACTTGTAATGATAATGATTTTCTAAATAAGTGTTGACAACCCATTTCTTTTATTAAAGATACTTCATTCGTTTTGCAATTTGAAAATTTATTGTGATAGATTTCGATTTGTTCTTGCTCTGTCTTTGATTCACATAATGAAGAACACAAAGTTTAATACTTTTCACAAAGACGTTTATCCTTTAGAACTTTAGCCTATATATAAACATTGTGGAAAACGGGAAAACACAAGAAGGGGGATTGAATTGTGTTATGAAAATTTTTTGCAATTTTTCGCAAGTATTGTCTGATACTACATAGTCCAACAATAGGTTTGACTCAGGTTAGACTAATTGACACATGTTTTCACAAGCTTAGTTTTAAAAGTTTCACCTTCTTAAGTATTTTTTTTTGAACTACGAAGAATTGAATTAAAGGGAACACTTAAGGGGTGCTCCAACCCTATTACAAAACAAAAGAAACTGACAATCTACACATGTAAAAGCCAAGTTTACGATATACCTAATAACAATCTGAACAACCCAAGACACAACAAACTCAACTAAACAAATAATACTTTACAAGCACAAGTGCAGAACTACAATCGTTAGGATGGCAATGCTGCATCGAAATGATTTTTAGCTATCTGCTTTTAGCCACTAGTGTTAAGTCTAGGAGCGTGTGTCCTTTCAAAATAATAATACACCTTACATTCCTTCCTTTCTAAGATTGAATAGTGTTCCACACACAGTATCCTTTCTCCTTGCTTGGTCTTGTCTCGGTATTGCCTTGCGTATTGTACCTGCATTCCACAAACAAACAACCCACTTGTTGCCCCCTCCCCTAACATCTTACCAACTCTCCCTTCCAAGGCTTCTAACTTAGCTAAGTACCCTCAGCCTGAATCTGCCAAGGATATTGTTTCACCTTCTTAAGTTAGTTACAAGTAAATAACATGCAACGTACAAAAAGATGAAGGAGAGAGTTTACATATTATTTTAATACTATCTCAACTTATAACACTTACTATGTCCAGTTCTTAACCTACTAGTCAATGTCCACTAAGAAAACTACTAATGTGAAGTACGATCAAATATTTTTTTGACTCTCAACCATTTTTGACTAACCACTTTCAAGTATTCTTTCACAAATCACTCCTTGCTCAACTCAAGTATCTTTTTCACAAGTCATTCTTGGCTCAAGTAGAGTATTCTTTTTCACAAATATAATGTCCTTTTTATCAAAATCACATTTTACGCTCATTAGAGAGGGTAACGTCCTTCAACGTATACAAGGTTTAGGCTCTCTCTACTAGTTTGTTGGGATGAACATAAATAGTGTTCTTACGAAGCTTTTTAGGACACATAGAAAATTCAACAAAATTTCAATACTTGATAAATAATGGTTATTCTTCTTATTCTTCTCTTCGGAGCATGTCTTTACATAGGCTAGAAGAAAGTAGCCATTACATTTTCTTATATGGCTTTTTTGAACTCATTTAGAGTTCTTCTTCTTCTATTGTCTAGGAAGCTTGAATTAAGAAGCATCAAATGCGCTTTATGCAGCATTAGCTGCTCTTTTATTCTTCATGCAACCTCTCTAATAACTGGTAATACTTATCTTCATCAGTAGCAAAACCTTTTACTAAACAATGGTAAAAGTGTATATCGTACTATATAGATAGTTGAGCCAAAGTTGAATATTGCTTGTGTCAAGATAGTTACACGAACATTGCAACTTTATGTTGAATCCCAAGAGATATCTGAATGAAGCTTTTGTTTGGCACAAATCTTTTGATGTCTAATATTGAAGACATTATCTGCATCATAGACTTAAGCTTAAGGAATATTCTTTGACTGTATGTCAACTTAGAGTCTTGTTTGTACTTGTCGTATGACCATCATCACTCTTTTATCACATGGAGTGGATAGTCTTCATGTTGCACTTATCATTTGTCAAATAAAGCACTTGCACCTGTATGATTTGCTCTTTGCCTTTAGCATCTAATAGACACAACTGCATTGATTCATGCTTTGTTGGTTTATGCAGTTAGTCAAAAGCATAGGGTGTTGGGGTTTGCTCTAACAATCTTCCCCTTGTTGATGATGCTTAAAACAACAAAGGTTTCACATGAAAATTTTATAATTACAGAGCAACAGGCCATAAAAAAACTTTAGGTTAAAGCGCTGAAAGGCATCTTCTTTGACAAAATCTACAATTTTGTGTGTCTTTTTGAAAGTTTCTTCTGAGCTTGAGCTTCTTCTTCTTTTTTAGAGTTTTTCCCCAAACAAATATCTTTCGTTGAACTTGGATGCTTAGGTCTTATTCATTTTTAACAACCCTCTTTTTTTTTTCAGGCTCCACTTTATTATGCTAGTGTCGTTTGGACATGGGTTTTGACCTTTTCTCCTTCCTCCTTAGATGAACATTGTCTCATGATCCCTTCATCTTCTTTTAAATGTTGGCTCACCTTTCTCCATCTGCTTTCTCTTCCTAATATATTTTTATCCTATAGTTCTCTCTCTCTCTCTCTCTCTCTCTCTCTCTAAGCATTATCAACAAAAGGGTGGTGCCTTTTGGGTAAAACAACATTTTTACCCTTGTAGAAATGAAAGGGTACTTGCGTTTGTGGATGATCTACAACAGTGCACTAAGCCAAAAGCAAAACAATTCCAACTTTAGCTTGAAACCCAAAAGTTATTTGAATGAAGCTTTTGTTTGGCGCAGATCTCTTTCGTGATGGATAGTTAATAAATTATTTGCATCATAGACTTAATTTTTAAAAATATTCTTTGAATACATGCCAGCTTAGAGTCTTGGTTAATACTTATCGTCTGGTCATCATCAATCATCTATCAAATTGAGTGGATAGTTTGCATAATGCGCTTAGCACTTACCTATATGATATGCTCTTTTCAGCGTTTATCAAACACAACTACACTCATGTTGTTTTGCTTTAACAAACATCAAGAATACCATTAGTTAGTGTAATATTCAACAATGACATCTCTTTGTGCTTGATAACAAGTCACATATCTTTTTATTAGATTTTACTTAATATTACCTTAGATTCCATAAAAAGTTATGTATAGAAAGTTGTCCTTCCTTATAAGTAAAGCAAGATATAAACAAGGAAGTATTACAAGAGTATTTGACATAAATGAGTAACTTTGATTTTTCAATGCTTGTGTTATTGATTGTGTTTCATATAAATCTATTCCTTAAAAATATTTTTGAATATTGTTTAAATTTAGTATGTTTTATATACATTTGTACTTCCTGATTAACTAATCTATTTACAACAGTAGAATTCTTAAGTTTTGTGTCAATGTAGGATTGTACTATAAAAATTTGTGTATAATGAAAAAGTAAAATAGTTTTTCTAAAAAAAAACACACTTATGATGACAGTTTGAACAATAACCATCGTCATTTTTTATGGTTTTAAAGACAATTATACACCTCAACCATAATCTTTTTTAGGTTTTAATCATGGTTCCTAACTAAAACAGTCACCGCTTCACAACATACTTTTTTCTACAATGAATTTTCTTCTTCGTTATTGAGTCTACTTACGATGCAAGTTTGTAGCAAAATTGTTGTTAAAACGCTTTTAAATTATGATAGTCAAAGTCATTGTTGAATTATAAAATTTACGACAAAAACTTCAATAATGACGGTTCCATAACTATTTTTAAAAGTATTCTATAATTGTTGTTAAAAATCTTGCCTATAATAGTTAAAAAAGTATAGGAGAGTGAAGGAACATAAAAAGAATAGGGCATTTTAATTTGTCCAATCACCTATTTTACCATTAAGAAAGAACATGAAAATAAGGGTTATTTACCAACAAACAAATGAGAGACAAGAGAACAAAATAGGGAAGAAAAGGAGAGGAAAAATGATAAAAAAAAACAAATATTTAAGATATAAGCTTCAAAAGTAGTCTTTCTACTTCTAGTGAAAAACCTTTTCATCTAAAGTTTACATTGTTATTCTTTGTTTTCTCATCCTACTAAACCTAAATAGACAAATATATAAAGAGACTAATAAAAGGATAACATATAAATAAATAAATACACAAGAAGACATATAATAAATAAATAGATTGATAATTAGACAAATAAAAAAATTATATATAAAAGAAGAAGAATGAGAACGAAAAGGAGAGAAGAAAAAAAGTAAAGACATTAAAAAAACATAAAATTGTCAAATTTATTCTGTTTTTAATTGAATTTGAAATTATTCAATTTTAGGTGATTGAAATTGATTTTATAAATATCTACAATTTCAAATTCTTCTTAAATCTTTTATTAGAAAAGGTATTTTTTAGACGTTCTGAAAAATAATTACTCTTTTAAAACTCTTAATCTAAATACAATCATTCAATATAAAAAATGAAATTAACTTATAATAAATCAAAAGTGAATATTTGAAGAAACTATGTGAGAAAATTTTTACAAAGTTTATACATAAGCTAATTTCAATCAGAAGAGAATTCAATTTCTTTTTTACCTTCTTATTTTTCTCGCTATAAGTTTTTGAAAAAAGAGAAACTCATCTAAACACTTTCCAAAAATTGTATTTAAATTAAGAACAATTAAGACAAATCCAATATCATGCTTGATAAGTTTGGTTGTGACTCTCACCATTTATTTCAACAAGACTTTATTAACATCATTAAAATTAATAGCATTTCACACTTAAATTCCTCGTGTTATACAACCACATTCTTGGTCAAAGAAATCATTGAGTATAAATAAGATTATCATGCTAAATTGGTAAATGGGTGACTTTATACATGTTCTAGAACTTACATAGAGAAATTTAGTCAGAAATATATTATCACTCTCGTAAACCATATTCCTAATTACATAAAAAAAACAGTGTGGAAAACAATAGAATTGTTTAAAAATTAAAGCTATTAAAAAAAATTGAAATGAACCAAATTAATATTAAACTAAACTATATTTTATAAAAAATTAAATTGTCTTAGAAAACTACTAAATTAAATTTTTTTGTTAATTTAGTTTTGAAAAACTAAATTATTCCCAAATAGAACTATTCAAATCAAACTTAATTATAACTTATGAATTGGAAAAATATATTTTAAAATAAGTGTTGTGCTAATAATAATTCACACATTTCGGAATATTCAAGTAGTTAAAAAAAAGTATTACATGTTCAATTTTGGACGTTTCACTCAAGCATTAATGTCATTTAAATAATTATATAATTGGGTTAATTAATTGAATATTTTTTTTTAAGTTTACTTAAGTTCTTCAATTTTCTCATTTTATGGTCATCCTAATAAAAATAACGATTCGTGTTTGTATTTGGTGGACAACTATCAATTTGTCTAGGGAGTTTATAGTAGTAGTGAATTTTCTTATTTTCATGCTACTTTGGCAGCTTATTGTTTCAATAGAGACCTAAGCTTTCTCTTCCTCTTTATTTTTCTTAATTTGTTCAATATAAGATAATTTTAATAAAATAATTTGTTTAAGTTTATTTTAACTTATGAAAATTAATTTTATTTTTTTATGTTTTCTCTCTTATAAAATGAAGTCGATTTTTATTTTGGGAATTTGGAGTAATTAATACGAATTTGTGAAATAATTTTTTAAGCATTATCCATCTCAAATCCTAACAAACCTTGATTTTTCCATAAAATATTTTCTAGAAGTGTGGCTAATTAGGAAATTCTTAATAAACATTTCATGCTCAAGAATCTTAGCCACTTTTTGACCTTGTTTTTGTATACCAAACACTCTAATTTCTAGACAATAGTTTGATGGCTTGACATATATGTATAGAAATCCATAGAAAATTTTCAACACCTAACAAACCTTTGAATTTTACTTCATACTATTCCCAAAAACCTACTTCACATGAATGTGAAATATTATTATTTTGCGAGTCTTATTACTCTTTCATCAAGTCATAATACAACTCCACAACAACAAAGTTTAACCAACAACTTTGGCATAAATGATTAAAATATTTAATGCAAACATAAACATTCCATTCCATTACTGTTTAAGTTTGATCTTTTAACCAAAATAATCTCTATGTTAAATTTAGTTACTTTCTGACTAGAGTACTACGGAACTTTGAAACCCTAGTATATTATGTACAAGAGAAACAAAAATAAAATAACAATATTCCCTTTGTTTAATGTTGTAACTATTCATGCCAAAGAAGGGGGAAATAAATAAGAGTAGCATAACTTAGCAGCAAGGGATTCATGATCTTGTTCATCATAATAACAGTTTTTTCCTCAAAATAATAGTGCATTTGAAATTTTTAAACTAGTTCATGAATGCTAAATATGCATTTTCTGAGATATAATTCAAGTAGAATGATGAAATCTTTAAAACAACATTTATATCCTGGTATTAACAAAGTGAAATTATTTAAATCTAATTCAATTGACTTATAATAATCAAATATATTTTTATTTATTTTATATTTTTCTTTTAATATAATATGCATAGTGTAGAACTGTAGTATCTATAATCTGATTAACCTAACTCATGTACGTGGCATACATTAATTCACGGCACTAGTCATGCACGTTGGTCCACATGGGGAAGGGTTCAGATGCTTTTACTTTCTGCACCCCTATTTTTCCTCTCATTAGTTAAATGCCATATATTCTTTTAAGGGTTTATAATTAAAAATATGTTTTCTCCTTTCTTCCTCGTTTTGCACTGTTTCAATACGGTTGTGATTGCATTTCTTCTTCCCTTCACTTTGCTCTCGTTACCCTCTTCTCTTTGACTGGTGTTTTCCTTTCGTTTCTAATTAAAGATTAACATCATTGTCATACGAAAAACATCGTTAAAGAGTTGTAAGTACAATTTTTATTTTTATTTTTACTTTCTGGAAAGAGATTTTGAATAAGGGGAAATACAATTTAATCGATGACTTTCAGAATAAATTTTCTAAAATATATTTCTAGAATAAACTTTCCAAAAATATATTTATTAAGTTTTCCAGACGAACTTTCTGAAATATTCTTTTCAAAATATGTTTCCATAACAACAATTTTAGAATAAATTTTTGTAACTACTATTAATATGATTTTGAATTTAAAATAATATATGATCTTGAATTTAAGAAACAATTATATAAACTTGAAGTTCCAAAAGTAATTATCTAACTCCTTAATTAGAAAACTAATTGTATAGTTCCGCAAATTTTATTTATTAAAATAATTTATTTATATATATACTTTTTGAAATTGTATTATTTTAGTTTATACAATTGCATAAGAAAATAACTTCTTCATTATATCTAGTGTCGTTTTTAATTATGCAATTTTACTTTTTATTTGATTAAAATAATTTTATTATTTAAATTGTATAATCTCGCGATCTAAAAGTACCTGTCTAATCAACTCAAAAATAACTATAATTCTGCCTCAATTTTTATCTTCACAAAATCGTTTATTTTTTGTATTTTTAAAAGTTGTATTATTTGAATATAATGAAAATGTAGACACAGATGTGTATAAACACATTTATTGTCAATAATAATAATAATAATAATAATAATAATAATAATAATAATAAAGATTGAATTTTATAACTATTTTTATATAATTTTTTTTACCTTTTATATCATTTGCATCCTTATATTCATTAAAAAAAATACATTTCATTGTTTAAAATAATTATCCATAAATATTAATTTTTTTATTGTATAATAATTACTAAATTTAAAATATTTTTTAACTATTTTATTATAATTTTTTATTTTTTAATAAAAAGTACAATTGTTTTAATTATATAATTGTAACATTATAAAAAAAATTAAAAACATATTTTATGATTGTTTTATATACACAAATTCGTATAACTTCAACATAAATTTTAATAACATTTTTAATTAATTTTAGTTATATTATTTTATTATCACAATAAGGTGGACACACAAATTTTCACCAATAATAATAATGAAAAATTTTTATTTAGTATAAACTTTTTTTTAAATTAATCTTGTTCAAATTTTTACTTTTTTTAATATTTCTTACATGGAAGAAACATAAAAGATAATTTTAAATATATTTTAAATACTTCTTTTTATAGTTTTTGAAACATTTAACAATAATTTAGAATTTTTTAGATTTAGAAAATACCGGTGTGTTTTTACTAGTTATTAGAAAAAAAATATTTATAAATTTTAAAATTACAGATAAAACTCAAAATGAGGACGTGTATGCAATTCTATTCAATTTTGATATGATTATAAGAGTGTGTCACATAATTATTCGATTATTAATAGCATTATCTATACACTGAAATCTAGCCAAAGGTTTATCCAGGATTTGAATGAGATTTTAGCCACACATCACTTTTTTTTTCTTTCTAAACCGTGATATTTTTTTCTCGGTTTGGACTTATATGCATCAGGCATGGATTTGTTATCTCTACGTCAACCTAGATTTGGAGTTTATATGAGAATAATCAAGTATTCTCTAGAATTTTCTTTTTATAACTTTAGCTTGTTTGTGTTATGAGAGTCTTCATGATGATTTTAAGATGGTTTTTTCTTTATTTTCTACATAGATATTTTATTATTTTCTTTATTTTATTTAAGTATTTATTTAATTTTTCTTATCATTTTTCTTATTTGTTGAGTGGTTAGACTTAATTTTTGGAAGTGTCGCCTTTGTCTTCAAGATTTTTGTCAACTCTAACTTCCTTTCGTCTTCTGAATGTGTCCATCCGTCATGGTTTGAAACTTTGGTTTCAATTGTTGTTTTTTTGTTTTTCGTTCTCACAAAAGGAATTATAAATGTTTTTGCTATCCAAATTTTTTTATACTTTGTTATTAGTTTTGGATAATTGTTTTTTTTATATTTCACATCTAGATTTACCATGATGAGGGCAAACACCTTTAATATGTTTATGAGCAAGTATTATATTTCTTATGTCATAGTCTAGTTTTCAAAGGAATATTTATAGTTTTGAAGCTTTCAACACATTTTGAAAATTATGCACCCTTTCCTTTCATATTTTATTATATTTATTTTTACAATACTAAGTGTATTAGAGTATTCATGACATGGCATTTTCTCATTTGATGTAAATAGATCTCATTTTAGTCCTTTTTAAAAAAAATTGAATTTTTGTTTTGAAAAAAATATGCTCAAAATCTTGTTGTGATCTACATGACATATAATCTTCATCAGACAATGAATATGATGAATTCTTCAATGTTCCTCTTCCTTGGTTCATGGTGGATACCAATTGATCTTGTATGGCCAAGAAAGTGTCTTTGTTTCTACAAAATGATTCTTGAGTCTTTTTGGGATAATCTTGTCATCTTACTTTGTGACATATTTTCGGATTTCGATTGGGATGGTAGTTACATGTAAAATATTCTTCAGCACTCATGTCAATTTTTGGTAGTTAGAGTATTTAATTTTTGTCTAAACATAAATTTTACCTAGGTGGTGTCAACCTATCTAAGGAATTGTTTAGGTGAGCCTTAATTAGCGTGACTTTAGAGGTTAATATTGGTTTAATCTCAATTTGGTCTGATAACACAAACTTACTAGTGTCCTTTAATTAGTGTTTTAATCATTCTTTATTTATTTGTCATTTTAGGTCCCCGACATATGTTCGATGAAGTTTTCCAATATCATTTGACCTTACTAATCTCGATGTGGTTTGTCAAGATGTCATCGCCCAAGTATGATCTCAGCCAAATATATAGTGTCAGATATTAATGATCTCAATCATACACAATAAAAAAAAAAACTCAAATAATGCGTGTTGAAGAGATATTAGGAGTTTGAAAAAGCATCTCTTGCTCAACTCATATAAAACAACACATGATCTCTGGTAGGTTTTACCTCGATCCAAGGGTGTCATTGTAGCTAAATGAAAATTGTTTTTCAACTTAGCCCATACTAATAATTCAATGTGAAAAATGTCAAATTGCTAATTCAAAAATGTTTAAATGAGAAAAGGAGAACACTTAGCCTTCTTAATGGCAACCATGGAATTGTGATGGAGAAGAAGAGGGAGAGAAAAGGAAACAAAGGTTTGACACAAAACAGAAAAAGCTTGGGCCAAGGAAAATAGTTACACCATGTTTTAAAAACTTTCTACGTTAATTTTATTAAACATTTTCAAATATTAAAAGTCTAACGTGTCATGTCATCAAATACAGTTAATTGGGTTTTTTTGGTAGTTTCTAAAGCGGTTAAACAGTTTTTTGGCAGTTTTGAACCATTTCTTAAGGTTTGAACGCTTTTTTTTTTACATTTTTATACAAACAACTCAAGTAAAAAATAAGTCAGAAAAACTTGTACGATTGTTTTCACTTTTGCAAGTGCAAATAGGCAACTACATCATAACCTGAAGAAATTTCGTTAACTCGTAGAATGTAGAGGTCAAATATTTCGTAAGGAAAGTGACATTTATTACATGCTTTGAAGTCATCATTATCCTCTTGTATTAACAACCTAAAGAAATATTTTGCGCGATGGTTTCAATCAAGGACATAGCTGCTAACATCATCAAATTAGATCATTTTGATGGGGACACTTTCAAAGATGACATAAATGAGTTCATTTTCTACTAACTTCGTTTCATTTGGTGTATGTTATTAATACACCAAGGTAAGATCAACTAAGAAGGAGGCAGAAGTGAAAAACTGACGACTACACATGCATGAGACATATTCTAAATGCAATGAGTGACTCACTATTTGACTTTTACTACAACATGAAGTCTACCAAGGTGTTTTGAGAAAAATTGGAGACAAAGTACATGAAGAAAATACAACCAGTAAGAAATTTCTTGTCTCAAATTTCAATATTTTTCAAAATGGTTGATGAAAAGCCTATGATGGAGAAATTTCATGATCTAGAAAGGATCCTGAATCATTTTACTTTGGATTGAGACACAATTGTGTTAGAGAATTAATAACCAATGGGGTTATTACAATTGACTGTATGAAATCTAGTCAAAACTTGACAGATCCTTTCACTGAAGGATTACCATGAGAATTGGTGAATAAAACATCAAAGGGGATGAGTCTTAAGCCCATGAATGATAGAAACTCAACTCAATGCTTAACATTACGCTAAGTTTTGAGTTCAATGTAGTTAAAGCACATCATCAGAGTGATTGTAAGCACTATAATTAATTATTATCTCAAGGTTATTAGTACTTTGTATCCGCTTGTCAAATGAGGAGGTTGAGTTAATCTCTTAATGATTTTCTAAAGATGTTGAAATTGCAGGGGTGTTAGAATGAAACCACCTATAAGAATGTGAAGTGCAGCCGCTTCATGGAGTTAAATGACTTAACTAGAGAAACATTCATGAAAAATACGAGACAAAGGGCTATGATGAATGTGTTAGATATTTTAAAGCAAGTTATTGATGTAAGTTGTATGCATGAATTGTTTATGCTACATATCAAATAGATTTTTGGTTTAAAGACTTTCTACCATGTAATTTTGATATGATGTAATAAAATTTTTACAATTTAATTATTCAAATTGCAAGATACACTTATTTATGCATATAATGTTATTTGAGTTGTTCTTGAATCATTGATCTGTACTTAGCATGTTGAAAATGGTCGGAGATTGTTAAAAATTCCACGTGTCATGTCATCAAGTACGGCTAATTGATTTTTGATAGTTTTTGAAGCAGTTAATCGATTGTTTGGCAATTTTAAACTGTTTCTTAAGGTTTGAACATTTTGTTTTTACATTTTTATACAAACAACTCAAGTAAAAATATGTCAGAAAAAACTTGTACAACTGTTCTCACTTCTGCAAGTACAAACATTCATTGTATACTACAAAAATTTGTTGACTCGTGTAGTTTAAAAGACAATTATTATTTTAGAAAAGTGACATTTACTAAACACTTTGAAGTCATCTTATTATCTTGTATTAACAAATTCAAGTTTTAACAAATATAAATATCTAAACTAGATTGTGTCACACTACTCTTTTTAATTATTCTAATGTTTTTGTCTTTGGTAAAAAAGAAATTACTCAATCGTTGAATTAAATTTATCTAAATTCATGTATTTAGATTAAAATATTCTAAAAAATATTTAAAATAAATATAAAAATATGATTGATTAATAAATATTTATTATTCAATTTATTATAATTATAATTTTATTAGATACATTTTCTTATATTTTAAATAAAAATATGTATTATTTTGGTTTCAAATTCATTCAGATAATATCATTAAAGTCAACTATCACATTTAAAATATTATCTATTTTAAAATTTGAAATTTCTACACAGTTTTATTCTTAAAATATACTTCAAAGAATTAAGAGATAATATATATTTAAATTATTCTTACTTTTCTCTACCAAGTAACGTAAGACTATTTTTAAAATTGTTCCGTAGATAAACTCTAAATTCAATTAATATTATTATATATTTATATAACTTTTTGAAAATTATTTTTATTTTTCAATTAAGAGACTGGGCTACTCTCATGCCACCTTACATAGACAAATTTGGGAATCATGTCTATTCATTGCCTTGATGCATTTGGGACACCATTTTGAGTGACGAAACTATTCTTTTGAGAGACACAAAATTAAGATTTGCATCTCAGATGCATTTGACAAACACAAATGTGATGAAACCACCGAATATCCTTAAACACAGGTGTTGTCTCTTTAATAATTAAGATGATTTTGATATTAAAATAACAACATTAATGAACATATTAAATTCATTTTAATTTATATTATTTTTGGATTATGAAGAAGTAACGTTATCTATGCGAGTAAAATTGATGAAATTTTTTTTTTCTTAAAATAAGTAGCATCCAGACAAAAATCAATAATCAACGTTAGTTTTATTAAAGAAAATTATAATGTTTTGAAAAAAAAAAAAGGCATAGTTTGACTCAAATTTGAAAAATATAAGCTAATGAAATATTTTATGGGTACGGATTCTTGAACAGAGAATATATAAATAATTATCCATGTAGTATTGGTCTTATGTATAATTACTTTTTTAAGAGTAATAAATTTAACGTAAACATTCAAATTCTCTAACACCTATGAGTATGACTACTTAGATTTAGGTTTGAATTTATATTTCTGATCATTTTTCAAAAACATTGTCGTTCAAACTTCATAAATTTTAAAACTTAACTTTTATGATTCTCAATTACAAATACATATATTTTATAATCATTCAAAATTACATAATAAAATCTAAAAATATATAAGTTTTGTTCCTACATAATAAACATCGAAAATCAAACTCTTGTAATAATCAATATAAAGTATTTTATTTAATTATGGTTGTTATGAAAATCTTTATTACCTTATATAATTTCTAGTTTAATTACTACATGTTCGTTTGTTTAAATTAAAAGTCATCATATTACTCATCTAACAAAAAATCTCACAAATATTTTGAATTTAACAAATACTTCTTATATTCTTCTTCTTGGATACAAAATTAGTCATTCCCCAAAAATTCAATTTCTTTTAATGAAAAATCAAAATCATCTAAAAAATCAAGAGGCGTAACTATTGCATCGTGCGTGGGTCATTATTATAAAGTTCTTACGTTCTTATTCATTTCATTTGAATTAATTAAGAAAAAAGACCTCTGGCTTCTTCCAAACGGCACGAATTCGGACAGTGAAACTAAACCATCCGTACATTGACTTTGGTGTCTTCTCTTTATTCTTCGTAAAGAACAAAAACAAAAACAAAAATTACAGACGCCGAACAGTGCTTAGAAACTTGGAAAAGAAAATAATAAATAATACGTTTAATTATTATTCTAGTCTAGTATTTTTTTTTAAATCCCATTTCTATTTTTTCCAGTTTTCTTTTACACAATTTTGATTTTTAATTATAATAATTTTCGACGATGTTAAAAATTAACAGATACCACATAATCTTCCGATCTCATAGTATCATTCTAAAATAATAAGAGAATAGCTAAATTGAAAATTAAACAAAAATATGAATTATCTCCTTCGATCTCTGCAGTTTGGGGGAAAAAGAAAAAAAGAAGAAAAGAGAAAAATTGCTCCTTTTCAGTTGATGTAAAACGACATCGTATATTTACAAGAAGAGAGCATTGGAAAGAAGAAAGGGTATGAATCTAGGAAAATTCTTGGGAAGAGGTGAGAAGGTCGTGGATGTCTTGGAGCGAGTTGGGACCGAGTCGAAGCGCTTCCAGGACTCGCTGAAAAACGATGACGTGGCAGGGTATTCGGAGCACACCCTTCTGCTCGTACCCGTATTCCTGCGCGGACCGGTTCAGGAGCTTCACGAAAACCGGGTGGTTCAGGAGCTCCGCGTTCACCACGAACCGCTCCATCTCCTCGCCCACGTACACCGGCACGTGCCCCACGGGAACCCCCACGTGCCGGCGGAGAGAGCCGGCGCGCCGCGGCCGCCGGGAGTCGGAGCGGAGGAGCGTGTACTGGGAGGAGTCGCCGACGCGTGAGAGCTTGCGAATCAGCTGCTTCATCGCTTTCTGAGCCAGATTTAGAGAGAGAGAGAAAAAAAAAATGAAAACTTTTTGATGTGGGTGAAAGTGAAGAGAATGATGAGAGTTGGTGTTTGGAGAATGAAAAGTGTGGTGGGTGTGAGGTGGATGTGAAGAGGGGGAATTTATAGAGAGAGGGGTGTGTTGTGTGTGTGATTATGAATGAATGGTGAGGATGAAGACCGATGAGGGAAGTTTTAGAGGTACAGGTAAGCGTACTTGGCAGGTACATGGGAGAGAGAGAAAGAGAGAGAGAGAGAGAGATAAAATAAAGTGAAAGTGAAATCCATTTTTTTAATGTCATAAGGTTTTCTCTTAACCATGGTTTTGTTCTCTGGTACCTGTTGTTTAGATTAAAGAAGGAATGGAAAAGACAGGGAAAAATAAAAATAATAAAAATGAAAATTGAGATTATTTAGGTAAAGAAAAAGTAAATGAAAAATAAATAGTAAAGGTTGTAATAAATATAATTGATGTAATAATATATATATATATATAGTTTAATAATCTTTTTTATATTTTGTGTTATTAATTTTAACGTTATCAAACTGGTCTTTTTTAAAGAAAAAATAGTAAGTATATTTTTTTTTGTCAAATTTGATTATGACAATATTACATCAATAATATTTAATGATAGCAACATTATATCAATAACACGAGATATAATGTCATACATTTTCTTTTACTGTGAACTTAACGATAGAAATTATATTGATTATTTTAGAAAAAAGTAAAAACAAAATACCAACATTGAAAATAGTGGTATGAAATTAAAAAACAATCATAATAAAAAGTTACTAAATAAAGAAAAAAGGTAAATACAATTATTTTTACTAGAGAAAAGCAAAACATAATATTTATTATTATGATTGACATTAATATATATATATATATATATATAATATATTTAAATTTCTAAAATTTTGATATCGCTTGTATAAACTGGATTATATGTGCAAACTGGATTGTTTTTTCGATGAATTTATTTTAAAAAATTAATAGTCAGTTTAGAAATATATTTTTAAAGTTTAATAGGGTAATTAATTTATTAAACGATAAGATTATCATAAAGAATATAATAATTTAAGTTCAGTTTGAGTCTTGCGAAATAAAACTGAGTATAAGGCTTGATTACAAATATATCACTTTATGGAAGGTTATGTCCCATGATGAAAAATTACAACAAATTTGAATAAAGTCTACAAAAAGGTTTACCGTGATTTATATTTCTAAGTTGGTCTATTTTCCTTCCTTTTAAGAAACAACATAAAAAATACCTAATTATGATGAGTAAAGGATAAAAGGTCTCTTTTCTTTCTAGATTTAGGGGAATCATTAAACATTTATTTATTTATTTTTAGAAGAGATTTTAAGTTTTGTAAAATGGTTTTAGGAATACAAGCAATTCCTAAGCAAAATATTCTTTTGTTTTTTGTGAGAAATTCTCACAAGGGAAATTGAGAAAAATACAACGAAGCTAGTGAGATAAGATGTGTGTATAAAATTCCTAAAGCCAACTTTCCGTGTATTCTACTTTGCATATCTCATTTCCTTCTCCATCACGATACTTGTTCATTTTAATTTGCATACAAATCTCACAACACAGTTTTAAACTCTTCATAGCTTATTTCCAACCTAATGCCTCCTATTTCCTTAATTTTTAACACATTTTAAATTCCCAATTTGATTATCATACGTCACTTATTTTGTATTGTTTACAATGCCAGCCATTTTTTTCTTCATTCAACATTATACTTATACTAAAGTAGTTTTCCCCTTCTCAATATCTTATGGTTACAAATCTTTTTCAATATGGTTTTGTTCAGTAATGGTGTTGTAATTGAGGTAGTGACTTTATTTTACTAACTTATTGATGGTAAGATACTTCCAATGGACCAAGATATCCTTAGCTTAAGGTTGAGGTTGTTATGCTCTTGACTGTCACATAAATATTGAGTAGTAGTCCATTATATTCGTACACATGTGCCAAGCCTCAAAAATAAGGATTAGGATTTAGTCAATGTTATGGTCAAAGGTTGTCGGTACTCTTAATGAAAGCATTTATTATGTGTTTATTATTTGTGTAATTTTAGATCTATTGATATATATATATATATATATAAAAGAATGATTATAATTAAATGTAAAGATAGGTAAATAAATTAATTTTAAAGTTTCTCATATCTCTTCCATGAGAGAAATTATTGTGCTGACAAGTTGGTTGCCCTAGGTTTCCAAAATTAGATTTTAGATGATATGATGTCTTACTTGTGATCATTAAATTAGACTTTTTTTCATAATAAGTATCATCTCCCTATGTTTCTTTTTGTTTAGTTTGGTTTGAGAGTATTTGTCATCTTTTATTGCCATGGGTTTAGCCTAATCCTTCCATAGTTTTTTTATATTTTTTTTTCCTATTTATTATATATTTCATATCATGACATTTGATTATTGATTTTTGAAGTGTCAAGTCTAATTGAGATGTCAAAATTTATAGTGATGCCTATCATAAATTTTATAAAAAAAATGACTTTCTTAATGTAATATATGTATTGTTGTATTTATTTTTTAAGGTATAAGTTATTAGGTGGCATGATATAAGTGTTTCAATTTTTCAAGGATTCTAGCTAGACAATTACTTGTACATGATAGAATATAATGAAAACTTTTGTATGAAGATTGGGTGCACACATAGGTCAAAATAACGTTTTGAAACCTTACTATCAAGGATTTCAAACAATCATAAGTAGGTTAGTAATGGTTCTACAAAATTGTTTATGTAACAATTTAAATAAACTTGTCAACTTGTTAATCACTATCGCATGTAATCAGTTCAAGATGGATACCCAATGGATCAATATTCTTGTTAACACAAAACTTATGAGGACACATAACTTTTTAATCTTGAGCTAATGAGATAATAAGGCTTAATCACACAAATGTTACATGATCGGCTCTAGGCTAGCCATTTAGAATTTTGCATATGAATAATTATCCAAACCACAAATAAATGAGACAATAAGGCTTAAACTTAACTAATGAAAGGTTTCAACGTTTATAAAAATAGTTTGAAAAACTTCCTCGTGACCTTTGATGAAAAGGCTACATTAAATGACATTTGATGAAAATGCTGCATTGAATGTATGCTATAAAATGTTGCATCAGAGTCACTGAAAGGGTGTGTGATTTAAACAAACACCATATTAGAAGTTGTTATACTTCGTATCAAGATGCTTATAGACTAAAAAGAGTCACAAAAATCAAATATATACTTCTTTACGAACCATGTCAAGAAGTTCATCATGTCAGAAACACTCATTCCAAAATAGACTCAATTAGAACATTATTCAATCTCATCATCGCACATCTAACACACATACCATTTAATTATTCAAGAATGATAGTGAAATAAGGATCAAATTTACTTATTGTAACTGTAACTGTAATATTAGCAAGTGATTCTATCCCTAATAAGTTATCCTTCATGAAATACTTTAAGTGATTTTGGTTTAATTATAATTTTTGTTTCTATATTTTACAAAATTGTGTAACTTTAGTAGTCCTTTAATTTTTAATTATTTATAAATTTTAGTCCTAACTTTTTTTTACACAATTTTAGTGTTTTAAATTTTAACTATCTTTAATTTTATTCAATTTTTAGTTTAAAAAACATATTGATTCATTCTTAAATTAAATTACATAATAAATATTTACAATTGTTATCGTGTTGTAAGCTTCTCTCCAGTCTTAATATTGCATTTTCAGAGTAATAAAAAATTCTAATAATTGAAAAAAAAATTAAGAGGCCAAAATTATAAAAAGAAACCAAAATTGTGAATTTTGTAAAACATAGTAACTAAAAATATAATTAAATATTTAACATACGTAATTATTTATAATTAGATTGCCGTATTAAATTATTTTATAATTTAGAAGGAAAAAATATTGTTGCTTATAAAACTTACTTTGAACACAACAAATATCATAAGTTTGGGACTTCGTGGACCGTTACAGTACACTTCCGTGACTCCAAATGTCAGTTTCTTTGCAACTACGCGTCTCCTTTGTCCGTACTCTTTTCTTCCTCTTTGCCCACTCTCTTTTCACGCGCGTTGGATCCACTTTCCCTATCAAAATTAATATATCATTATCATGTGTATAAAAAAATAAAGTAAATCTACGAACACGAAAATTAATACATTCTAATACTTTTAATTATTTTATTTTTCTATCTTTTTCTTCTAAAAAAAAATAAAATTAATTTTCTTCTTCCCTTCTTCTCCTTTATTCTTTTCAAAGAAATAAATAAACCCACAATAATTTTTTTTTATATTTTTCTTAAATTATTTGGCCTACTTTTCATTGTCACTATATGAATTTCGGTGACTCGATCAATTTTTTACGTTTGTCATAAATTAAACAGGATACTAAGTACTATGTCTGTTCATTAATAAGTTTATTTTAATTTATTGTTTAAAAAGATAATTTCGAGTGACCTAATTTAATGATGCGTTATACGTAACAAATTAAAGCAAGATTATTCACAACTTATTTTCAGTACTAAGTTATAACAAATGCTTAAAAATTTAATGAAGGTACCACCATATTTATATTAATCAAGCTCCTAAATCATTATTTATACAGTCATTAATACAAAATTTTGTATACTAATATTTGTGTATATTTCTCTCCTATTCATTATTTATTACATGTTATATAAGGATATAAATATAAAAAAAATATATGTTGTAAAATAATATTGTATAAAATATTGCAAGTGTATCACTTATGATTAAATATATTTTATGAATACTAATTACAAGAAAATATGTAAATCTTGATAGTAAAATGTTGTACAAACAGTATTATACTTACAATTTTTTCAGGACTATATCATAGATCTCACGCATTAATTAAAGGTTAGGTTAAATTATAATGTATAAAGTAAATTTTATCTCACGATATATTAAACATAAACAAGTTGTAAGACCGTATCTAATAAAAGAATACATGTAGATCTTCAAATATTTTCATAAATTTAAAAACAGTCTGAAACAATTTGTTCATCATATATTATATTACGCATTCAAATGGTGTAATCCGTATTTTCTGCATGGATTTGATTGTGTACTTCACATGTTTGCTCGTATACGTATACGTTAGGTTAAGTCAGCATATTTTACATTTATGTGTAAAAGTAATTATTGCAAACTTGTTTGAGAATCTTTGTGTCATCCTATTAAATGCAATCACGAATTTCAAAATCTTTTTATGGCACAAGAGTGAGTATGTACCCTGGGAGAGTATTAAGAAAAATCGTTATTAATAAAACTATTATTTTAACATAAACTTCACAAATATGGATTCATGTTACATCGATTTTTCTATAAGTTATTTGTTTTAATTTTAAAAAATTCACTGTACAATTTATGTAAAATATTTTATTGATAATAATTTGGTAAAAGAATTATATAAGTAAGAATATTATTTATTACCACATATATTAAATTATATAAAGATTTTATCATCATGTCTTATTTTTTTTTTAAATTGTTTAAGTTTCACTTAGTTTTATAAAATTTATATTATTACATTTTTTATTTCACATTTCAATGTTTTCCTCTAAAATTAGTGGGCTAAAGATAATATGTTAAGATTGAAAAATAATATTTTAATGTTATTTATAACTTTTTTTATGTCACATCAGCAATATCATATTTTAATAAGGTTTATTTTTATAAGATTTAGATGTTAAATTTTAAATCACGATTTGACAATAAATATGTCTTTAATGACACAGGAAAATTACTTAAATATATATTTTGTTAATAGTGAAATGGTTTGAAATATTTTACAAACACACACACACACACACATATATATATATATATATATATATATATATATATATATATATATATATATATATATTAATTATTAATAAATTGTTTCAAGAAACAATTTTATTGAAATATTAATAATATTAATGCTTCATCATGACTTATGTTATGCAATCACCTTCCACTAACCATTAATTTCTTTTCCTTCCTAATGTGTTTTCAATTAATTATATTTTTCTTTTTATTCAAAGTAATGTATTTCTGAAATAAAAATATATTATTTAAGTAAATTTTCTAGAAAGTTATTATATTTATTATTTTTTTATAATACGTATATAATAATTTTAAATTGTAATGTAAGGAAGAAAGTATATTATTTTAATTGAGAAAGTAAATAATTAATTTGTGGATAAATTAAAAAAAAATGTAATTAATAGTTATTTGTAAGGTAAGAATATGATTTCACAATTTAATTAAGACTTCTTTATTGATTTAGTTCACTAAATTGAAAAATAAAAAATGTAGATGAATTATAATAAAATAAATTTTTATTCACTTGTCATGTGATTTATGTGGATCAAATTTATAGTAAACTGAACTAACTTATATAACACACTAAATTGAGACTATTTAAGTAAATTTTTTTAGAAAAATATTATATTTATTGTTGTAGTGGAACAAAGAAAGTATATTATTTTAATTGACAAAGTAAATAATCAATTTGTGGATAAATTAAAAAATGTAATTAATAATTTATTTGTAAGGTAAAAATACAATTCCACAACTTAGTTAAAATTTGCTTATTGATTTAGCTCACTAAATTGAAAAATAAGAAATATAGATTATAGTAAAGCAAAACTTTATCCAATTATCATGTGACTCATGTGGGTTAAATCTATAGTAAAGTGGGCTAACTCATACAACACACTAAATTGAGACTAATTAAGTAAATTTGTTTAAAAAGGTATTATATTTATTGTTGTTTGTATAATATGTTTGTAATAACCTTAAATTGTAGTGGAACGAAGAAAGTATATTATTTTGATAAAGTAAATAATTAATTTGTGGATAAATTAAGAAAATGTAACTAATAGTTCGTTTGTAGGGTAAGAATACACATAACTTAGTTAAACCTTGCTTATTGATTTAGCTCACTGAATTGAAAAAAAAAATTAATTATAAACTTTATCCACTTATCTTGTGATTTATGTGGGTCAAATCCATAATGAGTTGAATTAACTCATACAACACACTGAATTGAGACTATTTAAGTAAACTTATCTAGACAAATGTTATTTTTATTTTCGTTTCTATAATACGTCTATAATAACCTTAAATTATAGTGAAATGAAAAAAAGGTATATTTTTTATTGACAAAGTAAATAATTAATTTGTGGATAAATTAAAAAGTGTATCTAATTGTTCATTTGTAAGGTAAGAATACATTGACTTAGTTAAAACTTGCTTATTGATTTAGTTCACTAAATTGAAAAATAAAAATAAAGATTAATTATAGTAAAACAAAACTTTATCCATTTATTATGTGACTCACGTGGGTCAAATTCATATAAGTTGGGATAAGTCATACAATATACTAAATTCAATAAAAAAATCAAAATTTAGATATGAATAAATACACATTGTTACAAAAGATTGTTTACTTTTAGAAGAATATTAAATTCTAGTTTATTTTTCTTTTTTTGTTTGTATTTCTTTTTTCATATATTTTCTTTTTTTCTTCAATTTTTTTAAGTTTTGTACTTACTGTAATATAAGAGGAAGTATAAGGGAGAAAAATAAATTCTTATCCTGAAAAATGAGTTGTTGAAATTATTTAGGTTTCATTTTAACATAATTATTATTTTTCTAAAATAGTTTTTTCTTTCTCTTTTCTACACTCTTTCTAAGATTTTGTTTCTATTTGTCATCAAAATAACGATTGGATGTCACCACTAGATTCTTGGTGGTGTTTTGAGCAAGTCTAGCAATTAGAATTTTGATTTGAGTAAATTCATTTATATCTCCTTTCTTGAGTCAATTTTGAGTTCCATTGATATGTGGATAGTCACATCCTTGCATGTAGCTCTTAAGACTTCAAGAAGTCTCTATTAGCTCTATATTATAGTGATATGTTCAAATCATTGATCAAAACTCTGTGATGTAGATTAAGCTATCCTTATGTTCAATAGGATTTGAAGCTCTATGTAGGCGTTTTATGTTTCTAAATAGGTAAGGGGAGCTAGCTTTATAAACTCATCAATACTATCCTAGGTTAGAAGATTTGAATGTAAAGGTGATGTGGTCACCAAATTTCAAAAATTTCATGCATGATATGCGATTGATTGAATTGAAATTCCTTGTTTGAGATTGATTTTATAGAGATGGCGAAATTTGATTATTTGATTATCTTCATATTGAATTTTATATTGAAAGAGTAGGTGGATGTAGTGGTATCTTTATATGTGGTGTTGAATTTGGATGATCATGTTCTTAGATTAGTTTGATAGTTAGATGTAGTTGAAATTTGCAGGTCTTTGTGCAAATAGAAATCGATTTTCATATCAGCAACATCGGGCGCCATATCAGTTGTGTCCAATCCATTGTTAAGGTTTTGCTCTTGGGTTTGTTAGTATCGAGTGGTACTCTCTTGACATCGAGTGCAAATTAGCATGGGTGCTCTCAAATTTGGTTGGTGTTGGACGCGATTCCCTTGACGTTGGGTGCATTTCAAAAAGGGTGCTCGGGTTTGGGTTGCACCAGGTGCTACTTTGACTCGTGCCGGGCCATGTTCAGTATTTATGTCATTTTCAATCTTACATGATTTTGTATGATTTATATCTAGTAAGTATTGAGGGATGTTATATTTAGTTAAATGATCATGTTTTGATGAATTATATGGAATGTTTATAAAAATGTGAAGATATATTGGATAATATTGAAATGAATGGTATGTGAATTTGAAAGAAAATGTAGATGAGTTTGAAAGTGAATAATGCATGTTATGATGTTGAATTATATGGTATATAATCGAGACTTAGTATTCACAAGAAAATAAAAAATACTTGTGTTGAGATTGTTTAAGATGTGCATTATCTAAGGATTAATAAGAATGTATCGTGACTCTATTGGTATATCAAAATCAAACTTCTGAGTTTGATTTAATACATATTGATTTGTGAGTTGATGTGAATTATATAGATATTTAGTAAATTGTGTTGAATGTAAAATGAGAAATGTGATAAGTGTTATCTTATTTAATTTATTGATTTAAAAATATTTTAAATTGTTAACTTATCTTATTTTTCTTATAATTGTAATTGTGTTTTAAATTTATGATAACAACGTGTTATACGAAAATAAATGATATTGCAAATGAAACTGTTAAAGATGATCTTCACTAAACAAAACTTGTCTTGTGAAGTTATTTTGAAAGATAATGATTATAAATTATAAATATTCTTTTTAATTTTAGGAAGAAGGATATATTTAAAAGTATTTTATGAAATAGTTATATATATATACATATATATATATTATAATATGTTTATATTCGTATTTGTATGTTGTTTGATATTTGAATTTTGAAAAAGAAAACTAAAATGTTAATACTCGTACTTAATTGTCATGTTTTATTAGGTTTGGATAAACCATCACAATTTTTTATAATTTTAATTTGACCATGTGTTTTCAATACATTATATATATATATATATATATTAAGATATATATTTTAGTTCAAACAATACATACAAATAAATTAGAAAAAAAAAGTTAAATCTATAGTTAAATTTGTAGTTTTAATTTTTACATAAATTTCTATAATTTAAATATCCAACTATTAAAATAATTAATCTATATTTTAAAATTATCAAAACAGTATATGTATATACACACCGATGAGGTGGCGTCGAGACAGGTAATTATATATTCATATCCGCTCACATGAGAAAGAAAAAACAAAACGGTCGTTTGAGTTGTTTGTCATGCTTTCAATGAGTGATGCCTGGAAAAGGATGAAGCTAAGATTATTAAAATCATGACCTAAGATATTATTTAAATGATTTCGTACGAGTAATGTTCGAAAAAGATGAAAATAATATTAAAATAATTTTGTATAAAATAGGAAAAGAAATTATATTTTCTAAATAAAAATTTATTTACAATAACAAAAGTCTTTCTTAGGGAAAAAAAAGAAACTACCATCACCTCTGCAGAGTGTCCTGCACTATTTCTACTTCCATTACATATTACTTTTTAATTGCTTTAAACTATCACAACAATAATTATATAATTATATTTTAGTAATAGTACTTATTCCTTAATAATATAAAATTGATTTCACAAGTCCTTTGTGTGGTGGCGGTGTGCAAGCTGGCTCCCACTGTTGTGCGGTTTCAGCAGTTGGATGAGTTTACACGCGGCACCGCCAAACGCCGTGTTGTGCAGCATCATTGTTCTCGATTTCTTATCAATCATTTATATATTGTGGTTATCACTATAACTTCATCATCATTCTATGAATATAAAATATTGCTTGCATGTTAAAAAATAATAAAAGAGTTAGTAAAGAGAAATTTTTTTATTAAGGTGTTGTTACATTCTTTTCTATTTTATTCATTGTGGTTATGATGCATTTAGAAAACAATTTTTTTTTTATGAACTTGCAGTTTTGGTTGTTCAAATTTGGATGGTAAAGATTATTGGATGATTTTAAAAAACATGTAATACTACTAATAAATAGTGTATTTAGTCTAAAATATTTTATATGATATTTATAGTTTTAATTATTAGCTCATTTTATAATATAAGAAGATAGAAATATTATTATATTTAGACTCTGATCTAAGTAGTGTTGATAAATAGTAATTTAGTATTTATTGGTAGGAATAAGTAAAATTCTCTGTGATTTCGATAATAAAAAATAATATTAAAGTTTTGATAATAAAAAGTAATATTTACTTTAATGCATTGTTTGGGTTGAAAAGTAGATAAAAAAAAAGGAAAGGAGAGTGAAAAAATGTAATTGTTTTTTAAATCAAGAAAAAAGAAAGTGAAAAGAATAAATAAAAGGTTTACGAGTGATTTAATCAATATATAAAATAAAACAATTATAAATTGATATATTTGTTAAATGACTAAAGTATCTTTATACTTAAAAATATAATCAAATGTTAAAATAAAAATCATTATAAAATCTTAATATAAAAACATTTGATAACAAATTAAAATTATTTTATAAAATACTTAAATTAAATTAAATTATTTATTTGCTATTTTATTATAATATAAAATGTATATATTAATAATTATTAAAATAATAATAAATTATAATTTATTATCTTATATAATATAATCAATTATATTATCTAATATATGACATTATATAATTTATATAAGAAAATAGAAAATATTAGAAGAAAATGCCTTTTTGAATATTTTATTATTAAAATCAAGAGTTCATATAACTGGAAAAATTAGTTATTTAAGGTTTTTGTTTTATATAAAATTACTCTTTTTTTTTTCTTAAAAAAAAAATTTCCTTTACTCTTTTATATATTCTAATTAAAATTTTGGTCTCATCTCTTACGATAGTGACAATTGGAATGCACTGTTAGATTCTTAGTTATATTTAAAGCAAAATTATTACATCAGAATTTTGATTTGCGTAAGTTCATTTCTATTCATTTTTCTTGAATTAGTTTTGAGTTTCGTAAATATCTGAGTAATCACCTCTTTGCATGTGGCTCTTGAGACTTCAAGATCTTTGTTAGTGCTATGTCTTAGTGATGTATTCAGATGATTGATCAAAACTCTTTGGTGCAGGTTAGACTATCTATGTGTTTAATAGGATTTGAAACTCCTTTTTGGTGTTTTCTACTTCTAAACAAGTAAGGGAAGCTAGCTTTTAAAATTCATCAATAGTACCCTAGATTAGAACATCTAGATATGTCGGTGCCATGGTCACCAAGTTTCCAATTTGTTTTGCAAGATGTTTGATTGATTAAATTAAAATTCCTTATTTGAGATTGCTTTTATAGTGATGGCTTAATTTGACAAATAGGTGATCTTCATATTGAATTTTATGTTGAAAGAGTAGGTGGTTACAGTGGTATCTCTATAGGTAGTGTGCGAATTGGATGATCCTGTTATTGGATTAGTTTTGATAGTTATTGATAGTTGAAATTGACAAATCTTTTATATAAGTAAATTCAATTTTTCATATAAGTGGCGTTGGGTGCTTGACCCATTTTTGAAAATATACTTTCTAGTTGGCTAGTACTGAGCGCCACTCCCTTAGTGCTGGGTGCAAATTTGGCATGAGTGCTCTTAGGTTTGGTTGGCAATGGACACATTTTGAAAAGGGTTTTTTCGGGTTTGGGTTGTGTCCAACGCTACTTGACTCATGTCAGAAGTCATCGAGTATTTGCGTTATCTTCAATCTTGTATAATTTTTTATGATTTCTCAAGTGATATATCTAATAAGTATTAAGGAATGTTATATTTAGTTGAATGATCATGTTTTGATGAATTATATGGAATGTTTATGAAAATGTGAAGATATATTGGACGATTTTGGAATGGATGATGTGAGTTTTGAACGAAAAGGAAAATGATTTTGAAAGTAAATAATGTATGTTATGATGTTGAATTATGGGGTGTGTGATTTAGACATAATATTTCCAGGAAAGAAAATACCGGTTGAGACTGTTTAAAATGTGCATTGTTTAAGGATTTGATCAATAAGGAGGTATTCTGCCTCTATTGGTATATTAATATCAAATAGATGAAGATTACTAGGTGATGAGAGTAGAAGGAGGTTCAGATTGGATGATTATAGTTTGAAATATAGTCGATCAGAAAAAGTAGTATGAACTAACCTTGTCATACGGGAACAATTAATTCATTATTGTGGGATTGTGTGGATTCACAATTGGGAGTTGTATGACAGGTGCAAACCTTTGAGTTTTATTCAATGCACAAGTCTTCCGAAAGTAGAATCAAGTGTCTATTGAGTGTTGACTTATGAGTTTATGAGAATCATATAGATGTTTAATAAATTTTTTTAAATGTGAAATGAGAGATGTGATAATGTTATGTTGTTCAATTTATTGATTTAAAAGAATTTTAAATTTGTTAGTTTACCTTATTTTTTCTTGTGGTTGTGTTTATGTTTTAAATTTGTGATGATCTTGTGTTATACAGGGGCAGATAGATAATGTTGCAAATGAAGTTATTGAAGATGCTATTGAATAAGCAAGATTTATTGTGAGTGGGGTAAAATCATTTATTCTAATTCTATTCCCCTGCTAAGACTTTGGAGTTTTTCTATTAATATGCATGCTCAGAAAAGATGTGTTTCTATTTGTTCCATGTGTTTTCTATGCAGGTTGCAGGATATTGATAATCTATTTTTTAATTGCTCTATTGTTTTCTTTATATGGACCTGACTTTAGAATACTTTTCCTGATCTTACAAACTTATATCCTATCGGTTTTATTACTTTCATTAAAACTCCTTGTAGTCTTCTTATTCTAGTACTTAAACTTTTGCCATTACCTTTTCGTTATGGATGATCTGGAAGTGGGGAATTTTATTAGATTTCAGCAGGCTATTAGCACATATACTTCTTCACATTGTATCTGAACTTCTGGTAACATTTCCATAAGGCATATGGCTAACCAAATTCTAAATGTTTTTTATTTTATTTTATTTTGAAATAGTTTGGCATTAGCATTAAAATTGGAAAGATCTCGTCTCTTGTGCTAGTTTTTTTGTGCTTTCTTGATGTTGGTTGGATTAAAGTCAATACTCACAGAGTTGCAAGACGTGCTTTTGGTTTTGCAACTTGTGGGAGTATTTTTAGGGGGAATCGAGAGAAATAATTGGGTATTCATATTTGCTATTGAATATAAAGTTTTAAAAAGTTTTGATTGGATTGTAACTCTTCTTTGCTTTGTCAATCTTTTGATTCGACTCATATTATTCCTTGGATTATTAAACATAGATGACTTAAGTGTCTACAAATTTGTGATACTATGAATTTTAGAATGACTCATGTCTTTAAGGAATATAATAGTTGTGTTGATAGATTGACTAATTGAGACATGAAAAATAAGATTGAGTTTGTTCAGTATTCTACTTTACCTTATTGTATTAGGTTGGACTTTCTTCATAATAAGTTTCAACTCCCTTGTTTCGTTTGTAAGAAGTTTATTCTTTTTTTGCATGGATTTGATTTGGGTCTCCATACTTTTTTTGGTTGTTTGTTCTTTTTATTTTTCTTTAATAATATATTGTCATGTGAAGATAGATTTTAAGGTGTGAGTTTAATTGAGATGTTAAAATCTATAATAAATTAATCTTTTATAAAAATTATATATTAAGATGCTTTTACACTTTTCTCCATTTCATTCTTCACATATACCAATTTCTTCCCTCCTAAACTCTTGATCATTTAATATTAAAGATGAATAATATATTTGATATAAAAATACCTCATTTAATAGTTAGTCTTTTGTCAACACAAAAATATGATACTTACTCCACTTAAGTAGATGTTTATATGAACAAATAATTATAAAAAACTTAAAAAAGATAAATCATCAAGAGTTTGAAAACAAATACATCATGAAATAGATATAAAATTGACTTGGTCATAAAATGTGAAGATAAAGCGGAATAAATTGGATTCAAATTTCTTTGTTAACAAAAACTAATACATTAATAATTATTGAACAAATTTATATTAGTGAGTATTTATTTAATTTATAGTTGTTATAAATAAAACACTTGATTTTAAAAACTACGAAAAATCTTATTAAAATACACAATTTTTAAAGTTAATTATGCATTTAATTATATTATTTAGTTCAATGAAAATGTTACATTCTATTTAAACATTAAACATCATCTTTTTTAAAACTCGTGGACAAAACTAACACAGTCTCATTCAAGTTACTCTTATATGATTTATCATTAATTTATGTAAAACAAATTGCATGCAAACAAATATATACAGTCTGAGGCAAATGTTTATTAATAAAAACTTAAAAAATGTTATTTTCATATTAAAAAAAAATTCTCTTAGGTAAATTATGTTTTTAAAACTTTAAATATGATATCTAAATAGAACAAGGAGTTATTATAATTATAACTACTTTTAGAAATCAAATGACTTTTCTCATCTTATTGAATAAATATTTATCACAAATTCTAAGAATGATATAATGTTTAACCATTTATCAGAATCATATAATGATAAAGATAACATAAATGATTATATAATGTGATGTACTTAATGCATGTGAAGCAGACCTAGAAAATAATTATGTTTCTTATGCAATAAAAATACGTTAATGACTAGGTTTTCCGGTTGCTTCCTCACATTATTTGTGATGAGAGGTTGTTCCGTTTTCTGAATTTTGGAATGAAAAAAAGCATATACATTTAAAGAGACTTTTGGACGCATTATATATATATATATATATATATATATATATATATATATTCAAGAGAGCTCTATTATAATAATAATAAAATTAATCAATATAAAATTATAATTAGTAATTTGTCAAAAATATTATTTATTTCTTTAAAGGAATATATTGATAAACTATAGTTTTCTTCATATATTGAGAGGTGCTGTTTATTAAACTATTATTTTACGAAAGAAGTAGGTTTGTTCTAATATATATATATATATATTGATCAAATAAGCATACAAGTTAATAATTTTTTAATAATATAGTTGAGATTCCCTCTTCTACCATATATACCTCACATTTAATACATTTTTTTTTCTTTTTACGCACGCGAACCATATACAACACTATTGGTGGCAGAACAATTGAAACACGTCATTTTATTTTGTAAGTGTGTATTATAAGCTAACTTGTAAACACAATAATAAAAAATTGTAATAATGATTACAAAACATGCCTCCATTTATACATGTTTTAGCATTTTTTTTTCCTTTCATTTTCATTGATAACCATGTTTGAATGAATTTCGATAGTGAAAATGTAGAAGTTAAAATAAAATTTTAAAACATTACACGAAAGAATTCTTATAAATTAATTTATAAAGAAAATAAGTTTTATTCTATTCACTTAAAACTTCTTACATAGAAGCTCGTTTAAATATCGTATTTGATAGTCTCCTACAGTAACTAGGATTTGATTCAAGGGTTTTATTCATATAAAAGAAAAAAAAAGCTTATCTGTTAATCTTCTCCACCCAATAAGAGATAACTTATTCTTTTTTTGGAGCCATTACTGCAGTCCCAAGGTCCACATATTTGCCTACCAAAAACAAAGATACCATTTGTTTCTAGAAAAAGGAATATGGTTACTTTCACACTTGGTTTGAAATAGTTAGTTAGAAAAATATAAAGATTTTTACATACCTTTTAAGTATTATAAATATACAATTTGTTTTTAATTCTTGTAATTTTTACTTTTTGTTATCTTTAGTCCTTCTTGATGAGTGGCATGCTTTTTTTCTAAAGGATTAACTGGACTAAATTAAAAATAATATATTTTTTTTGGGGAAAAGCAATACGTAATAAATAAAATTAGTATATTTATCTAAAAATAAAAATTTCTATATTTTAAGGAGACATGCAAACAAAACAATTATAGGAAGAATATAAGACATATTTATTAACTATACTCTCTCTCTATTAGAAAAATAATAAGGTAAAATATTAACGACTATTATTTATATTCTTGTTTTGGGGGGTTATTAGTGATATTTTTCAGATTTGACCATCATTAGTTTAAAATTAGCTAGAAAAAGAAGTTATAATTTCTAACTTCAAAATAAGAGAAGATATGTAGTTTTAATAAAGATTATAAGTGAAAAGTGACTTATAAGTGAATACATGACGTTATATATTCTTTGCATATATTATTGTCATGACTTATAAGATACATTAGCTTGAAGATAAAATTTATTCTAATTAAATATTTTCATTATTCTAGTCAATTTTCCGCTTTAATTCTTTTACAGGGTAAAACATATTTCAGTTTTAAACCATGAATTTGACATTAAGCCAATTCAGTGGTAAAGGTTTGAGTAATTTAAAAATTACATATCATCACGGTTGTAAAAAAAAAAAAAAAAAGAACAAGAAAAAGAGTCTGAACGTTTATATATGAATTGATTTTAATTTTTGAATAAATTAATTTATTCTTTTAATTTTTTTTTCTCGTAAACCTTATTGAAGAGTGTTCGATTCTTACGCACCTCCATATGCATGCATTTCAAGAATTTGGTTTCGTACTGTGTATAGTTTGTGTGGGAATAAGGTTCTCGTAAAAGAAAAAAAATTTAGTGTGATACTTCGCGTTGTATTCTGTTGTGACCTACACATTAATCATGTGTATTACGCGTTCATAAATTTCTTGTCCAACTTCACCATCACAGGAATCTCAAATGTGAGTCACATTAGTGAGATCATTTTAATCTACATGCTTTCTTTCTTTTTGAAAGGTTTTAATCTAAATGAAGGAAAGATTTTTTATGTTTTGTCAACACAAAGAAATATAATATCTTAAAAATGATTTTGTTCAGACTTGAGGACAATGGCTTCGTCTTCTTTGTTTGGTTAGTGATGGGAAAGTGAAAGATTAATTTGTGGTAATATTTGAAGACAAAAAAGTGATGGAAAGTGGGGTGGTTTAGTTTTATGGAAAGGTAGTGAATTGATTAAATTGAATTAATCAAGGTTGGTAGGTTGTTTTTAAGTGTAATATCATAATTGCTCTTTTGGTGTATCTTTTAAATATAAATATTTTTCTGTTAAAAAAATTAGTTGAGACAATGAAAATAAATTATTTGTTAAAAATGTTAATTATTTAAAACTATTATTTATCAATTTTTATTAATAATTATACAAATATTAAAAAACTAAATATTGAAGAGTTAAATTAATCATTTATCAGATAATCGTGACAAATCCTCCACTTTCTCCTTATCACACTTAATTTTATATTTTAAAACTTTTCCCAATAATATTCACAAATCTCAATTAAATAAGATACATTTAATATTCTCACAAATCATCCCAATCAATTCTTTTAAATTTTAACAAATAGTAAATGATGTCTACCTTCTACTAGGAAGATCAATTATTAATTAGGTTTGTTTTACATTTCGATTGATTTGTCATCATTTTATCTTTAAAAAACATCTCAAAAAGTTAGAGAAAAAAATATATTTAAATTATAATTGATTTCAACTCTTAAAAAGTATAAGATTATTGGATGTTATCACAATAGTTTTGATCTAACTTTGTTTAAAATTACATTTTGAGAGCTAATTGCTTTGTACTGTACGAATTATTTATTTACTTTTTTTCAATAAAACCTCATAACAAAATCTTGTGCTTGCATTATTTACAAAAGGGGAACTACATATTTTTGGTCACCTATTTTACTAGGTTGGACGGGATCCGAGGTTGAAACTGCATGATAATAATTTTGTAAATAATAAAGATATTTTTATAGTAATTGTTAAAATAATTGATATAAAATATATTTCTGTGTCAATTATTTTTATTCAACGACGCAGAAACTTTTTCCAAATTATTTTTACATGCTTTGTTATATTTTGCACGTCTATCTTCACAACCCTACCAATAACATCTCTCTCACTTCACGGTCTACAAAATTGTTCCTGGGTTATTGGTAATAACCACTGAAGTGGTGGCAAAAAGTGTTTTTTTATTTTTTTATTTTATTCATTAGTTTGGATCTATTAATTCTCATATTTTCATCTGTGTACTTTTCTTCTTATTTTTCTATTTCAAAACTTTTTGTTATTTGTGCTAGAAAGTCCAAAGACCATGGTGTCTTCCTTCGTGTATCAGGTGAAGCATCTTGAATCGCATTGTATCCAGATTTGACATTAACGACTATTTGAAAATCCAAATTGGCAGCTTTTGGTAACAAAACATTCCAAGAATATATTTCTTGTGACTTTTTACGTCAAGTTTCTATGTGAAATTTGTTGTAATCATGAGTGTTTCAAAAGAAATAAACATACCAATGTCTAATTTACTTTAACTTTTGAAGCTTTATATATCAACACCGACACGAGTTTTAGTCTTTATTAGGCTTTTTTGTGCACCCTTTTTTATGGACACTTTCTCTCCACAAATTTCGGCTGATTTTTTTCCTCTCACGTGATAAAGAGATTAAAGTCCTTTGGTCATGAATTTGATTACTGAATTTTTTATCAAAATAATACTATTTTAAAAAATAATTTTTCAAATAACACCTATTGAACTTTATTTACCAAATTAACACAAAAATAATTTCCCAAATAACACCTATTAAACTTTATTTACCAAACTAACACCATTTACTGTACATGACCAGAATTCTATTCCCGGGAAGCAGAATTCTCAATTCAAATTTTACAATTTTAAAATTTATATCGAGTTTTTATTTTTTTATTTTTTTATGTTTTATATTTTATTTTGTTTTAAAGTATAAAATTTTTAATTTATGTGTGACTTTTTTATTTTATAAAACGTAAAGTTTAATAAAAAATATTATAAATATTTATTGTAGTATATGAGAATTTAATTTTTTAAAAATCAAATTTTGACTATATGAATAATGTTTTAAAAAATTTAATTAAAAATGGTGAGGATAAATTTAAAATTAGTTGTGAGATAAAAAAAATTAAAGTATGTAAATATTTAATTTAATTTAAAGATAATAAAAATATGAGAATTTTGTGAATGGTTATCCTTATTGATAAATTAAAAATTTGAAATGAAGTTGGAAATGTTAAAAAAAATTAGGCAATTAATTATAATACGAAAATAAATAAAAAAATATTATATTTTTTGTATTTATATAATAAATTACAATAAATCTATAACTATATTTTATATTAAAAAAAGTGGAAGAAAAATTATAATAATTTATAA
>Ga0209700_101178_pt1 | contig 53370 bp, 28 predicted proteins | sample SiratroredBW_FD_187528 | JGI IMG/M metagenome (GOLD analysis project Ga0209700, IMG submission 187528) | Root nodule microbial communities of legume samples collected from California, USA - Siratro red BW (SPAdes) (version 2) | ecosystem: Host-associated > Plants > Roots > Nodule | place: USA...
TTTTCTTGTTTTTTTTTTTTTTTTATATTTGTTTGTTTTGTCTTTAGTCTCATTTTTATTGTTATTATTTGGGGAAAAAATGATATTTTTTAAAACCACACCTATTTTTATTCATTAGATTAATGGTACCGTCTTAGGATGGGCGTTGTGGGGTGCTAATACCTTCCCCACACGTAACCGACTTCCGAATCCTTACTTTAGTTTGCAGACTATGTTATTATTTTTGGTTTTTCCATGACTTTCCTTAATAAGCTATGGTGGCGACTCCAATATCAATTTAATATTTTTTTCTTAAAATTAAATTTTGATTGCCCCGTCGTGACCCCGGTTGCGACAGACTATACAATGGATGAACATGAGGCTACCTATTTACAATTTTTGTGATTCATTATCTAATGTTGATATAGAAAATTGTAATAAGTTATATTGGACTAAGAAGGGTGAGAATAAAATTAGAAAATATTTGGAAAGTGCCTATGAAAATAGGGGTTAGTTGTTCATGTAACAAAGATCAAATGTTGGAAATGCTAAAAGAATTAGAGGAGAGGGACAAAGGAATGATGAAACAAAGAGAACTTGGGGGAAGGGACAAAATAGTTTAAATGATAATAATAACAATTAACATCAGGGGTCCTAGGTAGAGATATACAAGAAACAAAAATTGAGTCACTGAACAAAGAGAAATGTTATAATTTGTGGAAGGATAACAACATTAATTGGATTCCGTGCAATATGAATCGCGGGGAATTATAATCATGTAACATAAAGACAAATTCACCAATGAGAAGAATATTATTGGAAAGGTTATATTGTTGTAATAGTTAAGTACAATAAGACTAGAGATTGTCAACTGGTGCCATTAATAGTGGTTAATGTATACTCACCCTATGAGAACACCAACAAAATTAGAATGTGGAATGAATTCAATAATTCAAACAGTAGAAACTAGTAAATTGTGATGATGTGTAATAAGATAAGATACTTTAACGTAGTTAGTTCACCTAGTGAGAAGAGATTTTTTAGAACAAAAAATACTATAACAACTAAGATGGGAAACTTTAATGACTTATAAAAAATAATGGATTACACAAACTCCCACGTGTAGGAAGGAAGTATACATGGTATAGACTGCATGACAACCAAAATTAGGTTGGATAGGGCTCTTGTAATAAATGAATAGTTGAAACATTGACCGAAGAGTAAACAAAATACATTCAAATAGACAGGTGTCTGACCATTGTGCTATAGTAGTAAAGTCAGCAGTGATTGACTCTGGACCTAAAACATTCAGAGTTTTGAACATTTGGCAATCAGAACTAGACTTCAAGGATAAGTTAAGAAATGGTGGGATTCTTATCAAGTAACTGGTAATAGTTTAGTATTAATAAAAAATAAACTCAAATTACTGAAAAATGACCTTAAGAAGTGGAATAAAGAAATTTTTGAGCTTACAAAGTTAAAGAAACTACAATTAGTACAAGCAATAGGTAAGTTGGATTAAAAGGACGATAATAGTTGCTTGAGTGATGGAATGAGATTTATATGTATGCAACTACTAAGTAACCTCAAAGTATTAGATCACAACTTTGTAGGGATGCAAGGAGAAGCAATAATCATCAGGTAGGGTACAACATGGGTGGGTGACGAGGCACGACTAGGTGTGAGGACTAACAAGATTAGATGCGAGGTGATAACGTAACATGTGATAGGGATGACCGAGGTGGATAAAGACAACAAAAAATATTAAGTATATGTATAACAATTATAACACACATAGGAAAAATAAATAAATAAGTGACGACATGAAAGAAAAAGTGAGTACAAATATTAGTTTAAAAAAATAAACTTTTTACATCAATTATACTTTGACCAATAATATGCACAAATTATAAACTAAAATAACACAATCATATTAAAACATATTTTTAGTATCACAAATCTAATTATACTAAAAAATTATGTTCAAAATTGTTTAAGCATCCACTTCACGTCACACACACACACACACATATATATATATATATATATATATATATATATATATATATATATATATATATATATTAAACAAATTATATTTAACATGTCTACAATCTCTAACATTTTTATCTATTTTTCTTAATTATCTATTCTATAATAAATATATGTTGTTAATTGAAAATAATATTTTAAGATTTTTTTTTTAAATGACAATAAATTTTACCAAATTTATGCCATAAAATATTTTTTTAATAATCGTTTAAGATAATTTTACATTTTTAATGTATTATTTGAAATATTTAAGGAATTGTTTTTATTTTTTTACGATTACAAAAATAACTACAATATTAAGAATTTATATTTTATATTTACTTATACAAACCAAATTAGTATTTATTTAATTAAAAAATTCTATTATTTATTTTATTATTCAAAAATTCAAACTTAAAATTATGTTCAACACTTTCTATTATGTATTCTAATTTTTAATTTTTAAAATTTCTGTTAAAAAAAAAATACAAGATTAGATTTGATTTATTAGATCCAAATTCTGAACTTGTACGATAAATAAATGTATACTAGTAAATAAATTTATGTGATTTCTATTGAAGTTTTTCCTTAAATAAGTTTATTGGAAAAAAATTCTCTAGTTAATATTTTGAAATTGACCTTTAATTATTATAATATACTTTTATGAAGTATGGATACGAAATTATAAAAACATTTGGATTTATTCAACCTATTTAAAGCTCAGAGGTTTCATACACTGAATCTTAAATGGATGATCAGACCAATCCGTATATCTACCTTTAATCATGAAGTCATAGACAAAAGTGTTCCTGGAATTTGAATTAGCAAAATAAGGTATACTAATAAAGTATATACCTTGTATTAATCATAGGATTAATGGTGGAACATCTACTATATACAGTAGTCCATACCCCAACCTTACCTATAGTGCACATTTTTAAAAATAATTTTCTGTATCTATAATGGGATGGTTGCCATTAGTGACATTAATCTCATTAATATTAATGATCAAATTGAAATGCATTTAAATAATACATCTTAAATAATTTTTGTAAACACAAAACATTTTTTTAAAATGACATCTATTAATATCTAAACAATTCTTATATCTGTGTGAAGTCTCTCTCTTCCATATTTTTTAAGGATTATTAGGCGACTCTAATCAATCAATGAATCAATTATTATTAACTTTTTGCATACGAATACAATTACGCAATTGCATTTACTTTATGATATAAGAAATATATTGGACAGGGAAATTATGAAGATTTTCTTAACACGAAATTCCTATTTTATAAATAGCTTCACTCTCCTTATATAGTAATATTTCAGCATGTGCAATGTCAAACACCAGAAAGTTGGCGTGTTTGAAAAAAATGATAATTTGAAAGAGAAAGAATGGCATACTTTTTTTCTGATATGATGAAGACGATGATGATTAGTTTATACATAAAATAATTATGCATGAATGGCATATACTAAATTTGACAAGTTCAGATCAGCTTATTTTAAGGGCGGGTATCATGTTATTTATCTAACATGAAGGATATAATTTAGTAAAAAAATATCTTAATAAATTAAGTTTATATTTAACGCAAATAAGATGAAATTCGAATTTCTAATGGCTATTAAATGTGGAAGTTGTGTGATTTGTAGAATGTGATGTGTTATTTTCAGTAATGGGAGATTGTGGACCCATCTGAATGTGAAATGAATTTGTGATCGTCAACGGCTTCAAAGGGCATCCACTTTCTTGGCATAAAGATATTTTAATCTAAGAAATAAAAGTAAATAAAATATTATGTGTTTTTTTCCAACAGAGAAGATGATACCTTCTTTCTCACACTCACCTCCTCAAATGCGTTGTCTTTATCCGTTTCGTGTTGACGTTCATGCTTAGCTAAAGGTGACGATCGCTCACAACTTTCTCAATGTTTCCCATTGTACCCCTATCATTTTTCAACTATTTTACACAAACCCTTTTTCCATTAAAATATTGTAATTTTTTTGAAATTATAAAAATCGATAAGTTATATTACAGGAACACAACTTCAGTGTAAAATAATTTAATAAAATCGTTTATGTGTTCAGTTTTATTGTTTCATATTGATTTCAGTACTTCAGTTTCACATTCAAATCAAAGTTGTATAGTTGCCTCATCATTTCTGTGAAGAGTCCTGAATGAAAGTCTTATAGCTGCCTCAATTTTTGTCAAGAGTTTTGAACGAAACTAATGTCTTTCTGTCATGACTTTAACTTCGTTAAATGTTAGTTCGTTAAATATAATATAAGTCCATTTAAATAAATTAAAAATTTTATTCATTCTGGTAATATAAAAAAAAAAACCGCAACAACCTTGTTAAAGAAACCCATTTTATTTTATGATGGTTTTTTATATTCTTAACTTTCGTTTGTAGGAGAAAAAAAGTAATTATTATTCGATAGCGAAGGGTTTGCAGTAGATATTAAAAGTGCTTAATTCCATCTGTAATAAATTAAAATAGGTATAAATAAGGTTTTAGTCCTATTTAATTTGATCTCTAATATATTTGAAACTAAAAATATGATAATAACATCTGGATTATTTAAAAGTGCATAATTCAATTAAGATATTTAATATTTTTTACGATAAGATAACCACATATATATTTTCATATTCAATATATTATGAAAAAGTTATATTACTTTTTTTAAAATGATAATTATTTTTTAATTAAAACATATTAAAATAAATTATTATATATAGTTTTATTTTATAATTATAAATTTACAATTTTATATGTAAAGAATGATTAGAGAGAAAATATATTAATATATTATGGATAGGATTATTTTATATTTAATATTTCATGTAATTTTATGTATTTTCATTAGTTACTATTATAAATATAGAATATATTTTATTGCTTTTATCTATAAAAAAAAATCCTATACGTTAAAAGGTACATTACAGTAATTTAAAGTTATAATATTAAATTGAATATATAGAAAATAAATTATAAACATATAAATAACCGTAATTAATTTTAATGATGATACAAAGTTAAAAGTAAATTATTGGTTTTAATAATATAATTATGTCATTTATACTAAATAAGAAATATATTACTCAATAAAGTTGCGTACTTCAAAGAATTTATTTAATTATTTTTATATGAAATATTTTTATTTAATTGTATTAATTAATATTTTCTTATTTTTTAACGTTAAACTAACCATAATAAAAACAGAAAAAATATTAAGAATTTAGAACTAATAAATACTTTAACAGAAACTAAAAAAACTTATTTAGACGTATATTGAAACTATAAATATACTTTAATATTTAACTCCAAATTAAATTATAGTATTGTTTTTCGTCAATTAAGTGTCTTTTGAAAACGGCCTGCCTAGAAAATTGTTTAGTGTATCAGTTTGTGGACTTTAAACTCCGCGTTGTTTGGTTTGCTACAGAATCTCCCAAAACTTCCCTTTTCTTATAGATCAATTTTGTCTCAAGCATAACAGCAACTTGTTTGTAAAAATACAAGTATATGAAGAAAAATTACATTTTAACTCAAACTTAATTATGCATTTATTTAGTGAATATTAAGACATTGTTTATCAACTTTTAAGACCAGATGCTTTATTTATAACTACTAAAAAAAGCAGTATTGAAGAAAAAGTGTTTTCCTAAACTAAGTGCTTAATTATCTAATAAATGTAGCAGCAAGTTTGGTTAATTTAACACAACACTCTCACTGTTTAACTCTCTACTGAACCAAATTGCAATAATAAAGTTTTTCCATACAGCATAAAAGTCAATTTTCGTGTGTCAATTGTTTTGTGTCCTTTAATGTTAAAAAACAGACAGAGAAAAGGAAAAGGACAAGAAGAAGGGTATTTTGGGAAACTCCGAAACTATCAAACCAAATTTGACGAGCTCGTATTTCCGAGGGTAGACAGTTAAGAACACGTGGCCGCGTAAGACGCGGTTCCAATGTCAGTGTGTGAGACTCTTCATAGCATAGGCGAATCCAAAAACTCAAGTGATTCTTTTCATCTCTGTGCTGTTCCCCACGCATTAATCCCTCACCACCTTCTACTTCTACTTCTTCTTTATTTCGTTCTTTCTATCTTCTTATCATTCTCTCTCTCCCTCAACCACCCAACCAAGCATCTTCCAATCACTACCCCTTTGGAAATTTCCAACTTGAAAAACTTTTCTTTTCCTTCACTTATTCTCTGAGAACTGTTGCGTAGGTTGAGAACTGTGGCAGGGCCTAATGGGTAACTGCCTAGATTCTTCTGCCAAAGTTGATGCAGCTCAGAGCTCCAGATCCACTTCTGGTTGGTCGCGTTAGATCATTGTCCTCTTTCTGATTTTTCTCTTGTTTTCGGTTTTCTGGAGGCTGATGCTTCCGTTTTCATGGTTTTCGGGAACTGGGTTTAAGTCTTCCGGGTTGATGAGGTTGTAAAGTTTGATTCTTTTTCTCTCTTGGTAATAGGGGTTGGATAAAGTTTGGTTATTTTCTCGAAGTGGTACTGTAATATGATTTTTTTTAGGAGGGGCGTGTTCTGTTTTTTTGTTACTGTTGGAAAATTTCAGCTTGAAATATAAGGGTTCAGATTCTTCAAAATATTGTCCTTTTTCTACTTTTATGATTATGTTTTTACTGTATTTCACCTTCTTTAATTCTTTTGGGGATTGGAACGTCACCTGATTTTAGGCATGGATTGTTTTTTAGAATTAAAGTTTGGTCGAATTATAGGGAGTTCATAACGTAATAAAGTGGAAGATTTGGAGTTGCTTTTCTGAGATTATTAGGATTGTGGGTTGAACTGATGAAATTGAAGGATAAATAAAGAAAATTCCTCTTTTGTTGGAGTATATTAAAAACTTGTTGAGAAACGGATTCTAGTATTGCTGATGGTTGGAAGCTCAATTTTCTTGATACTTGCTTTTGTTTGTGTAGTGGCACTATATTTGGATTAATCAATTTTCCCTTTTGCTTCTGCATCAGGAATCTCTAAAACTACACCTTCCAGCTTATCTATTCCATCCTACAGTGAAAAAAGCAACGCCTTAAGTCTTCCCACACCAAGGTCTGAGGGTGAAATCTTGTCTTCTCCCAATCTTAAGTCCTTCACATTCAATGAGCTGAAGAATGCCACCAGAAATTTTCGGCCTGATAGTCTTCTCGGTGAAGGGGGATTTGGATGCGTCTACAAAGGATGGATTGATGAACACACATTTACAGCTTCAAAGCCTGGATCAGGAATGGTTGTTGCTGTAAAGAAGCTCAAACCTGAAGGTTTTCAAGGTCATAAAGAGTGGTTGGTAAGTGTTTGCTTTCAATCCTGCAGAAAAAAAGTACTTTTTTTTTCTCAGTAATCATCCTAATGAAATTTTTAACCAATATTTCAGACTGAGGTTAACTACCTTGGACAACTGTACCATCCTAATCTGGTTAAATTAATTGGTTACTGCTTGGAGGGAGAGAATCGGCTGTTGGTCTATGAGTTTATGCCGAAAGGGAGCTTAGAGAACCATCTGTTCAGAAGTAAGTTACACAAACCATTATGCCATTCATTCATAATTTGTGTCTATTCAGCTATTTTCTTGATCATTTGGCAACCAAAGAAACTCCAAAGAAAGAAATTAAAGGTTACTGCTTCCTTGAGAATGATCTTTTTCTTTTGACTAAGTTGTTTCAAAATTATAATTTTGGCTTGTGGATGGCCAAAGTAAAGGGATATTTGAGATTCCTTTGTTAACTGCATATATTTGAGATTTATGGGTTCATTGTACTTGACAGGAGGACCACAACCACTCTCTTGGTCAGTGAGGATGAAAGTGGCTATTGGTGCTGCTAGAGGACTCTCTTTTCTTCATAACGCCAAATCACAAGTCATATACCGTGATTTCAAAGCCTCTAACATCCTGCTTGACGCGGTAAGATCAACTAGAATATAAAGGTTGTTGCGAGTTTTTGGTTTTTCTTTGTGTAAACTGCTTACTTATCATGCAAATGGATTGCAGGAGTTCAATGCTAAACTCTCTGACTTTGGTTTAGCCAAGGCTGGTCCTACTGGTGATAGAACTCACGTCTCTACTCAAGTCATGGGAACTCAAGGATATGCAGCACCTGAATATGTTGCAACTGGTATGGTTTGTTGTAGATTGTTGATAATTTTCAATCATGTAGTCTCTTCAGTCTCCAATTTAACCTGCTATAGAACTCAAATTCATACAACAAGAAATGCTAATAACACAATCTTTTAAATGCTTTCTCCATTATTGAGAAAAAAATCTCATGCCAACCTCACTAATGAGGTTGTTTGTGTTCATCTCTCTTTAAATGAGAAGACTCATTGCATCTCATAATATGTTAAAACATTGGACTAACTTCCCAATTGATTTACAGGTAGGTTGACAGCGAAAAGTGATGTCTACAGCTTTGGAGTTGTGTTGCTTGAACTTCTATCTGGAAGACGTGCAGTTGATAAAACAATAGCTGGTATGGAGCAGAATCTGGTGGACTGGGCGAAACCATATTTGAGCGACAAACGAAGACTGTTCAGGATCATGGATACCAAGTTGGAGGGGCAGTACCCGCAAAAGGGTGCCTTTATGGCTGCCACACTTGCTCTACAATGCCTCAACAGTGAGGCCAAGACAAGGCCTCCAATGACAGAGGTTTTGGCCACTTTGGAACAGATAGAAGCCCCCAAAACTACAACCAGAAACTCCCATTCAGAACACCACAGAGTTCAAACTCCTGTCAGAAAATCTCCTGCGCGAAATCGGTCACCGCTAAATCTAACTCCCTCTGCATCCCCTCTTCACGCTCACCGGCAATCGCCACGTGTGCACTGAGATTTGAACATAAAATATATCTGTATGTAAATTCCTTGTTTCTATCAGGTTGTGTTTTGGACAGCATGCGTTGAGGCATGTGCACTTAAATGCAATTTTGTCATGCTCACTAGAATGAATAGTTAATACCATTTATTCAAATGCTATGCTGCAAGTTATTGCAGTTGTTTAGGTACCATGTTGCCTCTTCCAGAGACCACAAAATAGCACATTTTCTCAGCCCTTTCTTTTTCTTCCGAGCCTAACCGTCTTAACAGTCACATTAAGCTCTCCATTTTGTTCAACTAAGGTTTCAAAGTGTCTTGTTGATAATAACATAACAACCAGACACATTGTTTGCCTTCTATCATGGATCACTCTTATCATTTGAGTTTTAGGGTACAACAATTCCAACATGCAGAGATGGTTCTAATATACTATTTTAACAATATCAGTTTCTTCTCTTCATTCAGAAAAGTGAACATCATCTTAAGCATGGGCTAATAATAGGTGGTTTGATAAGTCTAACCATCATTGAAATAAGTTTCAATGCCATCTTTAAAACTTAGATTTTGGGTTAAATTCAACTTCAAAATGTCTATAAAAAGAAGGGTATTTCTAGTTTATATAAAAAGAATAGTTATGATGGGAGAGAGTTACTCGGACATGCAAAATCCCGAATTATATGCTCTTCTTGTTTACACGGTGGGAAGCAGCTTTGAGATGCCATGATTAGAAACGTATTTAGTAGGAAATTTGTAATTTTTTTTAACAATGTTAATTTGAGTGAAAAATAGAACAGAACCTTCTGACTAAAATTTCATACTCAATTCCTTTGAATCGATAAAAAAAAAAAAAAGCTAATAAGGTGGATTTCGTTGAAAAGGATAGAACAAATGTTTTCACAAAACTTTGTAAATGACAACTTGTAGTGTATGATGTGATTGAAAATCCGACACTTTTTCTAAAACGCGAAGATTGAAATTTGGAATTGATTGAGACAACATTTTTGTCACCTGGAAAGGTATAACAAATTACAGAGATGTCACTATAAAATTTAAAATACAATAATTATAATAAATGACTAATTTTAACTATTAAATTTCTAAAAAAGGAATGACGATGATAAAAAAAAAAATCAGTAATTTGATCCTCCTCATAAAACATTTAATTAAGTTAACAAATGAATCGTCATTGATTATAACTTTTGAATTAACTAATAAAAAGTCAATGAACTTAATATATATGTTGCAATTTGATCTGTGATTGAATAATATATAAACTATCTACACTAGTACGTATACTCTAGTTTCTATTTTAATATTTTTCTTGAGCTCGTTTCTTAGAAATAACCGAAATATATAATAACACACTTGTATGACTAAAAATTACTAAATTTTGTGACATGTATGACCCAATTGATCCAATTTTAAGCTCTGTAGCCCGAATAGAAAACAAACATTTGGGGCAAAAACTTCCTGCACCCCCTCGTCATTTTTGAACTGCACCCATCACTGAGTGAAATGATTAAAATATTCTTTATGTTCATAATTGAATGACTTTTAAAAATTAATTTTCAAAAATATTTCGAATTTTTTTTTCGAAACATAAGTTATGTTTCAAAAAAATACTTTATAGGACATTCTGAAAATAGATTCTGAAAAATACTTTTTCGAAACGTAAATTATACATTTTGAAATATGTATTTAAATTTTTTTTAGAATATAAATTTTAAGTTTTAAAAAATATTTTATAAAACTTAATCCCAAAAAATATTTTCAGAAAACACTCTTTCATAAATTTAAAAGGAAATAATAAAGATATTTTTAGTATTTTTTGAAACTGACGGGTGCAAGTCAAAAGTATGGGATTTATGAAGTTTTTGCTAACGTTTGGTGATAAATTCTACTTTTATCGGCTGGACTCTTTTTGTCTCTGATATATATTTAAGTCACATATAACAAAGCATGATTTTAATTGCTTTTTTTTAAGTGAAGTCATATTTTTCTTACACCGACTTTACTTAAAAGGAGAAAATTGGAAATCATCGTCACCATGAACAACCTGAACACATCAATATAAATTTAAGTAGTCTTTAATGTATATTTATAGGACACTATTTGTGAGAGAAAAAAAAAAAACTAAATTTGACTTTGTCATATATGATTTTTATTGGATTTCAAAAATCAAAGTTGAAGTTGTATTTCGTGAAATTTAACTTCGTTAATACAAAGTTCTGAATTCTAAATACAATTTAACTTGATGGGAATCATGTCATGGTCGTGTTTACTTAATTGAAATGATTGGAAGAAGTAGATGTGATGTTGTAGTGGAAGTCAAGGAAGAAGAAGTTCACGGTGAATGTAAGTGAAGTAAATTAGGAGTGGTGAACCGAGTGAAGAAAATGGAGTGAGAGAGGTGTGGTTCACTCTCTTTAAAGTATGTCTAGGCTAGTTTTAGAAGATGAAATTAGCATTAGACACGTGGTGCAAGATCCTTGAATGGCGTTGTAATTGATGGATTAAATGCCATGGCAAGATGCATCTGTTTTGTGTGCATATTAGGCACCCATGTAGACGCTTGATATATGTGCCAAGGTGTTTTGGAACTCCAGATGCTACTTCCAACGTGCACATTGGCTGGATTCTTTTTGTAAGTCTTGAATGACTTCTTGGGCTTGCGAAAATTTGACAATTGGCTAAAGTGAACCGTGCAAGTGGGCCTATTATCCTCTATTTACAAAAAAATAAAGCCCAGCTAAAAAATAAAAGAAAAATAGGAAAACAAAGGCCCAGTACATGATCCAACTTGAAAATCTAAATTATACTCTATAAGATGACAGGAGTGTATTCCAGCATCCCCTCCCTCTTGAAAGGGACTTGTGAACAAACACCATTTTGTCCAAACAAATCTATAGTAAGACAACTGAGATATTTACATAATAAAAGAAGAGAAGGATTTTTCTAAAGTTATTATATTTCGTCCCTATTACGAGATAGTCATACTAAACCCTAGAAACATTTTTATTTTCTTTATTTTGTATATTTTCATTTTTCTTTCTTGTGAGGTTGTTTACTCTTAAAATTTTGTTTATGCATTGTCAAAAACTCTACACAAGATTTATTTACTGTAGATTGTAAAGTTATATTTACAGAAAATTTGAGAAGAAAATAACCAAACAAAAATTGTCTTCCAAGGTTTAAGTATTCTTGATAAAAGGATGGCATTATTATTTTTAGTTTTATATTTTTCACTTCCTATTATTATTATTATTATTATTATTATTTCATTTGGACTTTATTCTCTAAGACTTGGGAAGGTGAAAGAGGGTGAAGTACAATTTTTTTTTTATTATGGGTGAAAGTAATTTCGTTGGTTAGACCATGATGAATAGTTTTTTTTTTTTTTATCAAATTACCATGGTCTATCTAATAAAATATGACAAGCTTCCATGGGCACGATATCACACAAAATTTAACCAGTATAGTTGTCCACAAAAAGATTGACTTTCACCTATTCTTTTAACATTTATGTCTCCAATCTTCATTGATCCAATGCAATTTATATGGTTTAGGGTGGGTAACAACTTCTAAATTCAATTTTTTAACCAACCTAGTACTACAATAGTTACAACTCGACCCACTATCAATAATGAGAGAACACAAATTTTCAAAAATTTTACATCTAGTGTGAAATATGTTCTCCTGCTATGACTCAGGTTGTGGACTAGGCTGATTATTGAGGGTTCATCGTATCATAAGAAAATCACTCTCACAAGCATAAACATACTCACTAGAATTAGACTCTTTTGACGCACTCTCACTCTTAGTTTCTGACTCTTTTATACTACTATAAACATCTGGTCCTTTTAACAAAATATTTTTCATGGTAGGACACTGGGCTTTAACATGGCCTCGATCGAGACATTTAAAATATTTAATATCACTGAAACGAGTGGAGGAGGATGATTCTATCTTATTTTTAATTTTTTCTATGGTTAGGGTTTGAGAGGGGGTCTTAGATTCTTCATTTATGGTTTGACTCTCCCTCTTATATTCTTTCTTGGAATAAGGACCACAATGTGAACCTTTTTCTAGTCTTTTTTCTTAAAATTTATATGGTTTATGATTGGGAACAACTTCTAAATTCAAATTTTTAACAAACCTAGTACTACAACACTTACAACTCGACCTATTGTCGGTAATGAGAGAACACACATTTTAAAAAATTTTGCATTTAGTGTGAAATATGTTCTCTCACTGTGACTCAGGTTATGGACTAGGCTGATTATTGAGGGTTTGTCGTATCATAAGAAAATCACCCTCACAAGCATAAACTTCCTCACCAGAATTAGACTCTTTTGATGCACTATCATTCTAAGTTTTCGATTCTTCTATACTACTATAAACATCTGATCCTTTTAACAAAATATTTCTCATGGTAGGACATTAGACTTTAACATGGCATCGACTAAGACATTTAAAACATTTAATATCATTAACACGAGTGGAAGAGGATGATTCTATCTCATTTTTATTTTTTTTCTTTGGCTAGGGTTTGAGAGAGGGTCTTAGATTATTCGTTTATGGTTTGACTCTCCCTCTTATATTCTTTCTTGGAATAAGGATCGGAATGTCAACTTTTTCCTAGTCTTTTTCTTAAAATTTGTTGTTTCACTTTAATACACATTTGAACCAGGTCATTGAAATCTCTATAAGGAAAAAATTCTACTTTGTCCCTTATCTCAATACTTATTCCACTTAGAAACATAGCCACTATAACAAGCTCTTCTTCTCTTATTCTAGCCCTCATCATATATAATTCCATTTTCTGCCTATAATCCTCTGGTAGTATGTAGGAACATGGTGATGCCTTAGAGCACTTCTAAGATTATTCTAGTATTTTATTTTAGGCTCATCATGAAGACGTCTCTCTCTTCCTTAATAGGGTTGTCCACCAATGTAAGGCGTGGCTTTGGAAACTTAGAGCAGCTAGGGCAACCTTCCTATCCTCCCTTACTTAATGACATTTAAACAATTGTTCCACTTTCATTTCCCAATCTAGGTATATATCAATATAATCTTTTCCATAAAAATAAGGAAGATCTACCTTAACTCTCCCTCATGTACCTATGACGGAGTTCGAGTTGGTAGAATTCATCAATTTTAAAAGTATCTCTATCATTGTACATACTATGTGATTCTGACCTTTTAGAATAACTAATTTTACTACTTTTAAATTTTATTGTTCTATTTTCTTCCTTCTTCCTCAAAGTTCTAAGTTCCTCTTTAATAATAGCTAATTGGGATTCAATATTTTTTTTGTCCATATATAGTGACTTGAGCTCATTTAAAATTTCCTTTAAAGTAGCTTTGTTTTCACCCAAGTCAGTTTCACTGTATTGAATAAAACGCTCAGACATCTTTGAGTTTTGTGTAAAAGATTTTCAATTTGAGAAAAAATAAGTCTAGTACACTAGAGAAAATTCCCAAGAAAAGAAGGTGCATGACTTGGATAAGTTAAGTACCAGACTTTTCCTAATCAAAACCTGACTCCAATGCACCCCAATGCACTCTACAAACCTTACTCACAATGAAAATTATAAAACACATACGAAAGTGAGTCACACTACAACTTTTAAATTTAAAACCGTAAAGTTATCAATCTATATGTGGTAAACAAAAAAAATATAAATAAAAGAAATTTAAATGACATTGTTTCAAAATAAACTAGACAAACCTTAAAGGTGAGGCTCATTGCATTATAGATCTTTGAGATACATTCACTGCCTATTTTTTCTTTCCAAATTAATCTACTAAATTAAACAAGTTTATGAGTTACAACTCAAAGAAATACAATCACAATTATACACAATTTTAAACTATGCTAAAAAAATTGTTCTTCAAATATTGGCCACTCTTTTCCACAAGTGTTTGTCCATCCACTCAAGTGTTTGCCTCTCAATTTAGTCCTCTTGGTGGCTCCCCTCTTCATGAGCACCTTGAGCATTACTTGAGCACATTCAAAGAAGAATTAGACATTTTCTCTTAATACAGTTAAATCTTCACATTTAGCTCACTTAAGAGGCCAAGAAATTCAAAGCAATAAAGACAAGCTAAACTCAAATGAATTGGTTGATCGTCAAACACAAAGATTAAGAAGAATTGACAATCTAAAAATTAAAGCACAAGAAAGGATGGCATTTCAATTAGAAACCTAAGAATAGCACTAAATTAGATTTTGAAAAACTAAAAATCTGAAAACTAGATTGTTTTAACAGCGGCTTGATGGTTTTTTACTTTTTCGCTCTGAAAATTTAACCAGATTAACTTCAAGATGCTTTTGAATTTTATGCGCAAATTTGAGGTTAATCCGAATCTGGGCCATTTCACAATAAATCACACAAAATTACAGGTCACTGTCCATGTCACATGAAAATTCTGATGCATCAGGCTTTTTTCAATTTATGTCTTTTTTTTTTTTTTTTCCATTTGGAATTTTGGATGCGCCTTGCACCTAAAAATTGAATTTTATATAAGAAAAAAGTCCAAATTCACAGCCAATTGATTGCAGAAAATTAATCCATCCAGCACAACTTGCAGACAATTTTGCAATTGAAGGAAACCTACGGAAATGAAAAAAATTATTAGTAAACTCAAGACACAATAGATTTCTAATTCTAAGAACTTGTTATTGATCTAATTAACAAGTATGAGAACTCAATAATGGAAAAGAAAAAGCACGCAACAGCTCATACATGGATGCAAATCACAGTTTATTCTACCTAATGTTACGGGGCAATGTTTAAAAGCAAGAAACTCAAATTTTAAATGGTGAACTTGAAATTTCCATGACATATATGGAGATACATGACTACGACAACATGTATTAAAATTTAAAAACAGAATGACACTAACTACACATATTCAACCGATTAAAAATGAAATAAAAACTCAAGAAAAAGCAAAAGCACACATATCAAACACTTAGGATACCTAATGACATGAAATGTGGACGGTTCAAGGAAGCTTTTGTAATTTGAACCATTAAAACACGTGAACAACAATTCAAACGGTGGCAGACTAGTAAACAAGACGGAAATCAATTTTGAAGTAAGAAGAACTTAACTTAGTCGGAATCAAAGCTCTGATGACCATATGATGGCAACCGTGCCATGGTTGTGTTTGCTTGATTGAAATAAATGAAAAAAAATAGATGTGATGTTGCAGCGAAAGTCTTAAATGGAGGAAGAAGGAGCTCATGGTAAATGTAAGTGAAGTAAATCAGGAGTTGCGAACCGTGTGAAAGAAATAGAGTGAGAGAGGTGTTGTTCACTCTCTTTGAAGTGTGTTTAGGCTAGTTCTAGAATATGCAATCAACATTTGACACGTGATGCACGATTCTCATTAAAAAAAAAATGATTTTAGAAATTTACTTTCTCACTTTCATGACATTTGAACATAGTATAAATAAGTTCTTTTATGAGTTGACTTGTTGTACATTTTATACTATATGTTTAATTTCTACTCATAAAAAGATACCCTTTGACTTCATGATTTATATTTTAAAATATCTTTTATGACTATTGATATTTTAATATTTCGTTTCATGTTGTTATTTATTTTTTAAATACCAATTTTAATTAAGTTTAATTTTGAATCAAATTTATTTTTCTAGAATTTAATTCATAATATCAGTAAATTATTTTAAGTTTTGATATATTTTTTTCCTTGTAAATTCAAGTTATTTATAATTTACTTTATATTTATTTCAAGTGCGTGTATATATATATATTGTAATTCTAATTTTCTTTGCATTTTAACTTTTTAATTTAATTGAAATAATAATTACTCATATATTTATTTTAAAAATAGATGATAGCTAGTCTTCGAAAAGTTTTTACGTAATGATATTCCTAAATTAGAGTGGATTGAGATAGGGAAAAAAGAAAAGAAAATGAAAGGGTAAAAATAGAGGAAATCCAACTATTTTCATCTTTTTCCTTTATTGCATACATATGATGAAAAATCATAAAAAGAGAAGAAGTTTAAAATTGTCAATGGTAATTACTTCATTTTATAGTGAAATAATTATGATAATTATTGTAATTGAAGATCTTATCCCATAATTATTTCGATAAATTAATTCTTTCCACAGATTAGCTAAATGGATGAAAAATATTACCAAGAAGTTAGTTTGATAAACATTTAGATTAAATCCCTGAAGCACGTAAAATATTTACTAGTGTGTACGGAAAAACCTTATCATCTTTTGGAATTGAAATATCATATTTTCTTAATGTCTTGCAATCATATTAAAAACATAAGGTATCTGGTTTAATTTGGTCTTAAAAAAATGGATAAAAACAAATAAAAATCACTTGACTGTATATAATACAAAAAAATATTTTTTAGTATTCATATTTCATATTTCATAGTCTTATTTCATTTTTATTATATTTTAGTATATACAGATTTCATATTTTTTATTTTATCATTAATTATATTTTAAAATTAGAAAAGAATAAATATAAATTACTTAGATGTTAAAATATACACTACAAATTATTCACTATTTTTATAATAAAAAATAGTTTTATTCCAATTAATAATAATTGACCAGTTAATAAATTTCATTTAAGGCCCTTCCTCAACCAGGTGAGCCTTTTACGCAGCGCAAATTTGTTTGAAAGTCATAAAATTAAATGGACTTAAAATAAATTACAGATTATAAGAATTTTGTAAATTTTTATTTTTTTAAAGTTGAAATTATGTTTAAAATAAAATATAATTTTTTAAAAGTTAAATTTATATTTTAAAATAGGATTTCAACTTAAAAAGATGTTATTATCACAATTAGAACTCATTGGAAGAGTTATAAAAGAAGATTTTTTTTTCTTTGTTAAACTTATTGTCTATTTGAGAGTGAAATTTGGTTGTAATGCTAAAATTTTAAATGGAGATTTACTAGTAAGTTAAAGTCAACAAAAATTTAAAATAATATAAAAAATTTAAGAAAATTAAATGAGTATGCATTTTGATAAATGCTTGTATATATGGATCTTTTAGTTTCCCCTCAACATATTTTGTTGTTGTAGTCCTTGAGCTCCACCAACTAATCAATAGTTGAGTTGTTTTAGTTTGATCCATATAATAATGTAACATACTTGTGATTCAATTATTTCAAACGGATAGGTACCAAATAAAAATAATGTTTTAAAACATACTCTATTATTTTTAATGAAAAAAATTATGTTTTAAAACATAATTTTTATTAAAAGGCGTGTTTTAAAATATGACTTATCCATATCTTTAATTTATTTAAAATATATTACACGTTATATTTTTTTAATTACCTGTGAAAGGTAAAAAAAAAATGAGAAGACATTTTATTGAGTAAAATTCTATTAATGTTTTACAATCTAAAGAAGTTTGCTTACCTTGATGTGTCAGCATCTAAATCATCACCATCAATCACTGTGCCTTTCGAAGAAATACTCAAATTATTATTCAAAATACGATATTACAAACAACAATTTATAATCAAAATTCACTAAGCAATGAATCTCTATCATCTTGATTAGAAAAAAAAAAGAAAAAAAAGAAAACATTCACAACTCCATCTAAGTGTGTCGATCATTGCTAATTAAGGTCTGTTCATAATCAGTTATATCACAAATGACAGATTCGCTTCAAAATGGTTTGAAACTAAACAAAGAACCACGCATATATCATCGAAATATAATGAAAGTAAATACTCACCAACCGTTTTCATTTGGTAGTCAATGAAAAACTTTACACTTCAGAAAACCAGATTTTATGTTCATCACTTAACTTTTTCTCTTTGGAATTTCAAGTATATCCAGGAGTTCCCCCAAACATTTCAGTATGGATTATCTTTTGATATATGATTATAGAACACCATAGTGAAGCGTTCAAGGGAACTCTAGGGAAAACCTGAAGTATATATATGTCTTTGTCATCTGCTTCATCAAAATCTTCTACTTCTTCATTTAGAAACGTTTGCTGAGCTGTTATATTTATAGTGGTATTCTCTTGTCGCCAAAAAGCATCAACATGCACTTAACCTAGACACTGGTGAAGTGGGAATCATAAATGTCTAGTAGTCTCTATTTTTCTTTTTCTTTTGTTAATCTTTATTAGTTGAATCATATTTCAGTCATCAATTTTTTCATTTCCGGAATCTGGAATCTGGCATGCAAATAATGTGGTGGTATCCTACGTAAGAAGATTTTATGTTGATACACACATACATATATATATATATATATATATATATATATATATATATATATATATATATATATATATGATTCAACTATAGGTCACAGTTTGTTGATGCCATCTTTGATAAAATATATAGGAACCATGATGTAAATGCTCTTAATGCTGTTACTTTTGCTTAGGAATGAGTTTATTAAGAGAATAAGCTGGACAACATTTGATTCTATAATGAAAGAATTGAAGTATTTGTTCATTTGAAAGTGGTCGAAGGGGATGGGTCAGAAAACAACTATAAAAGCTATATGACAAGATACCATGGCCATTGGCAAGCACTTTCAATTTATTCTTTTCCCATCTTTCCACAATTGTGACCACATTCAACAACAATAGCTAATTAGGTATGTGAAGCTCGAAGAATCAGATAAATTTTATATTAAATTATAATTGATTGGAGACTTTTTTATTAATTTAGTTTGACATATTAAAAATGTAATTAAAATTTTCATTTATTGGATAATTAACAATTTTTTATGATTATTTAATTCATTTCATAAAAATAGTATTTTAAAAAATTAGATTTAAATTTAAAATTGTATTTTTTTTCAAATATATTTTTGATTAAAAAAAAATTAAATTATGAAAAATTAGTTGGATTAACTTTGATCTATTAACTATTGACACTACAATAATGTGACAAATTAGTTGTCTAGTAGTATTGTCTGCTTCGTTTGGAAATGAGTAGATTCATTTAACGAACTTTTAAGTTGACGTTATCTAATTTTTAATTTTTTTAATAACTAAAATATTTGTGCTGGTGAAGTTTATGTTAGATTCTTTAAAAAATAGATTTAATAGATACTACATTTTTTTAACATTTTTTATAAGTATAAAAATATTAACATCATACGGTGTTTGTAACTGATTTTCTTTAATTCTGTCAACAAGAATTGTCTTTTGCCTTCTATTTGCAAGAGTTAGGTACTCCTCTTTATCCAATTAATCCTATTTGTTGATTATATGAACTAACTTTTGTTTCCACTGAGTCATATTTCCAAATACCTCTATATTCCATAATTTTAGATCACTTTCAACATCTTCATCTTCTCTTTTACGAAATATATTCTTCTTCCTTCAACCAAATATACCTTCCAGAAACCTTTAACCACCTGATTCAACCTTCCACCGAAAGCCATACGTTTAAAATCCTAAAAGGTCCCACTCATTATCACTGTCATGAACTTGACATTTTCTATTTAGTTTCACATATATAGATTATTATATACTTAACCGAAATAAAAAAGTTAAATAATATATAAAAAATATTAAAATTTTGGGTTAAAAATAATATTTTGGTCTCTTGTATATATGTTTGTTCATGATTCATTAATGTAAAACTTATAATATTTTTTCTTTGAAGACCTAATTTTTTATAAATTGTTTATTTTAATTTTTACTTAATGTAAAAGTTACAGTCATAATTAAAATCTTAACAATCTCTTCCTTTAGGTACAAGTTCTTTTAACATTGATATATTTTTCCTCAAGCAATAATGATAAAATACCTGTATCATTATTTTATTACAATAGAACATGGTTAGCTAAAACCTATCTTAGGAAGACTTTTGTTATGAGAAATTATCAAATCTAGAATAATTGCATTAGCCATTAAAATAAAATATAATTAGATAGAAAAATACTAGTTTGACATTACTATTCATATTATACTTCTATTTGACATTGTATTTTATTAATAAAATATTATATATAAATAAAATAATAATATATATTAGTGTTAAATGTGTCAAAATGAATAATGGTGTCAAAATATCATCACCCAATTGGAAATTATTGATATATAATCAATTATTTTGTTTTTCTCTTCAACTTGCTAATGTATTTGTTATTATGTACAACATTCTCTTCTATATAAATCATACACATTTTAATTCAATAAGTTATTTTATGTCTTTCTTTAATATAGTATGATAATACGTTCAACCTAATATTTTTTTTTTATTTTCTCCCATAAATGTTATCAGATGAAAACCACAATGTCTCACATCAACTACTTTAGTGGTATGATCTAAGTTTAGTCTAGACGTTAGTCATTTTTCTCAATAATTTGGTTTTTTCTACCATTTGTTCTTTATTTAAAGGTAAATGGATTATTGCTTTAAGTGTCAGGATTCATGTTTCTTATTTCTTGTCATGTTTTCGATCTTAATGTATATCACAGTAAAAACCTTGTGTTACCAAATCCCCAATTAAATTATTTTCTTGTACTAGCTATATTGACATTGTTCAACTTCTATTATATTGGTGCTTTATAATATTTTTTATATACCTCATTTCAATTTTAATTTGTTATTTTGTCTATACTTTATTGGTTCCTAGTGAATTGTCAATTACCTTTTTTGAAAAATTAATGTTTGACTTCATGAAGATTAACAATGATAATATTATTGAAAGATTGTAGTCTCAAATGGTTTAGTTTTTTTTTACACAACAATTGTAATTTTGTTTACATTAATATTGGTACAAATATTATTTTTTAGAATATTAATTCTTCTCAGAACGCTTATGTTTAACATTCTAGATTTGGACATGTCTCTCATAAGATCTTTTGACTTTTAAATAATGATATTCCTTTTGATACTCCATATAATTTTTCTAGTTTCAATTGCCAAATTTATGTTCTTGTTAAGTTCAGAACATTATCCTTCACTTTATTCAACAAGATATCTGGATCATTATTTGATATAACATTGTGACATTTGGTGACCTTATGATAAGTCTACTTATGATGAAACATTTTTTTTCTAATCTTTATTGATGATTGTAGTCATTTTACTTTAATATTTTTTCTTACACTTTACTTTAATATTTTTTAATTGGTTATAACTCTATTTGGGATCAAGATTAGTTGTTTTAGGTCTGACAATGCAAAAGAGTTTGTTATTATTGATTTTTTAACAGAACAAGACACTATGAATTTTCTTGTTTGGAGTGACCTAAAAACTCAATAGTTGAGAGACAACATCAACATCCATTGAATGTGACTCCAAATTTATTTTTTCAATCCAAGTTGCTAATCCAATTTTTGGGACTGTGTTTCCACTGCTACCTTTCTAATTCACAAGGTTTCCTTTTATTGTACTATAATAGAAATCACCTTATCAGGTTGTACATGGATCTAAATTTCATTAAAAAAAAACTAATATTATACTCGACCAAAATTAGAAGTAAATGGTCAAAAACGGACACAAAAATATTCACATTGTGTCGGCCAACAACAGTCGTGTCAATCCTAGAAGATATAACATCAACCATTGGATGGACAAATAACGTCAGCTTGACTAACACTATAGAGATGTGAACAAATTTAATTTTTAATATAGTATCAGCTTAGACGACCCAAAAGGAGGAAAAATAAAACAAAATGGCATTAGCATGGGCTTAGTAGACACAATAGAGGGAAAAAATTAAATTTATATGATTGGAAAAAAAGTAGGTTGTGTTGTCTAGGCTGACACATGTATTCCAAAATATATTTATTTTTTATTTTTAATTGCAGATAGCGTCGATGTGAACAACATATTGAAAAAAAAAATTCTTTTACGAATGAATTTAGCCGACTCAAAGCCGACGCTGAACAAATTTAAAAAAAAACATTTGTAAATGTAATAAATTTAATAAAACCAATTTGTAACTTTAGACATGCCTAAATGAAATTTTGAAAGGAATGATATTAGAAAAATCAATTTAGTTTACAATCTTAATTAGAACAGAAATCTTAATTGAAGTGAATTATGAACTGAATTATATTGCTATATGATAAAAGAACATTGTAAATTCAAAGATAATACTAAACAATAGTTAAATAAAATGTACTAATACATTAATAAATATAAAAGTACCATTATCTATAATATTTAATTGAAAGTAAAAGCATAAAGTATAAGAGAAGTCTTGCACGTAATTTATTGAAAGTAAAACATAAAGTATAAGAGTAATCTATCATCCATCAAAATTTTCAATGAAAAATAAAATAATTTCAATAAATAGAACATTTAATACGTGTTAAATAATAGAACTTGGGATGAACTGAGATTAGCACCGCTTGAAGCATAGGTATGTTGTCATTATTTCATCCTCATGACATCCTCCAACTGTACAGCCTTTACTTTTGCCATTTAAGTGTCCTAACTCGTCAACATATTTGTTCGCCTTACTTCCTCAACTTCCTTACGAAATGATGTAGGGGAAGCAAATAAAGAGAACTAAGTGAGGAAAACACTCCTTACCAACCAAGTCTACTGTTTTCTTATATTTATTTTCCTTAATTTTTTTATTTAACATTTTGAACCAATGCCCTCTTCACCTCTTTCACAACTGTACAAACCATGGCACCTCATAGTTTAGTGACAAGATTTTATATTCGTAAACTAATTAGTAACTATGCTAATCACGGTTAGTTGATTTTATGTTTGAAACATGAAAAAAATGGAATTTTGAGAGGTAAAAATACTAACTAGGAAATTAACTTCGTTCATGAAATGGTCTTGTCATTGAACGTTAGAACACAAAGTTCAAATCAAAATAAATTAAACGTATGTTAAAGAATTTATATAAATTAATTTATGTATAAATTAATTTTGACTTATGGAATAATTAATTATTTATTTCTACATTTTTAAATTTATGAAAACATTCAACCAAGCATACTTATATTCCTTAATAGCTTCAAACATTATCTTATTATCCCGTCTTATGAAATTGTTTCCGTTCAAATCATTTTTCCTTTTATATTTCATCAAATACTGGAGCTATAATATAACATATTATTCGTTTTACACATACCATTCCCCAGCTTATAAACAGGGTACAAGATAGAATATGTATATTTTCAGCACAATGGTGTTTTATATTTTACAATCAATAGTGTAATTTTATAAAGAAAATTCTCATTCCCAGTTACGTAAATTATAAATTGTCATTTTATACAATTATAAACTTTCATCTTATATATACGGTTAGATGAATACAAAACCTAACCCAGTTTTAGCTACAATTCTCGAAGTCTACAATAGATCGAACGTAGAAGCCAGTCTTCTCACATTCTAAATATGCTTTGGGTACATTTTTATCTTGTATCTCTTAAACATTTTAATCTGTTATATTCCTACAGAGAATTTATACATTATAATGAACTGTGGCTCCAGCACATCAGAATTTGTACAATATACATTGTTTCACTCTCAATTCATATACACTTTCAATGTAACTTCCTACATGCATCTCAACATCTCAAATGATCTTATCAGTAAGTTCCATAATCTTATTAAAAGGGGTGTTTTAAAATATGACTTATCCATATCTTTAATTTATTTAAAATCTATTACTTGTTATAGTTTTTTTTAATTACCCGTGAAAGGTAAAAAAAAAGAGAGAACACATTTTATTGAGTAATATTCTATTAATGTTTTACAATCTAAAGAAGTTTGCTTACCTTGTGGCCGCATCTGAATCGTGACCATCAATATGCCTTTCGAAGAAGTTGTTATCAATACTCACAAATTATTACTCAAAACACGATATTACAAACAAGAATTTATAATGAAAATTCACTAAGCAATGAATCATGTTGATTAGAAAAAAAAAAAAAAAAAAAAACATAACGAAACATTTAACATGGTACACACATCACAACTCTATGAATAGTGTGTCGATCATTGCTAAGGTGTGTTCATAATCAGTTATCACAAATCACAGATTCATTTCAAAATGGTTTGAAATTAAACAAAGAACCACACATATATCTTCGAAATATATTGAAAGAAAACTAAATACCATTACTCACTAACCTTTTTCATTTGGTAGTCAAAATGAAAAAACCTTACACTTCAGAAAACCAGATTTTGTGTTCCTCACTTAACCTTTTCTCTTTTGAATTTCAAGTAAAACCCGGAGTTCCCCCAAACACTTCAGTATGGATTATCTTTTATATATGATTATAGAACACCATATCTTTTATATATGATTATAGAACACCATAGTGAAGCGTTCAAGGGAACTCTAGGGAAAACCTGAAGTATATATATGTCTTTGTCATCTGCTTCATCAAAATCTTCTACTTCTTGGTTTGGAAACGTTTGCCAAGTTGTTATATTTATAGTGGCATTCTCTTGTCACCAAAACATATCATCAGCAGCATCAACCATGCACTTAACCTAGAAAGTGGTCAAGTGGGAATCATAATGTGTAACAGTCTCTATTTTCTTTTTCTTTTGTTAATCTTTACAGTTGAATCATATATCAGTCATCAATTTTTCATTTCTGGAATCTGGCACCTGGCATGCAAATAATGTGGTGATATCCTACGTAAGAAGATGTTATGATGATATATATACATACATATATAGATATATATACATACACATATATATAATATGAACTATAGGTCATACTTTGTTGTTGCCATCTGAATTTGATAAAATATATATGAAGCATGAATGCAAACGCTCTTAATGCTGTTACTGATGCTTAGGAATGAGTTTATTAAGAGAATAAGCTGGACAACATTTGATTCTATAATGAAAGAATTGGAGTATTTGTTCATTTGAAAGTGGTCGAAGGGGATGGGTCAGAAAACAACTATAAAAGCTATATGACAAGATACCATGGCCATTGGCAAGCACTTTCAATTTATTCTCTTCCCATCTTTCCCACAATTGTGACCACATTCAACAACAATAGGTAATTAGTTATGTGAAACTCGAAGAATCAGATAAATTTTATCTTAAATTACAATTGATTGGATACTTTTTTTTTATTAATTTAGTTTGATATATTAAAAATGTAATTAATTTTTGTATTTAATAATTAACAAAATTTTATGATTATTTAATTCATTTCATAAATATAGTATTTTAAAAATTTAAATTTAAATTTAAATTCGTATTTTCTAATTTTTTTCAAAAAATTAATTTTTAAAACAAATATAAAAATATATTTTTGAATTTTTAAAAAAATTAAAAAGGCATTATGAAAATTAGTTGGATTAACTTTGATCTATATATTGACACTAAAATATTGTAACAAATTAGTTGTGAAGTAGTATTGTCTGCTTTATATTGAAAACTATTAGAATTGATATAACCAATTTTATGTTGACGTTATCTAATTTGTAATATTTTTTTAATGACTAAAATATTTGTGTTGGTAGAAGTTTACGCTAAATTCTTTAAAAAAATTATTTAATAGATACTAAAGTTTTTAACATTTTTATAGGTATAAAAATAGTAGCATCATATGATGTTTGGAACTGACTTTAATTCTGTAAACAACAATTGTTTTTGCCTTCTACTTGCAATATCTAGGTACTCCTGTCCATCCAATTGATCAGTGTGTTGATTATATCACTTAACTTTTGTTTCTACTTAGCCATATTTCCAAAGACCTCTATATTCCATAATTTTACATATTTTCATCATTTTCATCTTCTCCTTTACGAAATATAGTTCTCTTCCTTCAACCAAATAACCCTCCCAAAAATCTTTGGCCACCTCCTTGAACCTTTCACCGAAAGCCATGCATTTAGAATCCTAAAGGATTTGGGTCCTTAGTCACATTTGAATCTTTGATAAACTTGATCTTTTCTACCATACTTTAATGTCACAAATACAACTTGTTATATGTTTATTAGAAATAAAAAAGTTTAATAATATATAAAGAAATAAAATCTATAAATTTATTATCTTAAAATTTTGAATTGAAGATAATGTCTTGATCTCTTATATTTATTTATTTATGATTCATTAATATTAAAATCTCTAATAATATTTTTCATTCGAAGACCTAATAATCTTTATTATATATTGTTCATCTTGATCAGTCTTATTTTAGGTGAGAGTTAGATCTAGAATTGAAATTCTAATAATCTTTTTTTTTGAGTGTGAGTTCCTTTGACATTGATATACTTTCTCTCAAGCAATAGTAAAAAAATATTTCTATTATTATTTTATTACCATAGGACATGCTTAACTAGTGTTGTTAGGAAGACTTTTGTTACAAGACATTACCAAATCTAAAACTTTTCACATACTCATGATGTCATTCCACATTTGTCATTTATGTAAAAGTTGTGAGACTATTTGCATTAGCGTTAATTAGGATCGATTTATATTAAAATACAATATAACTAAATATTATTGATATTATATAGTCTATTATTTTATTTACTTTCTTGTTTAGCTTGTAATGTGTTTGTTATATATACAACATTCTCTCTCTATATATATATATATACATATATATATATATATTTAATTCAATGAATTATTTTATGTATTTCTCTCTTTAATAAGTGATTTTTCTGCCTTCATCCTAATGATTTTCTTTTTTATTTTCTTCCATGGATGTCATGGATAAAAACTATAATGTATCACGGTCAACTGCTTCTAGTGGTATGATTTATGTTTATTCTAGATGTAAGTCCTTTTTCGAATAATTTAATTTTCTCTCCTATTTATGTTTTTTTAAAGGTAAATGGGTCATTGCTTCAGGTGTCCGTACTCATATTTCTCATTCATCATCATAATGTTTTTAATCTTACAAATATGTGTCACTCTTCTTTTATCCAATCCCCAATCAATTTGTTCATGTACTAGCGATAGTAGCATTGTTCAACTTCTCCTACATTGGTGCTTTATAATATTTTTTTATGTACCTCAATTCAATTCTAATTTGCAATTTTGTCTATACGTTATTAGTGCATAGCTATTTGTCAATAATCTTTTTTTAAAAAATTAATGTTTTATCTACGAGGTGCTTCACTCTATGAAAATTGATAGTGATAATCTTATTGAAGGATTTTAGGTGTTGCCTCCAATAGTTTAGTTTTTCCACATAATAATTATAATTTTTGTTTTCATTAATATTGGTACAATTAAGACTACTAATTCTTGTCATAACTCTTCTATTTGACATTCTGTATTTGGTCATGTCTCTTGTAAAGTCCTTTGACTTTTAAGTAACTATATTCCTTTTAATATTACACCTCATATTTTTGTTTTCAATTTTCAAATTTATCTTCTTGTTAAATTTAGAAGATTAGTCTTCATTTTATTCAACAATGTGTCTCAATCATTATTTAATATAACATTGTGACATTTGTAGTCATTTCACTTGTATATTCTTTCTTACACACAATATTAGTGTTATAAAACATTTTTCTAATTGGTTAGAGCTCTTTTTGAGACCAAGGTTAGTAGTTTTAAATATGACAATGTAAAAAGGTTTGCTCTAACTAAATTTTTAGCAGAACAAGGCACTATACATGAATATGACTATGAATGTGACTATTATAATTTTTCAATCAAAGTTGCCAACCCAATTATGGGGGGACTGGGTTTCTATTGCTACCTTTCTAATTCATAGGATTACTTTCTCGGTACTACAACAAAAATCACCAGGTTGGATATGAATCTAAATCTGATTACCAATCATTAGAGATTTTTAAATGTTCGACTTATGTAACAACTTTTAGTTTCTCTAGAAACAAAATTACTCTTCATGTCATTTTATCTATTTTTGTTGATTATCTTAGAGACTATAAGGTATACAAATTGTATAACCTAGAGATCAAATACTGTTCTATTTCAAGGATTTTTTTTTTTTGTGAAATCATTTTCCTTTCAAGAAAAATGACTTCTAGAGATTCTTGCTCATTTATTGATTATAATGTAAGTCCTTTTTCCATCACTAATAATTTACTTTTAAGTAATTTTGTTGTTCATTATTCCATCACTAGAATACACAAGATCCTTTTGTTTGGATATGTATGCTCTAACACCTCACACCTTTATCTCTTTCATAAGCCTCTAAACAACAGTTCTGAAAGTTCTCATTAACATTACTGCGACATGGTTTTATATGATCTAAAATTGATTACTATTTGTTCACTCATGATTTTGATTCTTCATTGGTTATTTTGTTGGCCTATATGTAGATGACATTATCCTAGTAGACCTTGATTCTTCTTAACAACTTAAAAATGATATTAAGTCCCTTGTTTAAACTAAAGATCATTGGTTCTCTTAAATATTTCTTAGGCTTGGAAATTATCATATCTAACAAGGGAATTTCCTTGAGTAAGAGAGAATATATTTATCTTTGCTTGATGAAATTGGTTTCTTATGAAACAAACTAGTTACAATACTTATGGACCACAATTGTAAATATAGTCTCAATGATGGTGATTTTATTGAAGACCCCTTTATGTATAGAAGCTTATTTGGAAGACTTATGTACTTGATTACTTTTAGGCCAGACATTACCTTTGTAGTTCACAAGTTAATTTAGTACATGAAGAATCCATTAACTACACATTTAGTTGCAGTCCATCAAATACTATATTTGAAGTCCGCTCTATCTCAAGGTCTCTTTTCCCAACAATAAATGTTATCTTTCAACATATGTTAATGCAAATCATGGTAGTTGTTTAGATATCAAGAGATCAACCACTAACTTTTTGTATTTTCCTTGGTGATATTATGATTTTTTGAAAGTGTACTAAACAAGATATTGTGTCCAAATCTTTGACAAAATCAAAATATCGTGCCTTAGTGGGCAATGAAGTGGTTTGATTGTAATGATTATTTAAACATTTTGAAGTTTCAATTGACATAAATATGCTCTTTTGTGATAACAAATTTGTCATGGACCTGACTTCTAACCCTTCCCATAATGAAAGAGACAAGCCTAAGATTTTTATTGTCATTCTAATTAATGTCAAAATCGAGCATCAAATAACTGACATATTCACAAGTGTTTTTTTCTGTTACTTCCTTCCATCATTTCATTGGCAACAAAGGTTTATAAAGCTATGAATGATGAAAGGATGAAAAGGTTTATACAAGGATTAAAGCTGCAACAATTTACAATTTACATGGTGAGAGGCACCTAAGGATAAAATAATCTAATACCATGTAATACCATATATCAAGAATAATAGAGAATAATTCACTTTTATTATTTCTCATCTCATGTTAAATATATATACATAAATGACAAGGTAATCTTAGAATCCTACTGTTATTAATAAAACATTATCTCTAAAATTATGAGATTTACAATATAAAATAAAAATAAAATATATAGAATTAAAGTTTCAATAATATGACAGAATTAAAACTAATAAATTGAATATCGGAAATTTTTTAAAATAACTCAACACTTCCCTCAAGCTATAATTCTTTAAAAGTTATTTCTATTTAGTCTCAAATACATGAATTTCGTAAGATGAACCAGTCTTCACTTGTCTTTCTAGTCCGGATTCTGAACATGTTCATTTTATAGGTATTTTTTTCCATTCGATCGATAGGCTAATGCACATTCTGTAGTTCTCCTCTAACATGAGGCATGTCTGCAATTTCATTAAAATAATAAAAAAAAAACAATTGGTACACACCTATATGAAGACAAAGATGTAACAATGAAGACCACAATTTTATACAATAACAAACATTGAAACACAGAAACTAGAGGTTCAGTGAGCAATAATGAAAACTGTAATTAAAAGTTTATACATCAATGAAGACTTCATTATTGTATAAAGTGACCTTCATTCTTATGTAAATCTAATTCGATCTTTATTGCTGTATAAACAAATTGGGAATTATATAATCAATTAGTTTGTTTTCTTTTTCAGTTCGATTTGTTAGTATGTTTGATATTATATGTTTTCTTTTAAATAAACCATGGACATTTGATTCAAATAAATAATTTTATATATTTATCTTTTTGATAGTGTAACAACGATATCTATAATAAATTTGGACGTAAAACTTTACTCGAAATGCTAGGTTGAATTTCTTTTATCAATACACATGACTTCTTTTTCAGAAAAATTAACAATTTTTTTTATGTTAATGACCCTAAAATTTGAATACTAGTATTATGAGTTTGGACCAGCCCTGATTCGCCCGGAAAGGTCTGCTTTTGTTCATTGACTAGAGTATCTGGAAATAAAGCAAACGAGTTAACCTGGACGCAAAGTTGGACAATAGCAAATTTAATCGAATGAGAATACTATCAAGAAAGCCAAGATTGTATGCATTCATGCTATATTCTGCATTCTTTATGCTACGTATTTTTTTTTTTTCAAGCTTTTTTGTGATGCACCAATGTAAAGTTCTAAATGGAATCTCATACATGAAAAGTCTGTGATGTTCAAATTCGAAATCACGAAATATAGGATGCGACAGGGATGCAACTCAAATAACAAGAGTTAACTTAATTATTAATTTATGGTACTTTCAAAGTAAGCTTTTTATTTATTTATTTATTTTATTTTTTTAAAGCTACTCTTCTACAATTAAAATATTTATTATTTATTTAAAATAATTGAAATTTAATAAATCGAAAATCATCCTATTCCAAAGTCCTTGAGAATATTCTTTTCCATTTTACAAGTTAATTAAGAACATAACAAGAGCATTTACAATTTATGCAAAGATAATACATATTTGTTTGAGTGAGATAAATCAACTGGATTTAATTAATTATGGGATATGGAAATATATTATGAATCGAGGAAAAATATGATTCATGACATGCATTTTGAGAAAAGAATAATACTTCAGATATTATGAGAATAATTGAGAAGATTCGAGTTATCATGTAAAAAAACAATATTAAAAAGACACTTAATCGAAGAAATCTACTTCAAGATATGTTTAAGAGAGTTCGACAAACTAAAGAGAAGATTAGTATGAAGAAAATGAATTTATGATATCGGTTAAGAAATTATTGAAAGAACAACATTACAATAAAAAAATTATTTAAAGACCAATATTTAGTTACCAAAAGAAATGGTTGTTAATTGTGATTAAAATAGTAACTAAATTAAATTTTGGTTATTAAATAACTATAAAATAGAAGTAATGATTGAATTTAATGACTAATTAAGTCAAATAATTGGTATCTAACATTAGCTACCAAAGTTTTAGTGACCTATGTCTTTAGATTCTAAATTGGTATCTAATTAAGTTAGAGACTAATTTATAATCTAATAGTATAGGTCACTAAAACATTGATAGCTAATGTTAGATACCAATTATTTGACTTAATTAGTCACTAAATTCAATCATTACTTATATTTTGTAGTTATTTAGCAACTAAAATTTAATTTAGTGACTATTTTGGTCACAATTAGTAATCATTTCATTTGTTAGCTAAAAATTAGTCTCTAAACTACCTTTTTCTTATAGTGCGAGTTCTAGGTTGGTTAGTTACAAGGACATTTCGTGATACACATCAAATACAATCAAACTAACTTTGAGTAAAAAGTGAAAGTTATTAAAAATTTATATTTTTATAGTTTAAACTATCATGTAAGCATTATATATATATATATATATATATCATGTAAGCATTATATATATGACATGGTCACAGAATTGGCTTAAGATTCAAAAATATATAAAGTGAAGGTTTTAAGTTTAAAAAAATTAACAATAATATATTATTATAAATAAAAAAAATATAATTTTAAAACTATACATAAAAATATTTTTTAATTATAAATTTAAAATATTTTAACTAATAGTTAAGTTTATATTTATATTATAAGTATTATTTAATGAATAATAGATTAAAATTTATCTAAATAAAAAATAATATTTTTATATTTGATAAAAATTTAAATAATCAAGGAATCCTAAAGGTTAAAGTTTTCTATTTTTCTATTTCTTTTAGTTACTTTATTCTATTTGTGATTTATTTCTACCTTCTTTTTTCTTATTCTTTCCGTTAGCTTTTTCCTTTATCTGATTTTTTTATTTATTTCTTTTTTTATCTAATTCTTTCAGTTATCTTTTTATTTTATCTTATTCTTACACTTATCTTCTTATTTTATCTAACTTTTTGACTTCTTTTCTTTGTCTATTTGACTCTTCACAGTTCTTATATATTATTTTTTTTTTAATTTGAGTGCTTGATTGTTATTAGATCATTATCTAATTTCAAATTTATTTTATCATTTTTATACTGTGTATCTATGCGTTTATTTCTATTTGAGTGCTTGGAATGGTAGATTGAGAAATTGGGGGTTTGTATTGGCTTTTCCTCATTTTTATTCAACAATCATATTGATAAATTGATCTCAAAATCATTTTATCTTTTATTATTGTTTAATTAATCTCAAAATAATTTGTGCAGATTTAAAAAAAAGCATTAAAAATTTAGAATTTATAAATTAAATTTTAACACTTACCAAAGGACAAATCGAAAGAGAAAGGAAGGAAATTTGAGACTTCAAGACAAGATATTATGATAAAGTTCATTTTCTTGGCAATCACATTTTATTTTTTTTAACTTAGTCTCGTTTTATATATTTTATTAATAATTGATAAATAATTATTATGTGAGAATAATTAGTGATTTTGTTAGAATATATTAACAAATGATAAATAATTATCCATGTGAGGAGTATTTGCGATTTTGTAACTATTATGTTATGACTTGATTACTACAAAAAAAAAAGCTATTTAGAGACCAATATTTAGCTACCAAATAAAATGGTTGCTAATTGTGATCAAAGTAGTCACAAAATTAGAATCTAATAGTATAGGTCACTAAACCTTTGGTAGCTAATGTTATATACTAATTATTTGACTTAGTTGGTCACTAAATTCAATCATTACTTTTATTTTGTAGTTATTTAGCAACTAAAATCTAATTTGGTGACTATTTTGGTCACAATTAATAACCATTTTATTTGATAGCTAAATATTGGTCTCTAAACAACATTTTGTTTATAGTGATTCTATATACTCCATATATAGAGTAACTTTCTTTTCAGCAAGATGAATAAGAAGGAAGAGAATATTTTCACTCTCATATCTTTTATTCCTGATTTTTGTTCATCTTTTTATTTTCATAATATGGTATCACTACTTCTCTAACCAAGAAAGCTTTGATGTGTCAACTGAACAAAAATATTGTAGTTGCTCATGGTTCCTCTGTCTCCTCAAGTGGTGGCTCACATGGCCATTATGGTTTCTACAACAGAAATTCTCAGAATTATCAAGTCAAGAGATGGACCAAGGAAGACAAGTATTACAATAGTAATAAATGCACATATTGTGATAGAAGATGTCACACAATTGATGTGTCATCGTTTAAATGATTTTCCACCAAACTACAAAAGGATAGAATCCTCTGTTAATAATACATCTTCATTCAAAACTGCAAATGAGAGTGAGACACTTACAAACCAAGAGGATCTCAGCAGTATTCTAGCTTTAGTTTGACCAAAGAGCAATATAACTCTCTCATGTCTCTTCTTCAACAATCCCAGTTAGCTGTAACCCCTAGCACTAAACATCATGCAGATCACATTCCCAATGTATCCACATGTATCATCTGCAATCTAAGATCACTACTAAGGTCTGTCCTTTGGATCTTAGATTGCAGATGATATCCGTGGATGCATTGAGAATGTGATGTGTATGATGTTAAGTGCTAGGGGTTGCAACTAATTGAGATTGCTGAAGAAGATTCATGAGAGAGTTATATTGTTCTTTGGTCAAACTAAAGATATAAAACTGTTGAGATTTCACTTGTTTTGTAAGTGCCTCACTCTCATTTGCAGTTTTGATTGCAGTGACATTTTAACTGTTATCAGAGGATTGTCTTATTTTGTAGTTTGTAGTTTGGTAGAAACCATGTAAACGATGACATATTTATAAGTTATATTCAGTATTATATAGATTATAAATTTTAATTTTATATAAAAATATACAAATATGTCAATTAAAATATATGAATCATATTATTCTAAACTTAAAAAAGAAAGAGAAGAAATAAATTTTTTATTAAATCACAAAAAGAAGTTATTGATAAATTTATAAGAATAAACAAAAAAAATAAATTAAAAAATAGAAGTGAATACTCTTTGAATAAAGAAAATAATAACATAAATATAAGTAAAAACAACAATAAACTATAAGAAACTAACAATAATTATAATAAAAATATCATAATTTTAATAAATTATTTTATTAATTTAAAAACAACCTTTTGTTTTTAAATTTGTTTTAATTCCTTTAAAACCTTGAACCGTCGCTTCAAGGTAAACATGGACACTTATAGAGGAGAATGTATTTGCAAAATTTACTTTTTCGGTAAGTGGGATGACATTAGCAGGAATTGCGCAATTTATTTCTTATCCATTTTCTTCATTTACTTAAGGTTTTCCCTTTTCCTTTAAATTTTTCCCACTTATTCTTATATATTTATGATGTAAAATATAATTCATTTCGAAAATCTTCTTTTACAATGTATATTTAGATGAATTGTTTTATAGCTTGAATTATGAGATGTATAAATTCATATTGCGTGTTTCGTAATTTAGTTTTGGTCGAACATGATTCGTTAAAAAAAATGAAAAATCACAAAAAAACAAATAAATAAAACAAAGAGTCACACTTGATTGATAGAATGATCTCTCAATAACGAGATGGACAAAAGAATATAAGACTGAAAGGTGAACGAAGAGTATAGTAAAAGCATTACAGAAAAGAAACACAGTTGAAGCACAAGTTAGAAAAAGAAATAACTGAAGAAGAAAAGAAGCTCAACAAATAAGAAGAGAGCAAAAAAAAGAAAAACTCACCAGAAAAGAAGTATAATAATCCATAATAAGAAAAGAAAGAATCATTGTCAAATGCTTTTGAAACTTAATATTGTTTGAAGTGATTTGCTTTATAAATGCTATTAATATCATTTTAATAATCTAATTACTTTGTTTTTGTTATTTATAATATTTTAATAATTCGAATGTTTTGCTTTTAAAATGTATCTGCTAACAACTTTAGTGTTTTTTAATAATATTTTCGGAATGCTTTGGTTTTTCGATGCTTTTGCTCATGCTTTGCTTTTGAAATGAATATCTTGCATTTACTTTATTAATATTATTTTAATAATCTGAAACCGAATGCATCATACCTAATTTTGATTACACTTACAACTCACGGTAACATTTTTTTTATCTTTTTATTTTTTTTACTTCTAGTTTTTCTTTTCATTTTTCTATGCAAAGTCAATTATTGTTTAATGATTCTTTTGTTTTGTTTTTTCTTTTGAAAAAAATTACATTTAAAATATATAATTATTCTTTTATTTGTTTACTTTTATTATTTATTACTTCTTTTATACAAAATTAGTTATTGTTTAAGTATTCTGTTTATTTTTTTTAAATTCAATTTAAATTAGTATATAATTTTTATTATATTTTTTAATTTCTTTAGTTTTTTTTCTATCAAATGAGTTTTTTAAGGATTCTGTTTATTTTATTTTTTAGAAAAATAATTAATTATTAGAGACGTTTTTCAATTTTTTTAGAAAAAAGAATTAATTATTGGAGACGTTTTTCAAGAAGGGAAAATAAAGAAGAGAGTTAGTGATTATAGACATTTATAAATGCATATGTACTGTTTAGCATTAATTTGCTAAGAAGCTCTTTATTTGTCTAATGTTAAAATTTTTTGTTATGAAAAAAATTTAAAACCTCACTTATTATGAAGTTAGTGTATCTTATTTAAAAAAATAGTTTGATATAAGGTTAAATAAGAGAAATTGGGTTGTACTTGAAAAGAAAAATATAGTTTGATATAATGTTGTAGTTTGGTAAATATTATCACCACATGAAGAAAATCAAAGGTAAGATGATTTTGTAAGTTTATTGAGATTCCAAATAAAGCTAATGATACTTTTGGAATAAAATCCTCTTGCAGATTGATACCATGAAAATTAGAGTTTCAAAAAGATGAAGAAAAGAATGAAAGCTCCTGTCTAGAGAAGAGTAACATAAGAGAAGAGGAAGCTCTTCACATAAACAAGAATCGGAGTGCATTATGAGAAAAGAATGCAGAAGGCAACGAAGGTAAGAGGAACCTTTTTCTTATTTTTATTCTGAAAAACTTAAACTTTAAAAATAACAAAACCATTATTTATAGGTTTTCTAAGAAACCCTTAACAAAATACCCGAAACTGGTGTAAACCTGGTGTATGTTCATCATTCAAAGGCTACAATCAATTGAAAATTTTTTCAATTTATGATTTTGGTAAATACATCTGAGGATCATATAGGTAGTAGAAGAGATTCGCTAGTAATTTTTCACACACAACATGATAGTCTATGTCAATGTGATTTGTGAGTTCGTGAAAATTGGGATTGTGAGCTAGGCGACGAGCTGACTGATTATCGCAATAGAGGACGACAGGAGGAGTGGTTTGGATACGAAGATCTTGGAAAACGTAGTTGATCCACTATAACTCACAAGCAGTAGTAGTAAGGGCTCTATACTCTGTCTCAAAGGAAGACCTCGAAATAGTAGATTGCTTCTTTGATTTCCATGAAATCAAAGAAGAGCTTAGGAATACCTTGATGTAGATCCTCTTGTGTTAGGACAAGATGCCCAGTTAGAGTCACTAAATGCCTTTATTTGAACTTCAGAGTCAGTTGCAAAGAACAATCCTTGTGCTGGATTGGCCTTAATGTGGCTCAAGATATGTTGAACAACTTAGTGATGGTGAACTGTAGGTTCTTGTAAGAATTGAATGAGAAGGTGAACATCATAACTTATTTCTAATTGTGTATTGGTGAGATATTCTATAGGAATCAGGATTAGGTAGCTTATCTACAACTTCAAAAAGAATTTTATTAGTAGACATAAAAAGTGTATAACAAGGCTTACTTGTAAGCATTCCAGTTTCTATCAAAATGTCAAGGGCATATTTCCTTTGACATAAATGTATTCCCTTCTTGATCTAGCCACCTCTTGGCCTAGGAAATATTTGAACTTTCTAAAGTCTTTGATCTTGAAGGAGTTGTTCAAAAGACGTTTAATTCTTTCTATCTCAGATAAAGAACTTAATATGTGTAACATGATCAGTGTCACCAGTGTCAAGAATCCAATAAACCTTACCCTTGGTTTTTGTTTCTGAAGTAGGAGGCTCACTAATATACATTTGGATCTGATTAATGTTATCATCCAAGGATTTTGATGTATTAAGAAGTTGTACAAGTCTTTGTATTTGGTCTGCAGTAAAATGATTCTTATCCTGTCTCTCTTTGAGTAAGTTGTAAAGAGTCATTCTTTATATTCAGATTACAAACCATTTTTTGATTAATATTAAATTGTTCCATCTTCTGTTTGTACCATGTTGAGTATCCATGTTTAGAGTAGCATTCATTCACAGTATGATTTGTTTTATGACATTAAGAACATTGTTTACCCTGGTTGCTTGATCTTCCTATGCCTTTGCTTTTACGATGTCAATTATTTTCTCTGCCTTGACCATGCCAATTATTTCTTCTACCTTGCGATTTTCCATGAAATCTATCGTGTGATTTCTAATAATTTTATTCTTGTTGTTTCCAATTGGCTTGTTTTTTAGCAGAGTTTTAGAGAACCTTTGTTTCAACAAGAGGACCAGTGAGTTGTCTTTCTTGTTAAATCACCAAAGCAAAAAATCTATTTATGTCGGGTAGAGATTCCATGAGAAGTATTTGATTTCTAACAGTATTATAGATGTCAACAAGGCCTTTTAAAAATCACATAACATGCTCTGATTCTATATTGGATAGAGATGTTGAATAAGGTACAGGTGCAAGGAATTTTACATGTACAACTCGGTATGGGTCTTTGAGATTCCAATTCCTCTAAAAGAATTTTCAAATTTATAAAAAATTGTGTAACATTTCTTTCTTCTTGTATAACAGAGTGCACTTCTTGTAGTAAGTCTAAAATACAAAAATATTCACCTTTTGAGAATCTTTCTCTCAAGTCTTCCCAAAGACAAAATCAATGTAGACAACACTCTCAGTAGTTCAAGGTGTTAGAGTTCTTGTAATCCATAAAAGAACCTTGACATTACATTTTTCCCAAGCTTCAAAGGTCAAATCATTATTACTCGGTTTAGAGATGTTTCCATTAATGAATTTCAATTTGTTCTTGAATAAAAGGATCACTTTCATATTTATGCTCCATGTATGATAATTGGTTTCATTGAGGAGGTGGAGAAACAAAAATAAATCATAGATTCTCCCTAAAATACACATAATAGGGGTTGGTTGGAATTAGACATTGATATATTGTTTCTAATATAGGAGGCTCCATAGGTTCTTGAAAAGATTAACCGAGAAACTAAAAGAAAGAAACAAGAACAATAGTATAGAGCAGGTCATAAATTGCTTTGATACCATCTTGAAGATTGATACCCATAAAAATTAAGATTCTGAAAAGAGGAAGAAAAGAGTGAAAGCTCCTTTCTAGAGAAAAGCAACAGAAGAAGAGAGGAAGTTTTTCACACAAACAAGAAAGGGAATGCACCATGAGAAGAAAAAGGAGAAGACAACCCGTAAGAAAAAATTTTTCTTATTTCTTTATGAAAAACTTAAATTTTACAAATAACAAACCTATTTATAGGTTTTGTAAGAAAACCCTTAACAAAATAGTCAAAACTTGTGTAAACTAGTTCTCTCAACAAATCCTCCCTCTAGTCTATAACATTTTCTTTATGAGATATTTTAGAGGATAATTATTTTATAAAGAACTTTATAGTTTTTTAACAAAATATGTTTTTCGATAAATTATTTTAAACAAATTAAAATTTTAGAAATTTATAGAAGTAATTTGAAAATTTAAAACTAGATAATTTAAAATTTTATTTAGAAAAGTAAAGATTCAAAATTTTTTATTCTTTCTCGTCTATCAAATTCATGTTTTTATTCGTATTATCTCTTGGCTTCAATCTTAGTTAGGATATTGCTAGTTCAATATCTATTGCAATGCTATCGACTTAGTTAAGATTACTATGTTAGTTGAAGTTTATTTATTTTTTCTTAAAAATTCGATCGTGATTAGTTAAAATTTTTGTTATTAATAATGACAGTATGGTTCAACTAATATTAAACATGCTTTGTTTTTTAACAAACATATACTATTTTAAGTTAATATTAGTTATAATTATTTTTTATCACATATGAGAATATAAGTCATGATTATTTCTTAATTAATGTTTATTATTATTTTCTAGACCAACATTATTTTTTTCTAATTTTTTAATTCACATTTATCTGAATTACTTTTGTGGTTAATATTGCAAAGCTATTTTTTAAGTTAATGTTTGTCAGAATTTTTTGAATCCACCATATTATTTCAGTTGAGGTATCTAATAATTATTTTTTTGTCAATATCTAGCAGGTCGAAGGAATGAATACTTTTTGTGTTTGGTGGTAGTTAAAACACTCAACCTAAAGATGAAAATTAAAATTTATTAGATTTTAACTACCCTATCTAATATAGATATTTTAAAAATTAAATAATTTAAATTTAATATATTTAAATATTTTTAAAATTGTAAAATTCAGTGTTCAAACTTAACGTAATAGATCTAAAACCATAATTTAGACGAAATTTGTAGTCCATTTTATAAGACATTTCATAATTTTTATGAAGCATTAAATTTTATTTTCTTGGTTTGTCCAAATTAAATATTATAAATATGATTTTTTTTATGATAAATAACGCGAAGAGAATTTTAAAAGTTATTAATAATGAGGATAAATTGGGTATCTTGGTAAAATTGTTTCGAAAATTCAATAAAGTAAAAAAAAAAAAACAAATTTATTTAATTGGTTTGAGTGGCTATGGTAGAAGTGTCTTATATTAAGGACCAGAGGGAAGATATTTGCCGAAAAAAAAAGAAGAAATTTAATTTTACTAGTATTTATTAAGTTTTAATGCGATTTTAGTTCCATTTGAATTGAAATGCGAGTTTTTAATCCCTAATAAATAACTACAACTACGTAACTTGTGATAATTCTGATACATGTTTTATTCTTAATTGAAATACGTAGATACGAGATACCTAATTAAGGGTGCAAACCTTTTCTCTTCATTTAATTTAACAAGCTATATATACATTTTAATTAATAATGAGAAGTGTTAAAAATATACTAAATACTATTATACTTAACAGGGGCATTAAATCCTGTTCAACTAAAATGCAAGTGAGATTCATTTATCATACATCTCTCTTTTCTGAGCCTGAAAGGTTACTATTCTTACAAGAGAATTCTGTAATTCATGTTAATTATTTTGTCCTTTTCCTTAACAACAAATAACTTCTTATATGTTATATATTTACGTCAAAATTCTTAATTATGCGGCGAAAGTGAATATTTTCAGCTCAATATTGACACACATTATAATCACTAGCGGAAAAATCCAAATGTTATGAGTTGGCATTTCATTCATATTATCTTATTTTATTTTATTAAATGTGGATAGTCGTAGTATGAAATATATGAAAGCTGAGGAATGGAGTTATTTTAAGAATGAAAAAACGAATAACAAATGAAGTTATTTTAGGAATGAAAAAACGAAGAGCAAGAAAGTATTGGAATTCGCACAAATTAAAAAATGAGTGTATATTACAAATAAAATATAGGAAAACTAATTTAAATCATAAAATCTAAACTCTAACACTAATTTCGTTTCCAGATTCTAAAACAACATTAAATTATACATAAAAATAATCTTTTTGAATGCATATTTCAATTTATATAGAGCTTATGTTTGTGTTGCAATCATTTCAAAATATTAATTTATTTCCACACATATATAAGTCGAATTGAATTTAATCTTTGTTTATTAATTTATTTATAACTTTAATTCTTACTAGTTAAAACTAAATAATTCTTACAGTATTTTGGCTTAATGTGGTCTATATTTAACGATAAAGTATATCTTTGAATTAAACTTTTCTCAAATTAGTATCATATCAAACAAATTGTGGAAAGTTCTTTCTTAACAAGTCATGTTTTGACTCAAGGTGATTCTATAATGACAACTTGAATGAAAAATATTCTTCCATTTTAATGTAATTCTTCCAACAGGAACAAACACTCCAATCCTTAGAAATCAAAATCATGGAATATCTATCAGTGAAAGATACCCATTGGTCAGTCTAACAATCCACATAAAAAACAGAATATCAAACCATTGTCTACTTCATTTATATCAGGACGTTTCCATAATACAAATTATCACTTTTCTTTTAAAAAAAATTAATTAATGACTTCCTCATTTGATCTTGGCGTCTATGCTCATAACTAATTTTCAACAAAAGAACTTGTTTTTTTTTAGGGTTTAGAGTGATATCTTGATTCTCAAAATTGGCTTAGACATTTTGATTTTTGAAAAGCGTAAGTCTTGTGGCCTTCCACGTATTCGAATATGGCAAACTCAAAATATGAAGTTTCAACAGTTAAAAAAATTCCTAGTGATCACCAACATTTCATAACCAACTTGGCTGTGTCCAAACTCAGTATCTAAGTTATGCTCTTTGCTTTGGTCCGTAAAATTTTTCCTTTGTAGAAGGAAAAGTAGAGGAGTAAAAATCCGACGAAGTGAACCTAGACTTAACATTGGGCAATAGGGAAATGAAGTAGCTAAAGTGGGATGAGAATCAAAGAACCATATCGAGAGGCCACATATTTCATCTGTACCATGATGTTGCTGCGTCTTCTGTTTTAATCTTTTCTGATGCGCAGGGATATGTGTCAGGTGTGGAATCCGGTGAAAGTGTCGCAACTTTACTTTGAAATCACATGCTCTTCGAATGCGATGCTAAGAATTATAAAAGAAGCCTTCTCAACTTCAAATGTATTACGTTTTCAACAAAAAAGTTTAGAAGATGAAACTGTTTTTTGTGTTAAAAGGTTTAAATCAATCATTTCTTGCAAAGTATCCAAACCCCCAAAGTTCACTATTTTGTTAAGTTCACAAATTCACGAAAGGGGTTCAATTTTACTAGTTATTATATATGTTTGTAGGTAATTACATGTTTAGTATTTCAAGAAACACAATTACAATTCTTTTTAGTATAAGTTGTAAAATATAAGGTTAAATTGAAAATTTTAATATTAAAAAATGAAGTTGAGATTGGTAATGGAATAGGATTCAAATTTATATATATCAAACACACACACACATATTATACATATCTATCTATCTATCTATATATATATATATATATATATATATATATATATATATATATATATATATATATATATATATATATATAATATTTGATTTTGATATAATTAAAAACTTTATAATAATGTGTTGCTTATATAAATAATATAAAGCGTAATATCTCTCAATTTTATTGAAATACTAAAATTAAACTCTACATTACTAGCAATATATTTATTCAAAGAGCTGAGAAAATATATGTTAAAGTAAGATGGTGAAATCATTTATATATAAAAGAAATAAGCATACTTATGTACTACGTAAATGTCTATCTTTAACTTGTGATTGCTAGGGATCACGTGTATGAAAAACCTTGCATTAAATATCAGAGTAATAAAAATAATAATTTCCTATTTGCAAAAACTTAAATGTACTGACAAAAATTTGCTTTTTGACCACTAGTACCAGGTAACATTTTTTAGGTAATAAATGTATTAAATATTACATATAAATTATTCCGTCCGTTAATATAATTTTTTTCTTGTAATACCTAAAGTTAAATCTTATAACATTTACCAATGTTAACTTCATTTTTTATACTAAAATTTTCCTTTTCATCTTGTGCACTATACTCATTTATTTATTTTTTCTAAAGTGCCTTTGTTCCTTTTACCTTAAATCTAAATTACTTTCATTTCTCATCTTGAATAAAATATTCTCACGTAATTGGCAAGATATTTAATAATATTTATTGCAATTATTACACTTTTTCTATTGACCTCACGTAACTCTATATTACGTGAACAAAAGAACACATGAGCATGAAAAAGAATGCAAGGATTTGAGAACATCTTTAGTTAGATTTTGATGATCTACACTTTACCACAAACGAGCCCACTGTTATGCTGCGAAAAGAGTCTTATTTTATTAGTCCCCAAATTTTCTTGACAAAAATCCTGACCAGGTTCATCAGGAAAATAAAAGCAAACTTTATTTTCTTTAGATTTCTGCATATGCATGGTGACATAAATTTATCACCTTTATTTGTTCTCTGAGAAAAATATCTTTGCTATATATAGATGACTTGCTGTGCATTTGTTTAGCCAAGACAGTAAGACTTTGAAACATGTCAAGAGATGTTTTGTTGGCTGTCTCTTGGAGTTCCTCTGAACGCTTCATATAGGATAGTCTTTCTTCAATGAAGTGTTTGGGGGAACTCCTGGATTCAACTAACACTAAAGGGTGAACAAAATTCATTTCACTTCCACATGTGAATTTTTGTACTTTGAAAACTTAAAAGGAGCCAAACTCTTTTGATTGCACGTGTCTAGAGCATTTCTGTCTTCAACTGTGATCGGGGTTTTTTTGTTTTCTAGTTTCACAATGGATTCTAGCTTGCATAACACATTGCAAATGTTTGTTTATTTATCTGTTACCTAACCAACCTGGTGTTCAATAATTGCCCTCCATATTCTGCAATGTCAGATTCTGTTGTCAAATACTGCTTTCATCAGAGTTTTGCAAAAGTTTAAACAAGATTCATCCATGAATTCTGGTATAATTACAAATTCAACAAATAAAACCGGTAGATAAATTTCCTGCATTATCACATGTCTGCCTCAGTTCCAACAATTTCGAAACAGATTTAGCATTCCAAAATCCCTGGGTAATCCTTGGAACCTGTAGTCATCTTGTGTTCTTTTTACACAAAATTATTATGGTTTCGGAAATCAACATTTTGAAAGCATTTTCTGTTTCAGGTCAGCCAAGAAGAGCTGTAATTCAGGTTCATTGGATCTTTGGATTAAATACAACGGTGATGGTTTAGCCAAAGGAGTTTCTGGACGCCCTGGTTGTGGGAAAATTATCGAGATTGATCTACTGCCACATTGGAGTGGTTGTTTATTTATTTTTATTTTTTTTAATACTGTTAAAATTACTTTTACCCTTCACGCAGAACTTATGGCAGCACTAATGGCCACAGAAATAGCTAGAGATAAGGGATGAAACAACATGCATGAATAACTCCACGTTCCTTCCAAAATCCTAACTCTTAATTAGTGCCTTGAAAACTTAGAAATAAATAGTTAAATTGTATAGATCTAAATTAATGTGGTTTGATAATCCAAAATATATTTTAAATTTCTTTTATTAATTGTATAGATCTAAATTGCTTTGGTTTTAACTCAAATCCAAACACATACACCTTGTTTTTGTTATTTCCAACAATTTTATACCAAAATTGTAATTCATTAGATAAACACTCCTATAAGACGTGCTAATTGGGATGTTTCTTTTCGTACACGAGTAAACTTTATGTATCAACATCAAAATAAAAATAGTTATACATTGAAAAAATATAAAAAAATCACTTTTGGAGAAATAAAACTACCCTACGAGAAATAGATAATGTTTTCTTGGGTTTTTCTTTTTCTTAAAGTTATACAAATCAAATGGCTTAAAGGTCTAGATTCTTTCATTACATTTTAGAAAAGTAATTATAGATTGTTTTAATAATTTTAAAAGATAATAATGTATACTTTTGGTCAAAAGTGGAGATGATCATGACAAAATTTTGTTCTTCCAGGCATAAGAAGTTGGTTTTGGAACTTGACCCATGACATCTCGGGTTTGAAAGCTTGGCTTTAGGAGTTTGATCTTAGAGGTCAATTCATCAGAGTTCAGTTTTGGGAGCTCAGTCAAGAAACTCGATCTTGGGAGCTCAGTTTTAGATGCTCGATCTTGGAGCTACACCTTGTGGGTTCGGTCTTAGAACATGAAACTAGAAACTAGGTTATGGAGGGAGTTCAGATACTTTGCATAACTAAAAGTTTAGTTTTAAGGATAAAATGTATAGGAGAATTGTTTTGTAATAAGATTGGAGTACCACTAAAGTATTTTCAGTAATTTTATTCTTTACCGTTCAGTTATGTTTTTTTCTTTTTTAAGTTTTAAACCCATATATTATATTACCCTGATTGTATAGTGTGTCCAAAATTTTTCTGCTGCACAGGTAGTCATTAGAACATTGCTTCCTCTAACTCAAACTTCATAAACTAACATAAATTATATACAATCATAATTCTTCCTCCATTAAATTCCTAGCATGACATTAATTTTCTTTGAAGCTAAAATCGGGACAAAAGGTATATTGAGGTTATTGGTACAATATAGCTCATTTTAAGATGTAAACACTGTTTTCTAAATTGAAAATGAGATGTACATTCTTCATGTTTCGTTCAACATGTATCAAATGCAGCAAAATGTTGCTGTAGCCTTGACATTCAACTGAAAGTAGGTAAATATAACTAACCTGACGTCAAGATATTGAATTACTATACCCTCCTTTGCTCCACTCAATGTCTACAGCAGAATCTGAACTAAACAACCAAATATGTGTGTAAACCATATATAATGCAAGAATTTTTTCTAGTACAACAAAAGATAATAATCTCATTATGCTTTCACTGTTTGAAAAGGAATCAATGAAAAAATCTCTCAAATGACAATTTTAAATGTTAAACAACTATTTGATGTGAAATAAGTCCTTAAATTTAACTATTTACCATCATTTCAGTCTTTCCCTCTATATATGTTAATATTATCATTTAATAGCATGCTTTCTTAAATTTTGGATTAATGTGCTAATTAAATTTTTAATGATTTTTCTAATTTTCTTCCATTTAGGAATTAATATGACATTATCCTACAAATTCAGGAATCAAAGAAACTAATCACTCAAGAAAAAAAACAAATTCAACATTAAGATAATTTTAGGAGATAAATCCTGAAGGAACAGAGTGCAGAGTGATGTCTACGAAATAGGGAAAATGATCATGTATGTTTGTCATTCCAAATATATTTTGTTTACACACACACATATATATATATATATATATATTCTTTCTTGCAGATAATTTTTTTCGCATTATAGCATATTTTTATTGTATCATCATAAGAGTTTGTATTTCGTAAAAGAACCTTTCAATTGTTTTTAAAATGAAGGAATGCCAAAGTCACCTTTCTCTTCACTTCAGTTTCTTTCCTTCAACATTAAACGTTGTCAAATGAATGTTCTAATCCTTTAACCATCAGTTAATTCACCTATCTGTTGCTTCAAATTGTGAAAAACTTTTGTTTTTTCTTTAAGCTTGTGATTAGAGTGCCCTGAATTAAAAAGAAGTATTATAAGATATTTATTTCCTTAAATGAGTTCAAGTATGTCTACTCATCAGAAACATTTAAGACCCTAAAAAGCTGAAGCATTTAAAACAGGAACAAATTGGAGAAAAGCAAAATATTGGAACATCAGAAAACTAGGTTCTAAATGTTGAGGGTTCCAAATTCAAAAGAAAAAAAAAAGAAAATTAAAGCATAAAATTAGTAATTCTAAAAATATTAAAAAGTCTAAACTTTTACTTTGCATATCATTGCTGTTTGTTAAAAAAAAAAAAAAATTGGTTTACAGCTCAAAGAGAAAAGATGAACACGATCTTTTACCGAAACACTAACGTTAACGTTTACTTATAATAGCATATATTGTATAAAATATTTCACAATTCATATGATATGGTTAAACATAAAAGCTGTTTATATGTGTAGTATCATTACATAATATTTTTATTACATGTTATAGAATAAAGTTATGAGGTTGTTACATAACTCAATTACAATTAAATGTTTACTAAAAAGGATAATTTATTCATAAAATTTTAACAGATTAAGCTGGGTGGGCTTGACAAGTGGGGTTGTACCTGATTTACACCAATTAAGAAGTGTTGTCATGTGAATAAAAGGGTTGAGAAATATTATCAAGTAAGCATAATACGGTATTTATACGCTAAACCCTTGATTTCCTTTTATTGGGATTCGTACACTCTAATTCAGAAGAGAGACAAAGAATATTTCTACCTTTTTCTTTTAAGGACACTCACATAAACAGTGCATTTCACTTTTTAAAATAAGAACAATACGTTTTCAATTTTTATATTGGTGAATGTGATGACCATATATCCACTTTTATACTGATAAATTAGTTATTAAATTTTAGAAAATACCGGATTTAAAATTTCTAAACTTAAAAGGAATATGATAAATTCTTATATAAAAAAGGCCAAATCTAAATATTTATTAAAATAAATGAGAAAAAAACCAATGTATAAATACTAAGCCTATTTTTCTCCTAAATATATCTATATATGTAACTGTATAACCTGTTATATTTTCACTGTCTTTTCAAATGATCGAAAATGACTGGAAAAGGAACAAAGAATGTAAGCTTTTGATGATGTTCTGAATCACTTTATTGGCAGCAACGAGCCCACTCCATCACTTCCACTCGCTTCTTGCCGAACATCCTGTCCAGGTTCGGAGAAAGAAAGCACCTTCACTACGTAGAACTCTCCACCTCCACATAATATTTTCATTTATTTTCATCAATGATCATGAAAATTTCCACCTTAAATACACCAGTTTGTTGTGTCTTTGTCTATTCAAGACAAGTGGAGTTGCATTGCATGTGTAACTGTTTCATTGATCTTCTGTTGGCTGTATCCTGGAGTTCCTCTGAACGCTTCATGTGAAGGGCTATTATAAGCCTCCTTCAATGAAGTGTTTGGGGGAACTCTTGGGCTTAACCAACACTGCAAACCAACAACTGAACAAAATTTCGTTCATTCACAACCAACATTGCTATTCTGCATAATTTACAGTATCAGCATGTTCTAAATTGCACTTGCATCATGATTACGGTTTTTTTACCATAATAATTCTGTTTGTCTTGATTCCATTATCATATGCTAAATCTTGAAGTGAATTTATCAGGTTGAAGAAGCTTTAATGGAAGTGCATTGATCATTATTTTAGTAAATTCATGGATATAGGGTATTCCTTTTGAAGGTTTATATTTATGAAAGGATTATGTCATATAACCTTTGCAGAGAGTGAGTGGTTCTTTTGTCATGACTGTTACAATTTCATCTAAAACATTAGCGTTGTACCTCTTTAATGTTACTCGACTTTGCTGATAAAAAAATGAGTTTATGTAAAGTTTTCAGGCTAGCTGCAGAAACTTTTTTTATATATAAACTTCATATTTACATATATTTTTCTTTGGATGCAAACTTCATATTTTTTTTTTCTTTTATGATTCATTTTGAAACCTTTTTCCTTTGTTTAAAATGTAAGCACACAATATCTAAGCTTTACTTTGTGCGCTATCTTCATCAAAGTTTAATGCATATATTCCAGTAAAAGTAGCATCTGGTGATGACCTGCTTTATTTCCTGTTTCTTTTCAGTTATATTGTTTATACTATATATTTATAATATTCTCTATTACATAACTCTTTAATATATCTCCTTTTGTATTAAGAGACTTATTTTACTTTTTTCTTCTTCTTGTCTTTATTTTGTTGTCCCTTTTCTTATTAAAATGTTATGCAGAAATTCAATTTACTTTCCTCTATTTTTCAATTTGAACATTTTTAGTCCATAGCAGAAAACTCGCGCAGTTGACACTAATTTTGGCAGTTCTTAGAAGCATCTCAAACAATTATGCACATGGTACGGTAGTATTGAGATTGATTCTCTATCGTACCAAATTTTAGCAGTCAATAAAAATAATATTATAATTGGTCATTTAAAAGTACATGTTTAGGAGAATCATTTTAAAAATAGTATAATTTAAATTTGAGTTAAATTCAATTAATAAGACAAATTTTAAATTTAACTGAAGTTTAAACTATTTCAACTAAAAACAACAAGCATGTCCGTAGTCATCTATGAGATAAAAAGCTATTTAGCTCAGACTTCAAAATCTTGAATGCCAAGACTTGTATAGCACCTTCACCATTAGAGTTTTTTAATGATGGAGTTTAGATAAGATGCTTAAGAACTTAAATTCAATCTTTATTTATTGTCATTGATCTATAAAGAAAAACATTGAACTCAGTCCAAATGTCCATGCCACTTTAGGCATACTATCTTGGGAGAAGGTTTCAAAAGGCAAATGTGACACACTTTCATTTTCAACACAACACACTACGCATAAACTCAAGTCTTCTTGATATGTGATTCGCCCATAGCCATGTTGTCAAAAGTTGATATTCTATTCCACACCACACCTTCCATATTTTATCAGAAAAAATAAATTAAATTAATGGAGTATTTTAGGGATCTTTTAATCCTTATACAAAATAATGGGAAGCCAACTCCCATTAATGAACAAAATATTAATAACTTCATATGGGATGAACATTTCCAGAGTTAATTTCTTAAAATTATCATAATATTTTAGTACTTGAGGAGGAAAGATGAATTTCGTGGATCCGACCAGCAAAACCATACATATATAAATTTTAAGAATATAAGAATATAAAACTTATAAATATAACATTATAATAAAAAATATCAATAATGTAAGAAATGCTAATGGCATTAAGTTTTAACTTGTGCATTTTGTTCTATTATTTTATTTAGTATGATATGTTTTTCAAAACAATCACTAAGATATAAAACAATATAATTAATTTGTATTCTTAGTTAATTATATGAAATAGAAATATCGATATGTATTTTAATGTGAGTAATATTGTATTTCAAAGTAGAGTAAATTTCTTGTTAACATTTTAAATTATCATTTTAAAATAATTTAATATGATATACAAAATAAATATAATTAATGTTGATAAATGAATAGTAAAATGAAATGTAGTCATAAATAACTTTAGTAAGTTACTTTTTTTATGTTTTTTAGTGTATATATTTAGGGAGAGAGAGAGAGTTAGGGAAAAATAAAAAATGTAAGTATAACATATGTCATGAGAAGGATAAGGAAAAAAATTAAAGTTAATAGCTAAGATGATAAAAAGAGGTAAAAGAAGAAATGAAATAAATCTTCAAAGGGAGATAATAGTAAACACAAGTCTCAAACTTATCACGATTCAGAACAAATATCTATATACAGTTTCTGATAGAAATTCGTGCAGAGCAGACCTAGCTACTGTACCTATTACATGCCATGTGTGGACCCTCCCCTTACTCAGTTCTGACCTTAGTGAAAAACTCTCCCACCCTCATAAGTTAACCCCACACAACAATAGCTTATGGACTTCATTCACCAATCCTAATAACACTAACCAACACCAAACTCCCAAGACCGCAAAAGAACAAGGTCAAATAGACTCAAAGCACAACATAAATGTTCAGCTGATAAGTACTAAGACTTCCACCACCCTGAGTTAGTTTTACCCCTTAACGGTTTATTTAGACCTTCTCATCCTTCATACAATGTAGCACCTTCTCTCACTTTTCCTTTGACTTCGTAGCTAGCCTTCATTTTCATTTTCATACTAATTCTTCTGCTTTGCATAAGCTGATTTAACTGTGTATTCGTCTACCTCTTCATCTCTCTACATTTATACATCCTCAGAGTTTCTGTATATAAAGTCATTTGTTCTATTTATACAACGAGGTTTGCTATTATCCCACTCAAATCAACCTCTCCTCAATTTCAAACACCATTTCCACTTATTTACAATCCGAACTTCTAAATTAACTATTGTTTCCCTCCTCTCCTCTTTTTTGCATTTACATACATTTTCAACAGTATATTCTTAAGAGGATAGTTACCAGTCCATTTAACCTCCTAAAAGTATATTTTATAACCTTTTTCAATCTTTAAAATAATATTTTTATCAAACCAATGTCCTTCTCCTTTACACATACTTTCATTAAGTTTCCCATAAAATATAAATCCTTATTAACATATAGTTCATTAACTTTTAATTTCTAGCATTCAATATATTTTATTAAAAACAATATTCATTTGGTAAACTAATCAACTTTAAAGCAATAATTTACTTTTATTATAAAAATAAATAAATGTAAGTTTCAAGAATGACTATCAAAATTATATGAAATCCTAAATGAATTTTGAAAAGCAAATCTGTTCACACTTTTGGAAATTAAATGTATATTTTGGGAAAGATGAAAAGGAAAGGAAAATTCCTAAAATCGTAAGAAATGTTCTCATACTAAGAGATGAAATGTGTAAGAGTTGACCGATATTATCAAATATGCACAATTGGATATTTGTAATGTGTGATTGATGAGTGAGTTACTTGGAATTGAATTCAGAAAGAAGAATAAGAATACTTTTATCTTTTCTTATGAATAGGCATAGAACAGCTAAGTGGAAGGGCAACAAAAAGGATCTACGTTAGCTTTTTTGTAGTATTGAATCACTTTAGCATCAACCAGCTACATCCTGACCAGGTTCAGAGAAAGAAAGCACCTCATTGAGTTCAATTTTCCATGTCCACATAAAATTCTTATTTATTTGATCAACGATGATGAAAATCACCACCATAAATACATCACTTGCTGTGTCTTTGTGTATCCAAGACAAGTAGTGAAGAAGTATGAATCTGTTGGCTGTATCCTAGAGTTCCTCTGAACGCTTCACGTGAAGGGTTAGCTAGTATAAAACTTTCTTCAGTGAAGTGTTTGGGGGAACTCTTAGCTTCAACCAGCAAATGAACCAGCGTTGCTCTTCTGCATAATTTATATTATCAGTATTATTAGCACAAAACCAAATTTACCTTCTCTACGAAAACCACTGGTATTCTTTCTAAATTTCAATTCTCTCCACAGGTGTATCTTTTTGAGTTATATTATTTATATATAAAATAACTTTTATACAATTTTCATCTCTTTCCATCTTATCAATCATCTTATTTTACCCATCTTGTCTTTTTTTCTGCTGCTCAGTTACATAAGTTTTATCCAGAAATGCAATTTCTCTCCTTTTTTTTTTTAATTTAATACTACTTAGCAGTTAGCTATCCCAGACCGTGAGTTGATAAGAAATTTTGACGGTTCTTAGATTAATGCATTTTGCACAATTTTGCTTGGGGTATATTAGTAGTATATGGACTTAATACATTCTCAGCACTTACTGTGTACGTTGTTAGAACTTATTTTGTGAAAGCCCATGTTTTTGTTTTTGTTTACATTTGAATTGAAGATTGGAATGGTCAAAATGAACATTTCTATGAAAAAAATGTTAATTTCTTTCCAAACGTTGGAATAGAGCACATCCAAAAATAAAAGAAAAAAAAACAAATTATAAGAATAGTCGACCAAAACTCACAATATATAAAAGAAATGACATGAGTCACGTAAAGCGAAATTATGGTAATCTACTTTTTTTTTTTTTTTTTTTTT
>Ga0209700_101180_pt1 | contig 53340 bp, 29 predicted proteins | sample SiratroredBW_FD_187528 | JGI IMG/M metagenome (GOLD analysis project Ga0209700, IMG submission 187528) | Root nodule microbial communities of legume samples collected from California, USA - Siratro red BW (SPAdes) (version 2) | ecosystem: Host-associated > Plants > Roots > Nodule | place: USA...
AACACTTGGAAATGCTTCAAGTGTGGGATGTTTAATACCAAGGCCTAAGGCCTTTATTTATAGCAAGCAAAGGTGGTACCCTTTCTCCACCCACTGATGTGGGACTTTGAGAGGCACAAAACTAACAATATCTTGTCACCTCGTGTCTCATAGTTTGCCTAAACTATCATATGTCACAATCGTTATTTTCCCCTATACATGTTGAGCTGTCATATATATGAGGGGAAAGAACAAATTGGAGAAACTGTAAAATTTAGAAAAGAACAAAATTTCGATTCAGTTCCTTTGATGCTTTTGAAATTGATAACAAATTGGATTGATATTTTGCCAATTGATAAAGCTTTGGTTACAATTGGCCATACAAGGAAGGAGGTATAGAAAACGACAAAATTTGATCTCCTTTGTGTTTTATGAGTTTGTCCAAGCATTTTTCACTTTTTGTTTATGCATGACTTAATTAGTATCTTACACATGTTCTGCTTATATAATTACTATATATATGTTGTAGTTTTCTTAATGTCTGTTATGTTTTGCCAGACACTACCGGCAATCCAGTGGGGAAAGAATATTAGGGTTGTTCTTGATGTTGGTTGCGGAGTTGCCAGCTTCGGTGGCTATCTTCTGGACAAAAATGTTATTACTATGTCATTTGCACCAAAGGATGAGCATGAAGCTCAGATACAGTTTGCTTTGGAACGGGGAATTCCTGCAACTCTTTCTGTCATCGGAACTCAAAAGTTGACATTTCCTGACAATGGATTTGATTTGATCCATTGTGCAAGATGCAGGGTGCATTGGGATGCAGATGGTAATATATCAGGACAAGCTTCTTCTATTATCCACTGCCAATTTTTATCTGTAGTATCTTTCTGACAAGAGTATTTGCTCACAAATGTGTAGGTGGGAAACCGCTGTTTGAGCTGAACAGGATTCTTAGACCTGGTGGTTTCTTTGCATGGTCTGCCACACCAGTTTATCGTGATGATGAAAGAGATCGCAAAGTATGGAATGGTTTGTCCCTCACCCCCATGCATATGCTTGTCTTTGTCATTTGAAAAGAAAACATTATTTTCCACCTCTTTTGGGTATGTGCACCTTGTTCAGGAGGCAAGGTGAGATGGGAAAGGAAGAAAGATACATGAAATATGTGATTAATCATTTGATAAGGAAAAATATGAAAGTTTAAAGAATATTGGAATGTAAGAGAAGGGTGTGTAAGAATCTGACTTCTTGTCAAATTTTTCCTCCTTCGCATTTAGAATGAGAATAGACTGATAAATGGGGTTATTTGGATTGAATAAAAAAATTGGAAACTAAAGAAAAATAAGTGAAAAAGTTGGTAATTAGTATCATCCATCTCATAGAATAAATAATTTCAATTAATTGGATAATATAGGCAATTCTCAAAATACTTTTTACTAAAATTTAACAAAAATGAGTATGAACTAAAATTAAAAGATAATTAATTATGAAGTGATTATTTTATAAAATTGGAAATAATATTAAGTTATACAATAACATAATATTATATTATTTTTCTTTTGATGTTATTTTTAGTATTTAAATAAAAAATAATGTATTTTTAGTAATACTAATATTTTATTTTTTTCAATTATCTAAAATTTATTAGAAAAATTTAATATTGTCAACAAAATAATTTTTTAAATGAGTATGCATTAGTTATCAATGTCTTATATATCAAAATGGGAAAATATTATACTTTTAAGTTGTACATGAAAATATTAAGAAACATTTAAAAATACAAACAAATAATTTAAAAAGATTTGAATATAAAAGGTTTATGTCTTCTCAATTTATATCAAATATATCCTAATATCGAAGATAATATTTTTCACTACTATAGAATTTATTAATAAATTGTAAATTATGCACCATCATGAATTCAGCTTCCTTATAATACAACCATATAAGTGATTATGTTTTCATCATAATTAATTATGTTTCATATATACATAAAAGAATTGCAATATTAATTGTTTGAATTTAAAAATCTATTTACTCTGTTGATCAGTCTAATACAAGGGCAAAATATTAAAACTCTATTTACCACCTATCTTTCTTCTTTTTTCAACTCATTTACGAGAGATCAACTATTCCTCTAAATTTTTCTTATTTTCTTCACATTTCCGTGAAAATCAATAAAAGTTATAATCCACAGTTTTTAACCATCATAAACAAACCATGATCCACACGTTTTAATCATCATAAACAATATTTATGCATAAACAAACACGTTTTAACCATCCTTGTTTTCTGCAGCCATGGTGACGGTGACAAAAGCAATGTGCTGGACTGTGGTGGCTAAGACTCTGGATTCATCTGGTATTGGGCTTGTTATATACCAGAAGCCTACCTCATCTTCCTGTTATCAGGAACGCAAAGAGAATACTCCTCCTTTATGTCAATATAGCGATAACAAAAATATCTCATCGTGGTACATTTTGGTCGAACTTCTTTGACATTTATATATGTAAATAAGTAGATTTTCTGCTGCTGTTTGCAAGATATTTTAGCCTTTTGATACGGTCATATATACACTTGTGCTATAACCTGACATTTTGCATCATGTACTTTAGCAAATGTTTTTCAAACGGAGACCATAGCAAATGTTTTAACTTCTATCTCTGCTGATTTTCTTTGCATGATTGTGGTTAGGTATTCCAAACTCAGTGGTTGCCTTATTCCTCTACCAGTTGATGGTGAGGGTAACCTTCAGAGCTGGCCAATGTCTTGGCCTCAAAGGCTTACTAGTATACCCCCAAGCTTATCGAGTGAACCAGATGCCACTGAGAAGTTCTTGAAGGACACCAAGCACTGGTCTGAATTAGTCTCAGACGTTTATACTGATGGTCTTTCCATAAACTGGTCAAGTGTTCGAAATGTAATGGACATGAATGCTGGTTATGCAGGGTAAACTATATTCAATTACACAATAGTTTATGATGCCACTCTTTGATTACATTATCTGCATGTCAACACACTAAGACCATGCACGTTATTTTCTCTCTTTCCCTCCAGATTTGCCACGACACTCATTGATCTACCAGTGTGGGTGATGAATGTAGTACCCATTGACATGCCAGATACTCTTACTACTATATTTGACCGAGGGCTAATAGGAGTATATCATGACTGGTGCGAGTCCTTAAGCACATACCCTCGCACCTATGATCTTGTTCATGCAAGCTTTCTTTTCAAGCATCTTGAGCACAGGTATGCATATATAGAGGAAACTAACACCAAGAACTTCTGTTATTTGTACTATATTATTATATGTTTATAGTGCTTTCTCTTGAGAACATTTACTATATTTATGTTACATTGTAGGAAAACAAAAGGTTACATTACATCGTAATATAAATATGTGTTAATTAAGATTCTCACAATAATGTTTGTCATCAGATGTGACATTGTAGATGTGGTAGTGGAGATAGATCGCATACTGAGACCAGATGGATATGTAGTGGTTCAGGACACCATGGAAATCATTAACAACGTTGGTCCGGTTCTGCATTCACTTCATTGGTCTGTAACATTGTATCAAAATCAGTTTCTTGTTGGGAAGAAGAGTTTCTGGCGTCCAGGGCCTTAGAATTTAGAAGCATTTATTACTTTATTTAATCCATAGGGTTTTCTCGTATTTTTATTTTACTCTAATATAGATATTGAATCAAAAAAATTGTAGATCAAGCTTCAGGAAGGCAAATTTGTAGATGAAACATTTTATTCATTTATTATTCATACATAAATAAGAAAAAAGATTGTTATTTTTTATAATATAAATTAACTCGTAACCACTCAATATCTATGTATTAGAGGACCTATAGCTGCTACCAATATGTATGCTGCGATTATATCATTTTTACTTGAGTTATTATTGAAAAGATTTGTTTGATTAAGTACTGAAAATATTTTATATTTTTATTTAAGTAGTCTGTCCTTTGATATTTATATTCCATAAAACGGTGTGATTTTCAATTTTACTTTTTTTTATATTTTTTCAAATAAAAAATTGACCAATAAATTAAAAAAAAACTAAAAAGAAAAAATATAAATTGATTCAAGAATTACAGATAAAAGGTAAAAAATATTTAAACAAAAGTATTCTCATCAAAATTCAATATTATGAACTAAAGTATACTATTTTTTAAGGTCAAATATTTCAAGAAAACAAATACAAAAATCACCCATGAAATGCAGTGCATGCAAGTAACTCTATCTTTTTCAAAGAACAAACAATTCAACCAATTACAGTTTAATAAATTTATTACCAAATACAATAATCTCTCCTAAAATCTTACACTTAAACTCCACTAAGGTCTTTTATATTTAGGTTCCTTGTTGTCTATGAAATTTAGAGGTTGATGATAATATATAAAAGTTAATGTAATTTTCAATTATTTGAAGAAAATCTAAAAATTGTAAAATGTAACTGTTGATGAACTTTTAAAATAATTAAGTACTGGACTATTTTTGGAGATAATTGTCTTCAAACAAGGAGATTTATGAAAAATAAAAAAAAAATACCATATTTAAAAGCCAGATTTTTAGCAAAGTTTTGAGTTTCAAATGTAGTTTTGCTTAAAAGGTAATAATAAGATGTTATCCTATAAAATAGTCATGATATAATATGTTATTAACAGGAACAATGTTATATTTTTGTTATTATTTTTTTAATTATGAAGAAATTATTAAATAAAAATTAAATATATATTTAATGTTTTATTCATTTAGAAGCGTTTAATATTTATTTTCTAAGCACAGGGATTTTGTGAAAATTTTTTGGTATGTAATTAATAGATTTTTGACGGGAATTACAGTTACTATATAATGCATTAATGGAATTGTGTACGTGGTATAGCAAAGAAAGAAAGTATGATGGGAGTATACTAAATTGCACTTTTATAACAGTTAAATTTTTCTTAACTTATTTTCTTTTGAACAAATTTTTATTTTATATTTAAACTTTTTAAAATTTTAAATTTAAATTCCTTTCCACCATCATGCATATTCGATTTATAATTCAATGTATTTTACTTATATTCTATTTGAATAATTATACCAATTCTGTTGTTTTAAAATTTTAAATTATATAACACCAATATTTTTGTCAGTATTCCTTTCTTTTCTTAATCTGTGTTCTCAATTTCTTTCGTTTACCATTTTCGTTTTACTTTGCACATTGTTTCTTCTCTCATTCATTTCCTTTTGTCAGTATTTTATTTTGTAGATTGCTTGAGTATTTTATTACTTGATTTTTTTTACTAATTTAATTAACATGCAAATGTGTAATCATTAATATATTACCCTACTCTTTTAATCTATCTCCCCATCAACCCCACTCACTCTACCACTGAACACAACACTCCTTCATAAAAGAAACCACATCAAAAAAACAAAACAAAAACACACATTTGTTTCAATGTGGCTACCATGGCATGTCCGAAAAACAGCTTCGCGTCACCACCGATCCCGAGCCTGCTCCGCCTCCTGCACTTCCTTCAAAGACATTCAAACCCTCTTAGCTTCGGAATCCGAACCTAGCTCCCCCAAATCTCCCTCCCTTTTCCGTCGTCTCTCCGTCTGCCCCTCCCTCATCCGCTCCCTCAGCAGCCCCCGCTCCGTCGCCCCTTCCTCCTTCGCGCCGCCGCCGGACTCCGCCTGCTCCTCCGTCGTCCTTTACTACACCAGCCTCCGCGTCGTCCGCCCCACCTACGACGAATGCCGCGCCGTCCGGTCCATCCTCCACGGCTTCGCCGTCGCCATCGATGAGCGCGACGTCAGCGTCGACGACCGCTTCCGCGAGGAGCTGCAGCAAATTCTCGGCAGCCGCACCGCGCCGCTTCCTAGCGTCTTTATCGCCGGAGACTACATCGGCGGCGCCGAGGACGTTCGGCGACTCTACGACAGTGGCGAGCTGCACGAGCTGATCGAACGGCTGCCGTTGTCGCGGAGCATGGCGTGCAATCTCTGCGGAGGGCTGAGATTCGTTGTGTGCGACAACTGCGATGGAAGCCATAAAGTGTTCTCTGAAAAGAGTGGCACTTTCAGGATCTGTTCCTCCTGCAACTCTAACGGTCTGATCAGGTGCCCTTCCTGTTTCGTTGTGCACCCGCGACACAGCAAAGAATAACCCCTTCTCTTAGATGCCTTTCATTTTTCATTGTTGGTCTTCATCATCATCATCATCTCTCTGTGAATTATTCAACTTAGATTCCTTAAGTTTTCAATTCAGCAATGGGGGATTCAATTCAAGCCTTGTGGATATACCAACCAACTTATGTTAAATTATTTATCTTTAGCATATTATAATTTCATCAAACAATAGTTATATTATATAGTTTTTTATGTTTGAATACTTCAATGGTTTTTAGCTTGATTTCCCTCCAGAGTGAAAATAATGCAGTCTTTGTCATCTATTGAACAGTTTGAACATCCTATTGTTTTCTACTTGTCTATCCATTCGATTTCATTTGAATAGATTCAACACGAAATAAAAAAATTATAACACATAAAAAATGAAAAAAGAAAAAAGGGCTGATCAGAGGTTATCTCAAAACTTAATTCAAGAATTAGAAAAGACACCGTTTATCTCTTCTTATTGATTTCCTACTTGTTTTGTCAGATAAATATTAATATTAATTTTTTAATACATTAAATGTATTCAATTTTTATTTAATAATTTCTTAATTGAAAATGTTTGATTGAGAATGTTCCATTATAAGCAATTCTGGAGGATAATGGTTTGACATAGAAACGGTGTGCTGAACCCACAGCAAATGACATGTTTCCTGGGAGGTTCTAAAACTTCAAATTGGGTCACAATTGTGCCAACTTTTGATCACATGTTCAATATTATGATTTGGGTCACAATTGTGCCAACTTTTGATCACATGTTCAATATTATGATTAACTCGTTTTCACCACGTGTCGAAAGAAAATAAATACAAATACAAAAAATTATATATTAACAGGCTTATTGATAAGTTTTAATATATTTTTCTATGATATTATTTTATTAGTCATCAATATTACTCTATCACAGTTATTACTTTAAAAAATATTTAAACAGTAATTATTATTTTCAACAAATATTTTATTGCTTTTATTATTACATATCCCCTAGTATTTAATTATTTCACAGCAATGATCATTTTCATTGATATTTTACAACTACAATCTAAATCTTTAAATGTTTTTTTATTTATTTTGATAATTAATGTAATAAATATTTTTTAAGATGTGTACCTTCTCTCTGTCTCTCTCTCACACACACACGTGTATATATTAACATAAACTAAAAAAATCCCTACCACGGATCACATATGAAAAAACAAGTATCTAATATACATTTATTAAAAAGAAAAGTGTTTTTAATCCATATACATTTAATTAAATTGATTTTAATTTTTTATTTTCAAATTAAGAAATTATTTTTTAATTTATAAAAAATTGTGATCTTTGTCTCTCTACTAAATGATTTTGCTATTAACTGAATTGACGAAGAACAACGAAAGTTACATATTTTAAAAAAGTGAAAAATATTTTTATTGATTTAAAAAAGTATATAAAATAAATTATTTTATCTGAAAATATTTGAATCAAAAATATGTTTTCCCATAATTAAATAGGAAAGACCAACAAAGCCCAAAAAGGCCACAAAATCGAATTTCATTAATGTAAAACATGAACTTTTAAATTCAATGATATACTATGGGCCTGTAACCAGGTGCTTATACTTCGGCCCTACTTCATACAAAGAGTTGTTTTACCCTCTTCCTGTTTTTGCACCATCTGCTTTTGTTTTTGTAACTTTTTTAACAAAATGCCATTCAAAATTAAATTTCTTAATGTGATTATACTCTATTATATGATGGCAATTAAATTTTTTTATGCTGTCATGTTCTACTAAATTACAAAACATTTATGCAAATTAGAAAAACATAACCTGTGTCATGTGAATAACTCATTAATTTTAAGTTCATTTATGTTCTGTCAGACACTCTTACCTCCTGTTGAGAATTTTACAACTCAGTTTATGACCAACTTGTTCCAACATTTGGCCAATATACAAATCGAAAATGGAAATTTTTCTGATCATGACTGAAACATTTGAGACTGTGTTTTGTTATTTGGCATTTTAAGCTTCTAATGTTCTGACGGCAATGGGATGATACAACTTATGGTTACTCAAGGGAGAAAACAAAATTTAAATTATGATCAAAATCATATAAAAGTAAGAAACTAAAACGTTACCTCTAATTGAATTTTGTGAATTTTTTTAAACATTGTTCACTTTTCTGTTTTTTTTTTATATAAAACTTTCTACTTATACTGAAATTTATAAGTGTTAACAATAAATATTAATTATTAATATATTTGTTTTTGTTAGTTAAATACCTCTGAACTAATAACTATTTTTTTTTTCATTTTTACTATGAGATGTGAGGAAGAAAAAGACATGTGATGTTAAGGGAGCATGCAATCTTACATGTGGTAGGTGCTATAATCACCAACAACACAAGAAACTCTTGTTCCTAGCATTGAGAGTGAGTTTGGTTAGTGGCAATTATGAAAATTCATTCTTAATTTTTTCAAATTTAATTTTAGTAAAAATATAGATGATTGTTTCTGCCTTAAAACTGTAAGTCACAACGAACAGTATTTTTGCTTCAACATTTTCATTAAGTTTTATGAGAAACTTGATTTTAGGGTAAATATTTTTAAATATAAATTACTTAACTTTTAGTACTTTTGTTTAAGCGAAAAAGTGATGTAAAACTTATGACTGTTTTTGAGTTGATTCTTGTTTAAAGAAAAATTCTTTTAAGTGAAAATTCTTCTCTATAACTAAAGGACGAGATAGCTAAAATTTAATCGTTATCTTATTTTTGTTTCAACGAAAATGTTTCACTCAAGTAATAATTTTAAAAATTTATATTGTTTTGATTAAGTTTTAAATATTTAAAATGATTATAGAATTAGTTAAATAGTAAGTTTAAATAATGAATTATATCGGTTAGAATTTTATAATTAAACATGATATATATATATATATATATATATATATATAATTTATTTTATTGTTATATTGATAGTTTAAATCACATATATTAATATATCAACTGATGATAAATTGAGAATTGCATCATGTAATATATATCTATAGATATATGATTCAAAATAAATTTACAGTCATTTTTAATTTTTAAATTTATCATCAATCTAAAATTTAAACAATTAATAACATATAATATTTAATAAAACATTCATAATATGAGTTTTTGTTTAAGTTATACGTGTTTTATTGCCTTTTATGTTGATAAATTGTACATTTATATATTTGAATATAAATAAAATATGATTGTAATTCTGGTGTAAGATTATTTTAATTTAGTTAGCTTATCTTTTTATATGTTTTACTGCGGTTCCTCTTGCAATTATATTGGATACATTACGAAGGATCATGCAAGTTTTTGAGAAAAAATATTGGACATTGCGCAAGTTATGGGACCTATATGTATGTACTTTAATTAAATGTATTTTGGTTGAAGAATGAAACTGGTTTCTAAGCTTTTTTTAAGTAAAATATTACAAGACATTAACCTTTTTGTTAAGTACCAATTTATTTAAAATCACAAGAGCGAAATCCCAACAACTATGTATATCTCAATCGCCATATACTTTCTTTAACATTTCTCTATCACGATTTTTAAATAATCTAATTCTATTATTATAATGAAAAATAAATAGTTGGAAATTGCCACTGAAATTAACCAAATTCTGCATGTCCTTTGAATTTGAAAGCTCCAACTCTTACTTTTTTATATCTTATTTTTTACTAATAAGAAATAATTTTCTACCAACTAAACGGTTTGTTATATATCGTCTATATTTGAAATTGTTGTATATTAAAAGTGACACGCACAAAATCTTTTGTTTCACGAACAAGTTACGAACAAGTTGTTAATAAAATAGTAGTTATTGATGAGATATAAGTAGTTCCCCTGAGTATTATTTTAAATTTAACTGTGTAAATTGAAAAAATAATTAAATAGAAAGATCTTATTATACATAGATTCTTCTTATCAATGTTATTGTATACAAAATAATATATCGTTTACTTTATAGAAAAATGATATTGTCATTTTTTTTTTCAAAATAATCTTAATCAAATTATATCATCTTGTTGGAGACTTGGATTTAAAATAAGCTTATTTACGTAATTATATGAATTCTAGTTAATATTTTTTTAGAGGCACATGAGTCTAATAATTCTCATTTGTTGTTTTAAAGGTACGTGAATCTTGCTTAAGCTGCTCTAATTTTTGTTTGAGCGAAAATCGTTCTTCCCAAACATATATACTGAAAATAATTCTCATACAATTAATAAAAGGTAACTTAAAAAGAAATTATATATATATATTGCAAATTTATATCTATAGTTAAATTGTTCTGTAAAAAACAAACTTTTACATAAAAAATAAAATTGAAAAATATAAAAAAAATCCACATAAAAAATAATATTTATCACGTCTTAATCACCCGTATGAATGGTCGAGAACTTCTCTACTTCGTGTCCATGACCCATAATAAGGTTATGAGTCTTTTTCAATCCTAATGATGATTCTGTGGTCGATCAGTGGATTATCTTAAATTTTACTTAATCACCTATTTATTTATCTATAGGTGGTGATATTTTGACACCACTATTTATCTTTGACACCATTTAACACTAATATATATTATTATTTTATTCATATATAATATTTTATTAACAAAATGTAATGTCAAATGAAAATATAATATAAACAATGGTGTTAAACTAGTATTTTTCTTTAACTATTTAGGGAAGTATTTTACATTTTTAACTTTAATCATCTTATTTAAGTGATAAGTTAGAAAATTTTGCCGGTCAAATATTTAACTTACTATACTAAATTGGGTTTGCAAACCTTAAATGTTAAATTTAAAATATGTAAATTTGTATTATGCTCAATCAAACAATTCACAATTCTTCAAACATCACACTTAAAAAGGTGTGCACAGTTGTTGTTGTTTAGACAATCTAATATCATTCAAAATTTTAATGTTTCGATTAAAAAATTTGAATAAATAGTTATTTTCTATTTTATCGAATATATAAGATAATTTGAAGAAATGAAAATAAAAAAAGAAAGTTAATTTTTTCAATTCAAGTTTTATTTTCACTTGTCTTGGAAAGTATTTATAAAACCTTTTTGAATGAAGAATATTAAAAAGAGGGAGAAAGATCACTCATACAAAAAGACTCAAACAGAATAAAGAAAGATGCTTGGTTTCTTCTTTGATTTTTTTAATCACTAAGATTTTATCATAAGAAAATACACCTTAAATTATTAAAATTTGTCGTCGAATGTTTTACCAAGTCTCAAGAGAAAGACGCCAGAAATTGATATTATCAGAATCTAGTGAAGTCTGCAGCGCATGATAGCCTCCAAAACCCACCATTTTGTCTCATTTCATTTCATGGAATGAAGAAAAATAGATTGAAAATGGTGTTTTGAGATGAAACCAATGAAAATAAGAAATAAAAGAATGTGTTCTCTAAATTTGTTTGATTAAGTGAAAAAGTTAAGGAGAAACGATAGAAAAGGTGCGTGTAAAGTATTTTCATACTAATAATCATAGAATGAAAGTTCTTTTCTCTTCAACATTAAGTTATTTACTATTTTTAATTTTCATGTCATAAAAATATTTATTTTTTAACAAATGAACAGAGATTAAAAAGATAATATTTAATGGTTCCATTAGTATTTATAAAACATTAATAAATATTTAAAAATAAAATTTCACTTTATTGTTTTCTCTTAACATTAAGTTATTTACTATTTTTAATTTTCATGTTATAAAAATATTTATTTTTATCAGATGAACAGAGATAAAAAGGATAATATTTAATGGTTCCATTAGTATTTATAAAAAATTAATAAATATTTTAAAAATATTAATTAGTGATTTTTATAGAAAATTATAAATACTTTCACTAAATACAGTTTCATCAGTCTAGTAGAATTTTGTTCTTTGTGTATTCAACAGTCACATCTCTATGATTCAAAGTAGACACAATTAGTTATACTAAAATAATTTCATGTTATCCTTTGATTTTATTTATGTGACATCTGCTTGTTAATAAATAATTTACATACATATTCTTCTTATAATAATATGATTGTAAAAACTAAATTACTAGTTTGAGTTTGATGTTAGATGTTAAAGAAATAGAAGAAAGGTAGAAAAATGATAAATAAAATAGAACCATACAACTATTTTGGCTTGTTTAGTGAGATATAAGTAAAGAGAGAGAAATGAGAAAGTTATGTAACTCCTATAATTTTCTTGTAATGCTAAACAAAACAGAAATTCAAGGGTATCTCACACGAATTTTTTTAAAAAAATGTTGATTACAATTGATTTACAATTGTTGTAAACAAGAAAATTATTATTTTCAAAAATAAAGTTAAAATGTACTACATTTCATCTTTTACTTTATATATGTTTTACGAATGTTGAATCTTGTCTCTAAAATGTGACAGCAATTTAAAAAGAATATATGAAATTAAAAACGTTTTTAAAATATAAAATTAACAAACTTTTAAAAATATGGAATTAACAATCTTCAATCTTTATTTTAAACCCATCTTTTGTCATAATCATAATTTTATAGTTTTAAACTACGTTTTTAAAAAAGAAAAAAAAATACAAAATCACCTCTAAAATTATTAAATACCCGTAACATTTTTTATGAAAGTATTGAAGTATTATAAAAAGTATAAGTTTTCTTACATGGTGAAATAAACTTATAGGACTACTAATTGTTTTTTTTTTTCTCTACTGTTATATATTTTTATTTTAGCTTATATTTTAGTTTTGGTCCGGTTTTATCTTTGATTGTAAGTCTTGATCTTATATTAGTCTTAATATTATGGGGATTACCTATAAATATTCTGACGGTCAAATCAGGACATTTACATGGAATCTTAAAAAATATTTTTATTAATATTTCATCTTGATTAAAGTTAACAAATTTTATTTAATCAGAATATATGTTAACAGTTAAAATTATTTAAATTGTTCTTAGTTGTTTAAGATATTCTCAATTTCGATTAAGGATAACAAAATTCACTGATACTCGTCAGATTGGAATTGTTATCGGTTGACTGAAATATTTAAATGAACAATGTAACAGTAATGTTTTTATAATATTTTAGAACTAAAATTCAGGCTCTTTTTCATCTAATATTTTTTTAAAATATAGCTTTTGCCATTTAGTATTCAAAAATATTTTTATTAATATTTCATCTAGATTAAAGTTAACAAATTTTATTTAATCAGAATATATCTTATCAGTTAAAATGATTTAAATTGTTCTTAGATGGCTAAGGTATTTTCAATTTCGATTAAGGATAACAAAATTCAGTGATATGTGTCCGATTTGAACTGTTATGGTTGACTTAAATATTTAAATGAATAATGTAACAGTAATGTTTTTTTAATATTTCAGAACTAAAATTCAGACTATTTTTCATTTAATATATTTTTTTAAATATAGCTTTTGCCATTTAGTATTTATGTTCTCCTTTATCATATCATTAAAAGTTTACTGATATTATTTATTTGCATTTAATGTAATGTACTATTCCAAGGTCATTTAATTAAATGATTAAACTATCAGCTAGGACCAAATAATTTTAAGCAGTTTAAGGGATTTCACATTGAAATTAATAATGTGATGACTTGCATTAATTACCATAAACACGCAATCAGAAGAAGAGTTAAAAGGGAAATTTGCTTAGTAATCCTAATCAAAACCAGCTAATAATCACATCTGATTTACAGTTTCTGCCGGTTACCATAGTCACCACTCTCACTGCTTTTTCTTGAGCTTATTGGGTGGCAAGTCCCCACCTTTTGACCCATTCCATGCTGTTCAGATTTTTTTGATTTGGCTTCTTTAGCAACTGTCAATATTTAAAAATTAAAAAATGAAAAAAACTTATTAAAATATTTAATGTTATTAAAAGAATTATTAATTTTAAACAAATCTACACCCATAACATGATTTCCACTTGTTAAAAAAATGCTATTCATATATTTACATAGCTTTAGTAGAACTTTTAATATCAAAGAGAATGACTGATAGTTTATACAGAAATGATGAAAAGATTTTTAGACTATCATTTATCTAAAGAATAATATATATAACGATTTTTTAAACTTTTTTTAATACTTATTTTAAAAATTGCACTTGTTTGTAATATACACTAATTTTTACCACCAAAATTAATGAAAAATATTTCATATATTAATAGTATAAATATTTTCTTATACTATTATTTAATGCTATATATATATATATGTGAATTGAATGGTTTTATAATAACTATTTTAAAAATTATATTATCCTTTCTAGACCAATTAATATTTAAAAATTTTACATTATCTTCTATTATTAGATAGAATGATAGTTCATGCCTTGATATACCAAGACCTCTTTCATTACTAGTTAATTAAAAAATAATATACTTTATAGTTTGATTGATGTTTTCAATAATTTAAAAAAATTATATTTATCATATTTTTCCTATATTGCATTTTTTACACTAATAATGCATTGAAAATAATGTCTAATATAGTATTATTTTGGAATTACAATTTTATTACAGGGCAACTAACGTGCCTGTGTTTGGTCATATTTTTTATTTGAGAGGATGGGGGTTGAAGTTGCGTTTAGATTTGGATTTATTTTTAATAATATAAAATTAATTTACAAGGAAAATTCTATTGTGAGGGAACGCGTTTTCAAATATTTTTGTAGTGTGTTGTATGGGTCCAAACCGGTTTCCTTGGTCTAAGAACATGGTTTGGAGATTCACCCTTTTGCCATATTTGACAATGTTTTAGCAATTTCATAGCTTTCGATACTTTTGTAGACTGATCCTTTTGGTCATCAACTTCCTTCAATTTCGTTTCTTTGAAGAAAATTTCAATCTGGATCGTGCTTTTTTTTTGCCCAGTTGACGTTTGAACGCAGCAAGAATGAAAAAACACTGGAAATCCAGCTGCTTCAGGGATCCTCTGTTCCTTCTGGCGTTGTGTTGGTTGTTTAGTTCCTGTTGCTCTTTGAATGAAGAAGGTATTGAGTTTTTGGTTTGTAGAGTTTTCTATTTTAGTGAGGTTATTTGTGTGTTTCCGAGAGGAAAATAAAGCTGAGAAGTGAGTTCTATGTGCAGGTAAAGCTCTTCTGAAGTTCAGGCAGGGAATAGTTAGAGACCCTTTTGGTGCTTTGTCAAATTGGGTTGATGATGAAGTAGCAGTTAACCATTGTAATTGGTTTGGTGTTGAGTGCTCTGTTGGAAGGGTGGTAGTCTTGTAAGTTCTGATTTTGTGATCTGATTTTAAGAAATTGAATTTATGTATTTTTCTGTTCAATTTAATTTATGGCCACAAAAAGCATAAACTTTTTTTTAAAAAATTTATTCATTTGGGTCATCAGATGAGAAATCCAAGTTTCAAATTTGTACTGTATTTTTCTTTCTTATTAGCAAAACTTTTTGATTCGTGATATTTTGAGACTGCTATAGAAATCTATCATGATTCTTTTTATTGTATTCTAACATATCCTCAATTGAAATGTACCTTGGTCTTGAATCAACTGATTCATAGAAGCTTGATAGTATCATTACAAAATTTTAAGACCAGTTTCCTGTTCAATGGAAATGACTCTTGGTTAGATATTATTAGTAGTGTTCTGATCAATAGAATATTTTTTGTTTGGAAGGAATTTGAAAGATCTTTGTCTGGAAGGAAATCTGGTACCTGAGCTCGCAGACCTTGTTCACATAAAGTCCATGTATGTTATCAATTGGTGATGTTTGTTGCAACTAATTCCTTAGCAATTTCAGTTTTCAAATGTTTTCAACTCTGCAGTAATCGTGTGATGAATATGTTGCAGAATTTTGCGGAACAATTCTTTTCATGGAATCATCCCTGAAGGGATTGCACACTTGAATGAATTGGAGGTTTTGGATTTGGGCTACAACAACTTCAGTGGACATGTACCTACAGATCTTGGGAATAATATTTCGCTAACAATCCTGTAGGATAAAACTCTTTGAACACTTCAAATCTCATTAGTTAAATTTGTTTTCCTACTTTGTTCTTAGTTTCTTCTTATTGCAGTTTGTTGGACAACAATGATCATCTCTGTGGTTTCTCTCCTGAAATTAATAAATTGAAGACGATTTCTGAATATCAAGTAGATGAAAGACAACTAAGTATGGCAGAAAAAGTGCCAGCTTGTACAAGAAGATTCATCAAACGGTATGACATTAAGCTTCCAAAAGGGCCCATCTCTAGTTTAGAGTTATAAGCCACGAGATTCTTTCATGTATTTCTGGTTCAGTGGGTCTATGTATTGCAGGTTGTGTCCATTCTATTTCACAATCTTATTCTATCATTCTTTTTGTGAAGGCACATTGGCAAAAATAAGAAAGGTTCAAGAAGGCTACTGCAATTTCCTCGTGATGGTGGAAGTCCTTTTAACCGTGCTGCCGCTTTTCCTGATAGTCCTGCTCCATCACCTTCAGCTCCCTCACCGGCCCCAGCAACACCACCACCTGTTGAGACGCCAGCTTCTGCTGACCGAAATGATTCTGCTTCTGCTAACCGAAACGATTCTGCATCTGCTTCTCCTTCTCCTTTGGCTGAACCACGCTCTGCACCGCCATCTGAAAGTAGCTCATCAAAAAGCAATCTTGTTGGTATTTTGGCTGGAGTTATAAGTGGTTCTGTGCTTCTTGTCATTTCAATCATTGGCATATATCTCTGCAAAACAAACAAGGTAGCTACTGTAAAACCTTGGGCCACAGGATTAAGTGGACAGCTTCAGAAGGCATTCGTAACAGGTAAATCTTAGCTGTTTAAAAGTAGTGACGTAGAGCAATGACTGAAAACAGTAGATAACTTGCACACAACCTCTAATTCATGATTCATGTAATGTCACCAAGAGAAAAAAAAAATACTTATTTCAGTTTGGTCCTCCGTCATCTAATTGATCTAGCTTGAATGATTGCAGTATTGCACTCCCTTGACGAGATATGTTATTTATGTACTGCATTTAAGATTTCTGCCTCTTTACATGGATGACAGAGTTTTACGTTTTCAGGTGTGCCAAAGCTGAAGAGATCAGAGCTTGAAGCAGCATGTGAAGATTTTAGTAATGTAATTGGCACTTCATCCATTGGTACTGTGTACAAAGGGACTTTGTCCAATGGTGTTGAAATAGCTGTGGCCTCTGTTGCGGTGAAATCATCAAAACATTGGTCAAAGACTTTAGAAGCCCAATTTAGGAAGAAGGTACTGCCACCATAGAAGTTAAACGAAATTATTTGTAGATTTGCAACTAAGCTGCTATCCTAACTAACATTTTAAGTAATTATGGTTTCAGATAGATACATTATCAAAAGTGAACCACAAGAATTTTGTAAATCTTCTTGGACATTGTGAAGAAGAGGAGCCTTTCACCAGAATGGTGGTTTTTGAGTACGCCCCAAATGGAACTCTCTTTGAGCATTTACACAGTGAGTACTTTATCATTTTGGTGTTATTATTACATCTATGATCATCAAATTTTAATTCATTGGTTTTACACGCTTCCAACATTCTGGTTAACAAGTTTTTGTCCGTTGATACTTCATACATTCAGTTTATAGAGTGTTGTCCTCTTATGCCTCTCTCTGATGCTACCCCGTAGTTAGTTAGATTATGACTAGTTTTCTGTCAGCCTAAGGTTTGCTATAGAAATTCTTCTGATCATTAGATTGACACATTAGATTGATGTCAATAGATAGACATAAATGGACAAGGGCACATGGGTTTGGCCCCTCAGTTAGGCATTTTCTCTGGCTCATTATGGATATATTATCATATAATAAAGTTGCTTTGGTCTATCAATCATTGACCTATTCTGTGTGTTGCTATACCATGTCACAGTTTAGAACTTAGGCTCTGTATAATGCAAGAAAGAAATTGAGAGGATGAAAACATAGAAAAAAATGAAAAAAAGAAGTTAAGAAATAAAATTAAATATTTACTTATTTGAAAAAATAAAAATAAATAAAAAATAAAGTATTTTGACATTTGTATAATTTAATTGATAAATAAAAAATAATACAAGATATCTTGTTACTTTTTTTTTTCTTTTCTTCCTCTTCTCTCTCTATCAAGATAACCCAATCATAAGAAACTATACATGTCAACCAAATTATTTTGTAATGTTTATCACATCCCCAACCTTCCTATTTTCCCTGCAAATAGGTGTAGGTCTTGAATTATATCTGTGGGAAATCGAGGTTACAATACTTTGTTATTTATTTGCTTTCTATCTCTCTAGTTCCTACACCCCGAGTTTACTTCTATTTCAGAAGCCAAAATAGTTGCTTTTAAGGACTTCATTATGGCATTCTATTGGTGTTGAAGTAGGAAAGTGGCTGAACTGATGTATTTGATCTTTTGTGAATTCCAGTAAAAGAAGCTGAACACTTAGATTGGGAAACAAGACTTAGAGTTGCCATGGGCATGGCTTACTGCCTACAGCATGTGCACCAGTTGGAGCCTCCTTTGGTTGTTGGCAACCTGAATTCTTCAGCTGTTCAACTCACTGATGATTGTGCGGCCAAAATCTCTGATTTGAGTTTCTTAACTGAAATAGCTGCAGCTGTGATAAAATCTTCTGCTAGACAGAACCCTGACATGACCCCAGCAAGTAACGTTTACAGTTTTGGTGTTATATTATTTGAAATGGTGACAGGCAGGCTCCCTTATTCAGTGGACAATGATGGCTCACTTGATGACTGGGCTTCACAATATTTACATGGGGATCAGCCCCTCAAAGAAATGGTGGATCCAACTCTAGCGTCCTTTCAAGAAGAACAGCTGGAACAAGTTGATACTTTAATCAAATCTTGTGTCCATACTGATCAAAAGCAAAGGCCAACTATGAAAGAAGTTTCTGTGAGATTAAGAGAGATAACAAAAATAACACCCGAAGCAGCTGTTCCAAAACTTTCTCCACTTTGGTGGGCAGAGCTTGAGATTGCTTCGGTAAATGGAAACTGAAATCGGTTAATCAGGTTGTAAGTATGAACTTCTTACCATCCTCTTCCTTTTTCAATCGGTGAAGGCACAAAAATGCATTCACCTGTACATTAACACATCCTGTGTTTCATCGTAGAAGAGTGGCAAATCACATGTACATAAGGGAGAGAAAAAAAATGTGATTTTTTCTTTGGGTGCTTTGTTTGGTTATGGTTTATGGAATTAAACTAAGAAAAAAAGCTTCAAATATGAGTTAATTTCATTTTCGCTGTGTTTATTTGGTGATTTAAAAATGTTTTCAATTATATTTCTTATCAGTTACAACCATTACTGATTTCTCTCCCTACTTCCATATCTTTTATTTTCATAAACAATATAATCTAATTTGTTCTATTCAACAAAATGGTTAATATAATCTGATATAGTTGACAAGCAATATTTTCTTTGAAAATATGAATAAGGATTGAATTATTATATTCATATATATGGAGAAATGTCTATTGATGGTGATTCCTTAATAATCATAGTCCTTAATTTAAAAGATCAATTTTTAACTCATGATATAAATTTTTTTAAATAATCATAGTCCTACCAATGTGTGTTGATTACGTGTGATGATAGTTACATGTGAAGAATAAGGTTGTGATAGATGAAGTTTTGATAAAATAGATGGACAAGGTCAAAGTCTATGGGGGTTTTGTTAATATTCTATGATGAAGTATGAACCAAGTTTGGTAGCAAATGACACCTACAAAGTACAAACTTCCAAGCTGTAGCCTGCCAAATAGGATAATTGGTGGCTGAAAATTTCCATGGCAGCTGCATGACTGACTGGTTCCAACATGACTTGGAGACACTGCTACTTTGGCTATACGACAGTTGTTAATTGAAGATAACAACGTGCTTGACCTTAACCTACGCATTGCTCATCATGCTACAAAATTCCAAAATTCCACAACTAAAGAAACTGTATGCATTTCAGAATAAAAAAAAAATTGATGGTGTCAGTATCATTGCTAACTTCAATTGAGAATATAGCTGCACCGAATTTTGAATTTTTATTATTAATTGACGTCACGGATTTTGAAAATTTCTTATTTAGAGCTTAAATTATGATTATTTATCAATTGGACATTTCTCTTATTACCCTCGATGCTGTAATGAATCTATAATGCGGAACGATCTTATTTTTATTTGTTAATATGACATCTACTCCGTTCCTTAAGTTGTTCATTAAAATGTGTAAGAACGAAAAATGTTCAGAGGTTATATATGGACTCGTAAATTCATGGACAGTTCCATTACATCACAAGAACCGAACCAGGAGAAGACTCTAGCAGGAGTCACTAAAGCATAAAAGTGAGGTAAAGAAGCTAAATGGTCAGTCACAATATTAGCTTCTTCAAATATATGAACAAAAACAGTATCTCAATTCCTAGTTAACCAACTTCTGATAGATTGATAATTTTTTAAAAAGATTCTAAACGTTGTTGCTTTTTGATAGTACAATATATTGAATGTGAGTCTAAGTGAAAGTTCCTTTATATTGATACACTATAAACACCAATATCGTCATCATAATAAAATTCACTTGTTCGAAAATTCATCACAACGACTTTTGCTAAATTTTTTATTTTCACACAATGTAAGACTAGACTTCTGTTAAGATTGCTAACAGTAGACTCGAATAATCTTGGAGTATAGTGATCCTTGTCTTTCGTTCTCTTTAAGAAGAAAAATCTCATACTTCAATTTTGAAACTCATTAACAGTATTGACATAAGTAAATTGTGTAGCTTTTTGGATAGCCATCAGAGTATCAGATTTTTCAGCACAAAAAACATGACTATTCCTTGCTTTCCATATTAGATTTAGAGGAATAGGAAGCAATGTGCCCCACGATGCCTATCATGTTGAGAAGTGCCGCAGATATTATTTTTCAACTCAACGAACGAAGTCACGATTAAAGAATTCATCTTTATCCAGACACACTGAACAAAGGAGCAATCTTTTAAAATATGCAACTCGTTCTCCACTTGTTTGTTGATACAAAGAATGCATAATAAAGAGTAAGTCTTCAATTTGTTTTCTAAATGTGTGTATCCCTGCATAAATCTTTTAAACGAATAATCCTAACATACCAGTCTCTGAAAATTTAAAACATAATAATAATATTCATCTAAAATGTTTTAATCTTTCAAAATTTATTTATTCTTTATTACTAAACTACTCCCCCCTCAATTTAAAATGGAGCATAAAGTATTGATGAAATGTTTTTTTTATGAACTGATTTTGTGATAAATTAAAGTTTGAAGGATTAAATTAGTGTCCACAATTTTGAAAGATTAAAATGGTGATGAAAAAAAATTGAGGTATAGAATTTGAAATCTCACGATGAGATGAAAAATATATTAAGAGAAAAATTCACAGATCTATTAGCTTAAACTTTTGGATTTGAAATAATGTTACGTTTGTTACAAAGATTGACTCATAATTCATCGATTTTAACTCTCCTTAAATTTTGACTTTTCCGATATATTTATTCAAAGAATTTCTACACATAAGACTAAATCGAATGTTTAATCAAATAAAGAAATTTAAAAATAATTATATCATATGTAAATGGGATAATAAGATATATAAATTTAAAAGAGTAAAAATATATTAATAATTATATATATTTACATTTTATTTTAGCATTATTTATATATAAATAAGATTATTATTTCAAAATCATATTATTAAATCTAATTTTGACATCAATAATTCAATCAAACATTAATTTTATATTTTAATTAACTAAATTATTATATTATATCACGCATAATATTATTTTTAATTTGTGTTTACTTATGTGCTTTCTAAGCCTTAAAATGATTAATTAGATAAAAAAATGCATATACTATGCAAATAAAAGGGTACGATCGTGCCATGTCCTATGTTGGTTAGTAAACTAATGAGAATAGGTGAGAAGGACCCATTGAAGAATATTCATAATTTAGGGACTAAATAAAGATTTTAAAATTTACGATTCCCAATTATAAATGAAAAACTTGTAGGATGTTTATATATATATATATTCCTTTTTAATTAATTTTTTCTATGAATTATTTAATACATTTACATGTTAAAATAAATAAAATCAGTTGATAAATGCTAAGTGGAATATAATTATAAACTTAATGTCAAACTAACTGTGTTAAATAATCACTTGTAAGTTAAGTTTACTGTTTCTGGCGTGTTAGATATTTAAGTGGCCAATGAAACTTAATAATAAATTGGAAATATCTAAAGGCCAGTATTTTTTGGTAACTAAACATATGTGTCATAAATCATGAAAACATGTACATGGCAAAATGTGGCCTTCACGTATAGATGAGATTTATTAGCAACAAAGTGGATGGCACGTTGATATGTTTTATTATCAATTCAGCTAAAGTCCTCCCAATAGTGCATTGCATTACCAGTGAGCTATCAGCTATATATATCAATCTACACAATGTCTCGTCAATTGGTAGTAAACCTTGGTCTCTGAACTCTTCCTAGTCACTTCAGTTCAACCCTCAAAGGACTCAAAGGAAATGGCTGGCAGGCATTTCAGTATCCTTTCTCTGTTACTTCTTCTGGTGGCTTTCTCTTGCACACAAGCCACTCCAGATGTTCCAAAAACAACAGAGAAGAAAATAGAAGTGGTGGTGGAAGCTACGGTCTATTGTCAGAGCTGTGATCACTTTGGAACATGGTCTATGATTGGTGCCAAGCCCATTCCTTCAGCCAAAGTAAGTGTTACCTGCAAAAGCTACAATGGTCATGTGAGCTACTATAAGGTCTTTGAGACAGACAAAAATGGTTACCTTTATGCACCACTCGAAGGGTTCAAGATGCAGCATTATGTACTTGATCACCCCCTCCACTCTTGCTACGTGAAGCCTGTTTGGTCTCCTCTTGAAAGTTGCAGCCTTCTCTCCAATGTCAATTACGGTCTGAATGGGGCACCACTTCGTTATGAGAACAAGAGATTGCATGGAAGCAAATACGAGGCTGTCATTTATGCTGCTGGTCCCTTGGCTTTCCGTCCCTCTGAATGCTCACAGACTCACCACTAGTGTCTCAAACAATTACCATTAACCATGCATTGAGATTCATTTGATCATGATTTTATTGTTTCCTACTATTTGCGTCTACATAGTATTCGATCTGGAGATATTTTCTTTTTAATTTTTTTTGGTGTATTCCTTTTTGGTATTTTGCTGCATTAAACTAAATTGCAATGTTGCTGTGGTTATTTAATATATTTTTATTCATTTGAGAAAGGAAATGGTTCTGTATTCCAATTTGAGTTCCATACCCATCGAAAGTATGCTAAAAGTTATAAAAATCAGTCCAACAAGTGAAACCTTTCACTCGAATACTTCACACAGAATCAAATTCTGCTTACATAATAGAAATCAGAATTGGCACTCAAAAATTACCTTATTACTAAAAATTCAGGGGCATGTTAAACATTTTGTTTATATCGTCCATGGCTTCCTTTGTGAGGAGTGTTGGCTCAAACAAATCAGATTCCTTGGACTTTCCTGGCAATTTTGGTGGTGGTGGTGCTGGAACTTGCTTTTCCAGGTGGTCATCGTCAGCAAGGATTGAAAACCCACCGAAGTCATTTCCCCTATTGCTCTGGGGTGCTTTCTCCTGCTTGGTGGTTCTTCTTTTCCTAACAAAATCTATTGGCTTCCCAAACATGTTATTTATATCATCCATAGCTTCCTTCAAGTTGATGGTGGGGTCTACTAAACCGTGGTGGCAAACATTTTCCACCTCTGGTTCATCCAAAATGGTGGAACCAACAAATTTGCAAACGACTGTATCCTCTCTGAACTTTGAATTACGAGAGCTGTCAGCATCCATGTCACTAGATTTTTCAGAAGTAATATCCTTGGGGCGGAGAAAAACAAAGCCATTTGATTGTGAAGCCGATGTAGCAGAACCTCCTTCAGACAAATTCGCATTACTGGTCTCGGAATGTTCTTCACCATCAATGTATATCAGGAAAGGTTCTTGGTGAGGTTGGCTGGCTTCAGTCCTTTTCTGAAGTGAGAAGGAACCGGATGGCTTGATTCCATGATCCAAGTTTTCGTCAACAAAAACCTCAAACTCGTTCTTTGTACTACGAATTTCTTTTGAATGGTTTTTATGTGATTTCCTGCCTAATGGAACAGTCTCCAATGGCTCCCGGAACATGTTGTTGATGGCATTCATAGCCTCCTTCATATTTATTGTAGGATCCACCAATCCATGATGGCATGCATCTTCTGCTTCAGACTTTCCAACCATGGCAGTGTCAACAAATTTGACTACAACTGTATCATCCCCACGAAAGTTCTTGCTCTCATCCTTCTTAGTCTTCAAGTTTTTATCATTAGCTACACCTTTAGCTGCATAATTCTGAATTTCGGGCCCATTTTGCACACCCTCAAAGCTACATGCTCCATTGCTTTTGCTTCCCTCTATCTTGCTGTCAACAGAACTCTTTGAAGACAGAGGCCACCTGGCAGCTTTTGGTTCCTGATGCCGCAGGAGCTAAATTAGCTAACTGAATGCCGTTAACAACAACAAAAATGTCTAAAACAACACAGATATGAGCATGAAGATAAAAGCATGTCACTACCTGGGTTCTCTTATTATTTTTTCGCTGCTCCATGCGTTGAAGAAATTGTTGATATGATTTCTGCAATTTATCTAGAGGCTCTGCAAGGCTGTTCAGAAAAGGCAACGACTCCTAAAAATTCTGGGATAGAGGGGCATATCATCCTAATACCAATTAAAGAACTAAGTAGCTATTTGCTGAACTAATCTACTAATTTGAAATTATGAGAGGAAAAATTCATCGAAAAATGATGTATGCACCAAGTTTCAAGCATAATCTAGCGGCAACTTCATGTGATTCTTCTGTGCCAAGGCACCAAACATTGCAACAAATTGAATAGGAAACTTGATCTAGTCAAAGGTGAGAATGTTAAGCTAAATAGTTAAAAATAGTTAGTCTATGCAAAGGAAAGATTAGAGTACGGATATGTGTCATGGAACTTGGCAACAATCAAGGAACCGTGTTAACTCATTGCACGCTAAATTTTATCACCACTCATGTACTCAACACAACAATCAAAACAATTACACTACACAACTTACTTCTTCATTCCCAGATGGTACATTCTATCTGCTTCATCGTACTTCTTATTCTTTTCGTAGTAAAGAGCATACGCTTGGTAGAATTCACAACGTTTTGTCCCAATGCGATTAGCCTCCATGGTACTCAAAAGTGTCTTTGGATCACTCACAAAATCCATCTATATTGGAGAAAATCACTAACCATGTCATTATCCCTTTGTTTGAACTTCATATATAATGTCGATAAATCAAATAATAATATAAAAAAACAAAACTTTAGGCTTCGTTTTCCAAAGGGGGGAGGTGGTGATTGGGGTACCAGATGGAGCCACACTCGAATATAACGCATGTCGTTTCTGTAACGTCGATCGAGCTCGAAGGTGTGAGCGCATTTCTGCAAGAACGCGGGTAGTTTTTCCTTTAGGATTTTGGGAGGAAGAGTATCCTTTATCTTTCGGATCGCGCTGCGAGTAACGTTGGGAATGAATGAGTAAACAGAACAGTGAGGCGGAAAACAGAGAAAGAGAGTGGGAATTGAGGAATACCGAAGCCATGGGAGAAGTGGGTCTTTGTCGGTGTAGGAATGGATGTCTGAGATTAAGGAAGATAAGAATTCCTCCACGTTCGCCATTTCGAAATTGAATGTGCGGCGGCGGTAGCGGTGGTCGTCGTGAACTCGCGGTGGTCCTGGTTTGAATTTGAGACTGAGCGGCAATGAAATGCTCGAGATTGAATTTTATTTGTTTGTAGATGATGGGCCGGACCAATTTTGCCTCCAAAGTAGTTCGGCCCATATTCCTTATAAAAATAAAAATAAAAGTACATTTGACATTATCATTAAAATGTATGAACAGCAAATTTTATTGTGATTAACTTATATCAATTAAATAATTACACAAAAATACATTAATGTATAGTAAACCTCTACATGTAATAATTAACAAAAAATCACAACAATAATTTTTTTTATGCTAAAAAAATGATTTTATTTGGATTTATCAAATTTATATATAAATCAAAAATTCAATTCCCAAACTAAAATTAATCACTATAGAATTTAATGGGATTACTTCACATGCAATTAGACTAAAAATATAAATTAATTTAATTACTCGGAGTTGACATATTTAATAAATTAGAATGTACAATTAGATAGCATATTTAATTTATTTTATTAATCAAAATAAATTTTTATTAATGATTTTAAATTACCAGGTGATAATATTTCTTTTACTACCAGCATTAGTTCTATCATAATTTGCAATTTTAGAAATACAAACACTGGTTATTGGAAAGAGAAAGAAAAAAGTGCAAAAAAAGCGTTGGTTTTACTTGCTCACTCAAACAACACACCACAACACACACTCTTCAATCTCTCCAACTCGCCACGTAAACTGCCTCCGAATCCGATCAATGGAAAACTCTGACCAAAGAAAAGAACAAATTCCATTCTCTCCAAACCCTAACAGTGTCGACGACGACGAAATCGACGAACAAGAGGAGGAAGAGGAAGAGGAAGAAGACGACGTCGTTTCGCACAAGCCGTACAATCGGAAGAATCGATCCTCATTGTCGAGTTTGCGCGAGCAGCGTTCGAAGCTGGAAACCCTCTCCCGGCGTTTGGCTTCGGAGCTGGTCCCTATCCGCGTCCACGACGTGCTGATTCGCGGCAACACCAAGACCAAGGATTGGGTGATCGAGGCGGAGCTCAAGCTTCTCCAGGATGCCACCACCGTGCAGGAGCTCATTAGCGCCTCCGAAATCGCCCTCGCCAGGCTCCGCAGCCTCGAGATTTTCGAGTCCACCGAGCTCACGCTCCAGGCCGGGCCGCCGGAGCTGCCTCACACAGCCAATGTCGTCGTCGACGTCGTCGAGACCGCCAACAAGGTCTCCGGCGAATTCGGCGTTTACACCAAACCCTCGGTACAATCTCACTCTCTATTCTCGTTTCGTGTGCGATGTTGTGATTGCTCTAGATTGAATTGATTCAATGTGAGTCTCTGAGCGATGGTTGCGTTATTTGATACATTCAAAGAATTTGTGATTAATAATAGTTTATATGAGAATTCGTTTCTCTTAGGTCTGAGGTTGTATCTTTTCATTTCAGATGCTGTACTGTAGTGCAAACACCAAAGAGGAAATCTGTAGTCATTTTATAGAAAATAAGAAAAAAAAATATTGGGGCATCCTAGGACTAGGTTTATCTTTGCAGTAAAAGCGTCATTTCCTGATCTTCTGTTCTTCCGTAAATTCTTGGTTTGGGTAAATTGTAAAGAAAACACATACTCTTCGTGCTCTTAGGAGGTCAATGTCATCTTCTAGTTTATCTTTGACTATTATCAACGGAGGCATTAGACAAATACTGACCTGCTTGTCCCATACTGTAGTATCAGGGATTTAAGGGAAGTTGACTTTCCTGCTTATTGCCCGCACAATAATATGAAAGCTTTTATACAGCAAAACAAGCAACTATGTACCCTTGTTCTATTTCTTGGCTAGGTATTATGTTTAGGGATGAGCAGGAGTTGTCTTGAATACTGACAAGTATTTGAAATGGTATACTCATGGGTATAAATTAGGAAGAAACTCTAAATTCTTTGACATCCAGCTTGTTTTTTCTTTCCATAGGTGGAGTCGGTTGTGTCTTTAGGTCCATTAGAATGATTATCTCAATTTCTAATGGTTCCTTCTGGTACTTGTGTCAATAAGAAATTCAAGATACAATGGACGTGTAATTGCATTATATAATAATAGTTGGGATTTTTAAAACGTTATCGGTTGGGACAAAGATATGATTTATTTCTTGTTGATAAAATATAAAGGTCTGATCATGACTATTAGTTTTCAGCTATAATCTTTTACTTGTGGGGAGTAGAAAGCTTCTGTTTCAGCCTTGTTTTATTGGAACTTGTATATTGGTCTGATGAGTATTTTTTGGTCTTAATAAGCTAATATGCATATGTTTTCATTTTGGAAATGTTGCAACACTCTTGTAGACAAGTTCGTGGACTGCTGAAGGGGGTCTTAAGTACAAAAACTTGTTAGGTTATGGTGATCTATGGGATGCCTCTTTGGCCTATGGTGGCAACCAAGCAACAGAGGTGAGTGTAGGAGTGTTTGCTCCAAGACTGAAAGGGTTGTTAACTCCTCTGGTAGCACGTCTTTCCATGCTTTCCCAAGATTGGCAAGAGTTTTCTTCATACAAAGAGCAGTTGTTAGGATTGTCTCTTGGCTTAATCTCAACCAGGCACCATGACTTAGTCTACACTCTTGGATGGCGTACCTTGACTGATCCATCACAAATGTCATCCAGGTCTATAAGGAGGCAGCTTGGGCATGGTTTATTATCATCTTTGAAGTATACATTTAAAATTGACAGGAGAAACTCACCAATTAGGCCTACAAATGGATATGCTTTTCTTTCCACTACTCACTTTGGTGGCCTTACACCAGATCATCGGAGCTTGCGATTTCTGCGCCAGGTACAATTTGATCAATTTCTTGTCCATTAATTAATCTTCTGAACAATTGTATATGTCATGAATAAAACTTTATAATCTATATCAAGTGATGGATACCAGTTAGTAATTGTTAAAATTATTTTGGTGTGTTATACTTTCTAATTTAATGAAGACAAGAAAGTTTAAAGGAATTTATTGTTAAACTATATATTTTGTAATTAATTGATTAATTACTGCAATTAGGAGGATTTGATTTTGCACAAATTTTTATACCCAAATTTACTTCCCTGTAACTCCTATTTAGGATATTCTAATTAGAGTCTATATATGTTTGTACCAATCTATGGATTTGTTGGAGCAATAGAGTAATTTCTCATTCATTACCGTTTAAATATTCCAACGAGTTAGATTTAAATTAAGGATTTGGAAACCGGGTTTAAAACATCTTATTCTTTTGGGTATGGGCAAAGTTCATCTTCTTGAACATTTTGAAAAATACAAAACCTGGTATCTGTAATAATATTAATCTTTTCCTGTACGCATTTACATCATTCAGTTTTAATTTTGCCAGTTTTGTAGACAGTGCGTGGGGTGCTTGTTTGACCAAGTGTGGCCTTTCCACAAAATGAAAGAATGCCCATGCTTTGTTTTAGTAGGATGATGTTCGTACAAGTTGAAAAACAACCTATTTGGTTATTCCCCACTATTTGAAAAATATTGGCACTAGAACATGGTTGGTTGCATATGGCCTTATGCTTCTTTAATAGGTGCTATATATGTTGTGTGATTCAAAAATCATATTTTAAGAACTTGATTGCAGAAAATGCAATTTGTGACCATCTGCCTGAAAATTGTTTTGGATTGTGGTAAATAATATAATACGGGGATGGAAAATATGTACACATTTTTTTTAAAATGTTGGCAATGGGGCAATCTTAACACATGTATAACAAGTTGTGGTAAAAACCCTCAACTCTCCAATATATTGTTTTTCTTTGCTCAGTTTAGATATATTTCTTTTCTTAACTAGTTCGATTCTTTTAATGCAGGAATTTGATGTTCGCTGTGCCATCCCCTTTGGGTTCTATAACACAGCTCTTAACCTTGGGATTTCAGCTGGTGCCGTTTTCCCATGGGGGCATGACTTCATGAACAAGCCATCTCCTCTTCCTGAAAGGTTTTATTTGGGTGGTGATTTCTCTCCAGTTTGCACCCTAGGAGGGCCAATAACATTGTGGGGATTTAAAACTAGGGGATTGGGTCCTACTGAACCGCGAAGGAGAGTTAGAGATGAAATTATTGATGACAATGACGATTCCTCTAAATGGGACTTCATTGGAGGAGATCTTGCTGTTACGGCATTTGCAGACCTGTCTTTTGATCTCCCAGTTAGGTGGTTGAGAAATCATGGAATCCATGGTCATCTTTTTGCTGGTGCCGGGAATACGGCAAAATTGACTCAGAATGAATATAAGCGCTTTTCACCTCGGAAATTCTTAGAATCATTTCGAACTTCAGTTGGATGTGGATTTGTTGTTCCTACTAAACTTTTTCGCCTAGAGGTTAGTTAATGTTTCAGTTACTCTTGTATATAATTGAGGAGATAGTCAAACTATACAATCATATTTTTTGGGAAGGGCAGAGAGGATATGATTTTGATGGAAGAAATCTTTGAGATATTTGGACTTTGGGCAAGTTGTGTGTTTTTTCTTTTTATTTTCCGTAAATGTGGCTATGAACTTAACACTTAATATTTTGCTTATAAAATTATCTCCGCCAACATATTATCCAAGTTTTGATATTGTTGCAAATCCCCTTAAATAATTTTTTAACTATTTCAACTGCTGATAATATAATTTAGGGAAACAGACAGTTTTGGTTACAAGATTGGCAAAGTTCGGCATAGTTATTCAATATCTTTTCTTATATGACCCTGCCCACTCACCTGGCCTTCTTCCTAATTTTGTATTTGTTGTTATTTACCAAATGAAATTTTCATTTTCACATTTGCCGTTGTTTCAGGGTAACTTCTACTACGTACTCAAGCAGGATGAACATGATCGTGGGAAGACAGGATTTAGGTTCAGCTTCTCAGCTCCTTCTTAGAGGCAGATTTCGAAATTGAGATTCTTTTTCTTTTTCTTTTACTCTCAAGCATTAAACATTTTTGCTGTCTGTCAATGGATGGCTAGTACTATTCCTTGTCGTTTAAAACCCAGACTGAAAACCGAGAAAGGACACTGTTTCTGCGCAGAGGATTTATAGGATCAGTTTTTGGAGTAGACATTCCCCTGAGGATCATAGCATTTAAGCTGATGCTCATTGTATGGCGATGGTGTATGAAATTCTAAATGACGCAACTTTAGAAGGCCTCGTGGCACTGAGAATTCTCATACTTTGTTTGTTCAACTTAAATTAAATAAATCGCTAACACTGATTGACATCATTCTTGTGGATATTTATGCCTATTGTCTTCGAAATGGTGAGACTGCAATTGGGTTTTGTTCTAGTGTACTTGTATATTTGGTGGTTATACACGGTTTGAGTTAGATTTTGATTTTTTATCAATATTATTTATGCTATAACAGTAAATGAGTCACGCCCCAAAGGCATCCGCAACATCTGCATAAGTAATGGACAGAGTAGCCTCTTTATTTCAGAAAGTTTAAAAAAAGTTTCTCCGTCTTTCTCATTCGTTAAAAATGTACTTTAAATGTCTTTGATCTGTGATGAACTGCGTCGGCCATCTACATAATGATGGGAATAGCCAATTGTTTTGAAATGGTGCATAGAGAAGTTGAATCCTAAGGATTTAACTGTATAAAGCACTACAAAATATTTTGACATGCATGTTTGACTTGGTCTTAAGATGGACACCAAATTATCTTAAGCTGTTTTGGGGTTTGGCCAATGCAATTTCAAAATGGAGACTGAGATGTCCACGACTCGTGACTGTCTCTCAGCTACTGATAACTACACATGCAGGCATCATGTCATTATTAATAACCTTCACTTTAAATATATCACGAGTTCTCTCAGCCTTGGACGTTTCAGTTAATACTGTAGCTAAAGAAAATACTCTACTGCAAATGATTAATTAATTTTTCAAAAAAGTTAATAATTAAAAAACTGAAATATTCCATATTAATTATTAAATAATTAAAAATTACACATAATGTAGGTACTTCAAGATATGATTTATTTCTTATATAATAATGATATATTATCAGAACTCAAATTCTGAATCATTTAACCAAGGGACATAAATCACTGGTACTTATATCAATGTTGGTGATATAAATTAAGATACAAACATGAATTACATGTTATAATATTTTAATCGTGATTACATAATTTAGCCTAATAAGGACATGTATTTGTGGACAGTAAGGTATGTGAGAGAAAGAAGATATGAAATCCTGAGAGCCAGTCCGAAAAGGAAGAAGAGGATAGAGGTATATAAAAGGCACACAAGGACACCACGTGCAACAACTTGATGGACGGTTAAGAAAACACTTAATTTCCCTCCTTATTATCATGCTCTTTCTCTTCTGGGATATGCTTCCAGCATCTTTCCTTGATCCTACACAACTTCAAATTCATCATCGTTATTCACTTTATCAATAATCAAATGCTTATTCCAACTCCAAACACAACACAACCTTCAACAATGCTTCACTCCACTTCTCTTCTTCCCCAAAATAACCGTTTCGTCTTCTCCTTCCGCTCCAAACCTTCTCATTCTCTTTCTTATTCTTATTCCCACTCTCTCTCTCTCTCCAAATTTCTTTCTCTTCCTTCTTCCCTCTCTACATGTTGTCGAGTCGCTCGAATCTCCACCGAGACCTTGGAGGTCTCGCCGCCGCCGCCGGACGACTTCAACTTCCACCGCGAAATTGCACGCCTCGCCGCGCTCCGCGACAGGCTTGCGGCGTGTGCCACTCTCGTCGACAAGCTCCGAGTGGTCAACGCCGATTCCAGAGTGAAGCGCTTCTTCGGCTCGGGTCGCGGCCTTGCTAGGGTTTTGGCCTCGCTCCGGTTGAGCTCCGACCAACTATTCCTGCTCAAGTGCGTGGTTGCCGCCGGGCAGGAGCACGTGCTGTGTTTGGACGAAACTGAATCGATAGAATCCGCCGCGGCTGCCGCGAGCGCCGTGAAGAGCGCGCTCTACGCTATAGCGGAGATGATTGAGAGTTTGAATTCTTATAATGGCAATGGTGGAGCGGGCTCGGGAATGGCGTTGGGGGATTACGAGATTATAGAATTGAACAAGTTGTTAGAAACTTTGGCGGAAGTTGAGCGATTCTATGACTGTATTGGAGGAATTATTGGGTCAGTTCTTCGTTTTCCTACTTTTAGCATTCGCTTAGTGTGGAACAAATGGAGAAGAGATGGAATAAAATTAACTTACCTTGTTTTTGCTTCTTTAATATATTAACAAGGGAACAGAAAGCAATTATATTAAGATTGACTTGTGAGTTACGTAGTAGTAAAATTGTGAAATAGAACTATCGTTTCTCCAATTTTGTTGGAACAGACATTGGTTTATGAGTGGACAGAAAGGGAATAAATCTCCAGTAGTTTTTTTTTTTTTCTCTCTCTTTATGTTTTTATAGCCCTAAACCTTTCCATCTATACTTGTGTCCCAACCAACGTAGTGTAGTTCCAGCTCCTTTATAGAGTGGGAAATTGTAGAATGCGGCTTATACAGCCATAATTGTAGTCGCAGTCTGATAGGAACTTCGGTATTATGGGGGGTATCTGTGTTCCATGGTATTATGGGATGTCTGGTGGAATATTTAAATATTTGGTTTTTTACCCTATAGGTAGCTTTTGAGGGTGGGTTCACAAATGTTTGGGTGCTTATCACAGTCACCCCATAAAACTTGACTCTGCAGCTGAAATTACAGTTGCAGACCCTTTTTTAAAACCTTGATCCCAACACCATCAAGTCTTTTTTGCTTTTTCTTGGTATAAACTTGGTTTAATAGGAGTGAATGTAGTTCGGGAATAATTCAATTTGCATCTACTTGCTTGTTTGCTATTAACATTGATATTCTGCAGATATCAGATAACAGTGCTGGAACTTATTGTCCAAAAGTCATTTGAGAGGCAGAATATAAAGTGGTCGCACCAGATGCATGAAGTGAAAGAATGCCAAATTTTGGGAATTAATGCACCTAATGGGCACAACCTTTCTGAAGACACAGAGTATGCATCTCAAGCAGCTCTGTGGGGTATAGAGGTTAGTCTAATTACGTTACCTGGTTTGTAAATCGTAACATGCATTTAGATTAGATGCTTCGTAGCTACATGGAATAATAAGATCTTGTCGTTCTAGGGTTTGCCAGACCTAGGTGAAATGTATCCTTTGGGAGGTTCTGCCGACAGGCTTGGTTTGGTTGATCCTAACTCAGGTGAATGCCTGCCCGCTGCAATGCTACCATTTTGTGGAAGGACTTTGTTGGAAGGTCTTATAAGAGATCTTCAGGTATTAGATCTCCAGCTATCAAACACAGTCATACTTGCTATGCCCATTTTTTTATAATAAAACCAAGATTATGTTTGTATGCTGGGCTCTGAAATATATAATTTCACATTTGAAGGCTAGAGAATTCTTGTACTTCAAGTTGTACAATAAACAATGTATCACACCCGTTGCAATAATGACAAGTTCTGCAAAGAACAACCACAAACACGTCACTTCTCTATGTGAAAGACTTTCATGGTTTGGGAGAGGTCGATCAACTTTCCAACTTTTTGAGCAGGTTCTATATAAATCTATACCATGGCTTCTCGGAAGGGATAATCTTATTTTAGCAATCTCTAAATATACAATTTTGTAAATTGGCAGCCTCTTGTTCCAGTTGTTGGTGCAGAAGGAGGTCAGTGGCTGGTCACCAGACCATTCAGTCCCTTGAGCAAGCCTGGTGGTCATGGTGTCATATGGAAACTTGCACATGACAAAGGCATCTTCAAATGGTTTTATTCTCTAGGAAGAAAAGGTGCAACTCTGCGCCAAGTCAGGTCTGTTTGATATTTCTTGGGTTTGCTTTTCTTAGTATATGAGAAACTTGCATTTACAATACTGGTCACCTTGCAGTAACGTTGTGGCTGCTACAGATTTAACCCTCCTAGCCTTAGCAGGGATTGGTTTACGTCACGGAAAGGTAGGTATTGGTTGTTTTAGTTGTTAATCTCAGCCTTTTCTAACACTATATGTACATGGACAAAGGTTAAAACATGTTATGATACAAGGGTAAATAATGTCTTATCGTGTCTAGTTCCTTACCAAGTCTAAAGTTTCTGATGTATAAGATTTAATGACAGATAATTGCAACTTTGGTGTATATTATACACTGGAACAGAACTAGATACCACAGTCAAACTGTTTATCCTTTAAATGCACTGTTTGCTTGCAGCATTATCCCTATTTAATAATTTATCTTGTCTGAAGTTCTTTAAGAAAAAAGAAAGACGCTGTTCTCTGTAATATTTATTGAACTAAACAGTCTCGAATCTCAAGTTCAATATTGTTTGCACTTTCTCAACTGCGTAACAGAAACTGGGATTTGCATCTTGTAAGCGGATATCAGGCGCCACAGAAGGAATTAATGTGCTGATGGAGAAGAAAAGTCTTGATGGTAAATGGGAATATGGCGTTTCTTGTATTGAGTACACTGAGTTTGACAAGTTTGGAATTACTACCGGACCTCTTGCACCGAAAAGGTATGTGATTTTCCTGGACTTGATTTATTTCAGTGTTTCACCTATCTCAGAAAGTGATTTGGGCTTTCATACGCTAAACTGACTTAATATGTTCGAATTTGCTTTCCAGATTCTGTGATATATTGTGCAGCTTTAAATTAACTGCCCATGCTTAGGCTATGTAGCCTTCTAGTCAGGCATATTGTTACAAACGAATGACTTTGATGATTAAGAACACATTATCCCCAAATTTGTATGAATATTGAGAATGACAAAGTATCTTGTAAATCCACATCCACAAGGGAACCATACCCTTCAATTTTCAAATGAATGCATTTGATATAATAAATTTCTTTTCTTCTGGAGACTATCAAGCAGTTCAATAGTCATATGTAATCAAGATAATCAATTGGATTTAAAAAACCTAATCCCAGCTCTCAAGAAACATTAATGCATAGTTAGTTGGAGCCTTATTCTTTCTTCTTCTAATCTTCTTTGTTGAAAACAAAGACTAATTTTTGTTTGCTCAAAATTCTGTCTCTGATTTGGAATGCATGACCCAAATATCAACTTCATTCTGTATAATCAAGCTTGCAGGCAGAGTTCCCAGCCAATACAAACATCTTATATGTTGATTTACCTTCTGCGGAGCTAGTTGGATCTAGTAAGAGTGGAAATAGTTTACCTGGAATGGTGCTAAATACAAGAAAGCCAATAGTTTACACAGATCAGTTTGGTAGATGCCATAGGTATGTGTTTTCCCTACGAATTTATCAATGCAGTTTTATTACTTTCCTCTGTTTTATACATTAAATGAAAATGAAGCTTAGCACAACTGTAAGGTTGCTGCCTTGTGACCTAAATAATGGTCACATGTTCAAATCTTTGATAAAGTTTCTCTGTTTGTGTGGGGTAAGGCTGTGTATATCTACTTTATCCAAACCCTACTTAGTGGTAGCCTCGTACATTGGGCTGCCATTTTTCTTATTGATTAAAGTTTCAAAATGGATACACGTGTTAATAACAGCAGTAGCTGCTGAAACATTTATAATATATACTTTTTATCTGATACTAATTTATATTCATGTATTATCTAGAAACAGAAAATTTTGATTTTGAATGCACGACGACCACAAGTCTAAATTGATGGATTTCCTTTCCCAGCTTTAAAATAAATTCCTCTTTTCTTTCTACAGTGATTATTTGTTTCTTATTATTACTTCTCTAGGTTAATTTTTTGGTTAAATTACTCAGTTTGTGTCTAAACTATTTTGTGAATTTTCAACTTAGGTCCCTACAGTAAAAAGAAATGTAATTAGGTTCCTAACGTAAAAAAGTAGGTCCTTGGGGTTAGTTCATGGAAGCTTGAAATTGCCATACTCCATGACTGTTTTTAAAAAACCCTCGGAACTCAATTTAAAAAATTACCAGATCAAGGACCCTTTTAGTTTTTTTTTTTTTTTTCCCAAATAGTTCAGAGACCAAATAAGTAATTTTACCTTAATTTTTCTTGTTATGAAATATTATCACGCTGTGTGTTTACTGATTCTTTTGTTGCATTTACAACTTACTCATCCCTTTTTCATTGTGATTCACTAGCGTCTCTGGTGGTAGACTTGAGTGCACAATGCAAAATATAGCTGACAATTATTCCAATTCGTATTCATCTAGATGTTATAATGATGTGGAAGGTATGTCATGCATGTTTTTGTCTGATCTGACAAACCATATACTTCATTTCCCATAGTTGTGCTTAACAAAACCCTTGTGAGCAGATGAGCTAGATACTTTTATTGTATATAATGAAAGAAGGAGAGTTACCTCCTCTGCCAAGAAAAAAAGAAGGCACGGAGACAAGTCTTTACACCAGGTTTGAATTACTGCATTTATGAAATATCATTTTTTTTGGTCTAGATTGGGATGACTAAACAAAGTACATGTGATATTCCATTATGTTGATTCCATTTCAAGTTTTTGACAGTCCTTGTACTCTCGTAATCTCTTCCTTATGAGGTTTTTTCCTAATATTTCCTTATATACTTGGATAGTGCTTGCTTCACTCAGCAGTTGGTATTATCTGAATATCTTACTAACGTGTTTTGAACAATAGTGAAAGCTTAAGAACTGAACTAGGGGTTATTTGAATTGCTAGGATTATCTTTATGTTCTTCGTATATTTACCAAGTCAAAACCTACAATTTATGTATTGGAGTTGTAATGATGGTTGTTCGTAAATATCTATAATATGTTTTGCATTTTTATGCAGACACCTGATGGTGCTCTTTTGGATATCTTACGAAATGCTCACGATCTTCTCTCACAATGTGATATAAGACTTCCTGAGGTATATATGCATACTAGCGTGTTTTGTGCTTATTGATTCATTTTCATTTAGTTTGGTTAAGTACAATTTCATATTATACTAGTATGGTACTGCAAAACCTTCTTTTTATTGTTCAATCATTTGGTAATACATGTAAGTTTGTAAGGGAGGATAACTGTCTTTTTTAGGCACTTACAATTATTTTGTTATGTTTTTTCTCTCCTGCAGATTGAAGCTAATGAGAACTATGTTGATTCAGGACCACCATTTCTCATCTTTCTGCATCCTGCTCTTGGTCCTCTTTGGGAAGTCACTAAGCAAAAGGTAGGCCTGTATTATTATGTTATTTTCAATAGTCATTCATCAATAATTGTCTTTTTTTTATATTATATTGTTTGTATAAATTTTTAAGTATGGATGTTAATTGAATTTTATCAGTAAATTGATGTGTGTGCTCTAAACATATTGGTTTCAAGTGTTCCCTTAAATAGGTCATTTTTTCAGTCTCCTCTCCACCAGTGTTCCTAAAACACATGACAAGACGTGAACGTAACCTTTTTACACAATTTTTTCTTCCTATTGTTTGGCTGTAATCCTGTCTTCAATGCAATTTGCTTGAAACATGACAGTTCTACGGCTTTAGAAGTATTAATTGTGTTGACTGTCATTTATAAATAAAGGTTTCAATTATTTTGTCATTCTTTTTTTCGATCAGTTTTATGGTGGTTCCGTATCAGAGGGCTCTGAGTTACAAATAGAGGTTGCAGAGTTTTTTTGGAGGAATGTACAGGTACTCGCAAATACATTTTGTTAACTTATGTAGCATGAAGTTCTAAGATATTGGGCTGATATTTGTGATCTGTCCCTTTACTCCAGCTGAATGGAAGCCTGATCATAGTAGCTGAGAATGTTATGGGCTCGATGAAGATTAATGAGAGCGGTGAATCCATACTACATTATGGCCAAAGGTAGTGTTGTTTTTGTATTAATAAGAACTATTGTGATCCTTTATCAACCTGATCGTACCTCAAGATCCCAAGATCTAAGACAAAATTAATTTAGATTGCAAGCATCCATCTTGTTATAAAATTTATACACATTTATCTTGTTTTGATGCCAGGTGTGGAAAATGTAAATTGCAAAATGTCAAGGTGTTGAACAAGGGAATCGATTGGAATTGTGGTCGAAACATATACTGGAAACATGATGTGCAGCGATCTGAGGTGCTGCAAATCATTCTTCATGGAAATGCTGAATTTGAGGCTACTGATGTTGTCTTACAGGTTAACGTTTAAATGTGGATTTTATTCTCTCTAAAAAATTTGATGAAAAAAGTGTCGCTTACAATACTGCCAACTCATTGGATTTGAGCCAATGATCTCTCATACCATGTAAGTCAGAGCTTTCATCGAATCCAAACAATGTGGATGTGCAAGGTAGGATACCCCCGTAACGGCCTAGAATTGCTTGACAAAGCAGGATTTATTCCCTTCATGAATACCCAAACCGCATTGTTCCGAACAATATTAGTCTTGGGACACTTACTTATTCTAACCACCGACATAAATGATTCCTTTCGAGTTAGAATTTACCGAGTCGCTGTTGGTTAAGTATTAAACTGATCCTGTAGTCATTTGTATATGAAATGTTTAAAAGAACCAGAGCCTCATAACAAAACCTACAATTACTGTCGTCATATAGCCTAACAATTAAGTAAAATAAAATTACTTTCGTTAATTCTGGTGGATATTTGATACGTATAAACTAATACTTACCGAGCTTATTTTTCTGTTATTTAACTCATATAGGGAAATCATGTGTTCGAGGTTCCAGATGGCCACAGACTGAAAATCATGCCGGGAAGCTCAGGTCTATTCAACTTTGGAAATTTCTTTGGCTTGGTTCCTTTCCTTATTGCTTTGGTTGCCTGAAGTAACATACGCTGTTATCATGATTATTTTGAGAATGTTACTGTTGTTATCCTAAGTAAAATTATTTGTTCTGTCTAGTCATGGAATGCTACTGATTTAAGTTCATAATTGCTTTTCAGGTTTAGCAATCCAGTTGGATCCAATTGATCAAGATATGATGGAGAGTGGAAGCTGGCACTGGAATTATAGGGTAGAAGGTTCTCACATTCAGCTAGATTTAGTAGAATCATAAACCAATAACCACTTTAGATGTTTGCTGCGTGAATCATGGTTCACAGCTGGCATGAGTTCATAATAATTTAGATTACCAAAGTGACAGGGTTGAACAGAAGTTAAGCCTTCGTCATTTTTGGTTGTTAGACTTTTGTTGTAACATGTTGATAGGTTTGTATAGTCCGTGTCACTTCCCTCATTTTTCTTCTATTTTTATTCATCCCCCCTTTATTTATTGGGATGACATCCATGTAACCAACATTATCAAACTAAGATGAATTCAAGCAATGTATATTGATCTATTTCAGTAATTATAGACCTCGTTTATATTGTAAACTTACGCTTTCCCTTTGAGATATTGACATGCTCAGGTCACACCCAATCTCTTTTTCTGCTTTCTGCGGAGAGTCCATGTTGCCAACTTCTAAGTTATTGGGCTTGAATATTTGCAATCCTAATAACGGGCGATGTTCATTCTTCTGTACCTCGATGTACCTGCAAGAAGGTGAATAAGTTTTACCAAAAACCGATGAACAGTATATTTTTATAGAAAACAGAGCTAATCAGGTTAATATTTTGACCGTAATAACTTTTTTATTTTTCGCACTTTCTAGGATTCGTTTGATTTTATCCAGTAGATTTCATTATTTGTTTTTTAGAATTCAGCACGATTCTTTCACTTTTTGGTGAGCTAAATAATACGTAATCATGAGCTAATTCATCCAATTTTAACAAATAAAAAAAATGCAAGAAAACATAATTACAAAAATCCAACAATATACAAGTTTATTACAGTGGCAAATTAAAAAAACAATAAATAAAAATACAATTTCAAGCAAATTTATAACAAAGGATAAAAGAAAGAAATCTCAATTATATAATACTACAAATAAAAATAGCAACATCAAAATTTCAGTAAATAGAAAACATTGAATAATATCGGTTATCCAACACCATGCCAATTTGAATGAACTGGTATATCATAATTGATTTCTACTTATTCGTAGTTTTCTATTTATTTATTTTTTATTTGTAGTTTTACATTCATTGTTTTTATTTTATGTATTCTTTTATAAGAAAGCTTTATACAAAATTGTAGAGGATGAAACACTATTAAAACTCATCCAGTTTTACCATCGTAGTTATTTGATAATTCTCCAATATATTTTATAAGTAAAATTTTACAAATCATTTTATCTTAAAACACCTAGATCACTCTTATTAAATTGGACATATGTTCTTATACTTTAATTTCGCAAAATATTTACAGTCTCTTTCTATGTTATCTTTCATTCATAATTTTCCTTGTTAACACATTTCAAATTGTATTCATTCATATAGGTTAATCTAACTTGATAGATTCATTCTTATTTTGGAAACATGAAGATCACAAATCATATTTGTTGATGATTATTATTACTTTGTAAGTTACACTAAAAATATATGGAAGACATTTAGAAATGGAAGTTTGACAATATATTTCAAACAAATAATCTTTCATATTGATCCCTAAAAGCTATAAAGATAAACCATTTAGAGAGAAAGAGAGAAGATTAACATATATTAGGAAAATACAAACACGTGCCAAAAGTAAAAATAATTTATTGCAAAATGTAGCAATACACTTGTATGTTATTTCTGATGCAACTCCATTAATAATGTTTTCTATTTATTAATTCTTTAATCAGAATCCTTAGGACGCGACATGTACCTTCAGTTTTACTTAGTGTATTGGGTTAGAGCATGTGAATTGTATACAAATAAAATGCTATGTAAAAGATAAATTAAACTTACCTAAGAAAAAAAAGATAAATTACATATCTAATCACAAACAGCACTATTTATTAATCTTGCTTTAGTTTAGATGTTTACATATCTCATTCTTTCGTGTATTTTCCATACTGATAAAATTTTTACATGAATGTTTTGCAACATTATTTTACTAGATCATATTTCAATCAAACATTCTCATCTAAACTCCTGTTCTCCACTATCTACGATAGGAAGTAGCCAAGTCATTATTAAAGTTGTTTTAAAACTTTCATTCAATGATAATTTGTGTTTAACCACCCAACCAAAACACTCTAATTTCACTCCTATTAAAGAGAAACTTAGATATTTTATAAGCGACATGGATGATAGTAAAAATGGTCACATTAAATCTAGTCATATTGTCTAGTCATATTACATAACCCTTAAATTTTCTTCGTACCACTTAAGCTATTAGTTTATTTGCTCCGTGATTAAGACAAATGCGGGAAGACAAGCATCATTTGATTGATCATCCTGCTGCTACACCTACAGCAAGAGTCCAAACAGGTCACTTCTAAGTTCTAACGGAACCCTTTTGTTGTTTTTCATTTGGAGGAACAATTATTTTGTACCATTTTGGAAATACACCAAAATCCCTCAAAATCTTGAGCAGGGAAGAAGGTACCTGATAGAATATGCATCATCCTGCAGGCCCAGCACAGAAAGATTCATCTGGGACTGAATATTGCTTTAAATTTGTAAAACATTTAATAATGCTGTACTATATACTATTGAATGTTGCATTTTGATATATTTTTCCAGTCATGCCCCAGTAAGAGACAAAGCCTTCTTCCATTTGAATACCAGCAGAAGCAACAAAGTGCTTGCACTCCAAATTGTCCATTGATGTACAAAATGTAGGCTCTATAGCACCATCACTCATTAACAGGACCCTCTTTTGCACACCCCACATTGCACTACCAACAACAAACTCATTCATTGTACTGTGAATTGTGTCACAAGAGACAAACCACCATCCACTACATTTCATAGGACGTACCATTCCATTATCTTTCTTTCATTTCAATACACACACCACTACACAGTATTCATTTTGTGTTTCTTGAGTCATTATATTGGAGATTTCAAAAATTTAAATGAGAAATATCTGAAAGATTAAACAAGAATGAAACAAAAAATTAGATCACATAAAAAATAATACTACTTTATTGTTAAACTTTACTTAATATGGGATTTAGACTTATACTTAAATACCTATATTTTTTTATATCATTTGCTGAAAAGCCTAAGAAAAATATCAAAAGAATCTCAAACAATAAGACAAGAATTGAACTCACATAAAGAATTCACGCTATATTCATTTTAGAATCCTAAAATATTATATCTATGAATTTTCTTTTTTATATGTTGTTGAAGTTTTTTATTTCTGTCTAATATAAAATTTAGATCCACACAACAAATCTTATTTTATAAATAGATTTTACAAGATAGAACTATACTTAAAATCCAATTCGCTTAACAGTTTGAATAGAAAAACTCATCAGCACTTTTATTTTAATGAAGTGCGATTTGTCATTTGATGAACTATCAACGTTTTCACATACCCGTGTCACAGTGTTCAAGCTTGAATGCCAGACTCATTATTCATATCAAAATTCTTCATATTAAAATCTGTTCGTTAGTTTACTTTGTTGGTAGGCATTTAATTTTGCTTGATATTATTTTAGTCCAAGATTCCTTCCAATCTTATCTTGAAGCACCTAAAGTCAAATGGAATTGAAGAAAATATTTGACAAAAATAAAATAGGAGAGAATAATTATAGAAACATCTAGTTATATTTTCCGTACCCATTTGGCCATTATATATACTCTGTAACAATCATATATTATTGTGGTTGCAGTTATGCAACTATACTAGACATGATTACAGAGAAAGTGAAATGATTTATGTGATTTATAAAGTGAAATGAAGTGTGTCTGAACATGAATTGTGCATTAATTAATGACGCCACTTGTACTATTTGTCTGCATCAACTCCTTTTAAAAGTTTCCGAATATGCTTTTCAATATTTATTTTTCAAAAAATTCTATACCATATGTCATGCATATCTTGTTAAAAATCCAACAGACATAATCCACTTTTTGTGCAAAATTTTATACACAACTTTTCAGGTTGTAGATATGAGTTATATAAATTAAAAGTCCAATTCTTTTGACAGATAACATCATCATAACCACAGGTCTCCATTTAAAATAAAAACATTCAATAATGCAATATGTATCAATACCATTACCACAATAATAGCTTCATACAAAGGACTCCACCATTTTCCTCAACTAACTTAGTATATAAACAGCTAATTATTCCATACATACCCTCAAAACCAAATTTCACCTAATCAATAGTTGTTCACAAGTTTTAAAATACTTCCAGGTCAACTTGTTTGGTCTTTCAGACTTTTCATTTTGTTCTTTTTTCATTATTTTATTTTATTTTAATTTCATTCAACTTTTAAAATTATAAAAAGATTATTACAAAAACAATAAATTTTAATGATAAAAAAACCACTCCATTTGCAAATTAGACTGAATTGAAATCAAACAAAAATATGGAAGGCCATTCTAATAAAATAAAAATGTTTACAAAAATAAAATTACTGAATCCTGTTACTTATTTGATTAAATAATAAAGCTACCAGGTTTTGCTATGTTTTGAATTGTTTGATTAAAATAAACAAATTTAACAGTAATAAATCAGATCTTACAAAAAGTAACACACTTAAAAATATTAAAAGTGCTAATATCTAACCCAATTAAAAACTAATGTTTCAATACGTGTCTTTATGGACATCTTTAAAAAAATCAAATAATATTAAATGCCCTAAACAAATAAACATGAAATCATTTTTATGTACACAATGTTTCTCTTTTCACAAACCATTGTCTTTTAATTCCTATCATGCCTCCATGAGATGATGTTAGAAAAAGCTATTTTATATATAGGTGCGGGTTTAATATTACTTAGACATACTCTCATAATTGCAAAAACACTATAACCACTTGCCCATACCTAGGTCTATCATGATTTGATGGGTAAAAAACAATTAATAATGGATATATTCTAGTGCAATCTTGGTAAAATTAGAAGGAAGGGAAACAAATAGTAAATCCAAGTCTCTTATTAACAGAAATTAACATTTGTTGATTGTAATCCTAATCTTTCTCATAATCCTAATCTATCATAATCAATGTGAAATTCTGGTAACTCAATAATTCTTTCATTTTATTCAAGCTCTCCAAAATATTTGATCAGCGATCTTCCTTCAATTTGTTCAACTCTTGTGTATATTTCACTCACTCAGTTTCTAATAAAAAACGATCAAAATCTCTTCATCTTCCTTTTTCTCTTTCAAAGTTTTATAAACCCAACCCATTAAAACCATTTTAATTCATCCTGAATTCAAAACATATTAATTGAAATATCATATTTCATATGATATTTATTTTCCAAATTACTTTTAAACTTTTAATCATTTAAGCAAAAAAGATAATGATATTAATAAAACGTGGCGAAATGAGTAATTGTAATAATTGAAAGCTGGAAAGACTAAACTTAAGAAAAAGAAAGTGGCGAGATTAAAGTCCCCCTTGTATTCATAGAAACATAAAGATAGGGTTGAATGCAGTTGTTAATCCTAATACTGTGTTTGTCTTTTAGACAGGTGTGAAGCTCTGTTGAACTGATATAAAGGGTGCAAGATTTTTATGTGAGTAGATCATCAAACAGTCATAACATGATCTCAAAAGTTAAGGGATCAGTTTCACAAAGTGGGAATGGCATCAAATAAATTTCAATTCCAAAACCCTAAATACTGACACTGTGCCAACCTCTGATTGATTGATAAGACCCACAAACAATCATCCATATATATATATATATAAGTAGTTATTCCTTAATCTCAAATTCTTAGTATTATACAATAGTTAAATAATTAATCCATTTTAATAAAAGATTTTATTGAGTAGAGGAAATTAAAAACTTATTTATTTTTGTAAACCATAATAATTACAAGGAGGAGGTTGTCGTCCGGTCATGAATTGGATTCCCGGAGGAAGCGATGAAAATTGTCGACGGCGGCGGTGGGGACAGCCACCATGACCTTCACACTGTGGTGTTCACCGGTCACCGGAAGAAACAAACAGTACCTATCGCAGCAAATGGGTCCCACATGCAGAGGCTTTCCCATTCCGAGTTCAACCCTCTCCAAACCCAGCCTCGACCACTGCGACAGAATCAGCACCCCCACCGAGTCAGGACTCGCCCGTGACTCGGACACCAACTCAACAACTCTCCGCACGTGGTCGTTGTCCACCCTCTCCTTCGCACGCTTCACCATACCACACACGTGCGCCACCCCTCTCTCCCCCAACTCCCACGCGCTGCTCTGCGCGCAACCCAACACAAACGCGTTCCCATAATACCCCTCCGGCAAACCCGGCTTCACTCGCTTCCGCACGTTCACGCTGAACAAAAGCTTCAGCGTCTGGTTCTTCGGAAACCCCAACGCCCGAGCCCAGCTCCTCCACACGTGCGCCGCCACTACCTCGAACGACGTGCACGACGCTCCTCCGCACGCGCGCTTCAGCGCCTCGATCCGTCTTTCGTCCAACACAATGCAAGTAGGTTTCAACCTGCTCGTCACACGGTTCATAAACCCGCACAAATCAGGAACCCTACCAAACTCACCATGCATCGCTGGATTCGCCTCGCTTCTGTTATCCGGATTCAGAAGGTGTCGATCCCAAACCGGTTTCGGTTTCGGATCCACACTCACACTCGGACCCAAACCCTGACATTTCTCCGAGGCTAAGTCGGAGAAATAATTCAGAAACTCAGCGCTGCCGATGCCGTCGCAGATGCAGTGGTTGATCCCGACGCCGACGGCGGCGGCTCCGTCGGCGAGCCAGGTCAGCTGGACGACGAGAATCGGCGAGCCTTTGAGGACGTCAGTGACGTAGAGAGATAAGAGCTTTCTCCATTGGGCCACTGTTTTGGGGGCCTTTTGAAAATCATTGGCACTGTAACGTTCGGAAGAGGCTTCGATGAAGACAGCACCCTGGGCCCGACACACCACCTCCAGGCCCAGGCCTTCGGCCTGGGGCCGGACTCTTCCAGCAAATGGATAATAAGGAACAAGCGCTTTAGCTAATGCGGTTTTTAAACGAGCGGCGGTTGAAGCCCGGTCCAGGCCCGGGCCGGGCCTGTAAACAAGAAGATACTCAATTGTGAAGCGCAGGAAGAGTTGCGAGTCGAGTGCTGAGAGTGCGAGCACAGTGTTGGGTGTGGGGTCTGACGGTGTAACAACATGAGCTTCTTTAACACGCACCATTTTTTGGGAACTGGGTAGTTTTAAGTTTGAAGTTTGAAGCAGAAACAAGTTGGGTTTGCGTTGTGAATGGTTGTGGGAGAGGGTGGTATTTATTTGGTTTGTGTGTAACATGGCGAGTGAGTGAGTGAGTGACTGTGAAAGATTTGTGGGAAGATTCTGGGGGCATCGCTTTATGGAAGAAAAATGAATATGAAAAACAAAAATAGTAAAACAGCTGTGCTGGCTTTGCTTTCTGTCTGTTGGGTGAGGTGATGACCAGTCATTTCCGTTTCCACCATCTCATCCAAATCAATCCCCAAATTCCTCCATAAATCTTTTCTCTTGTTTTTTTCTTTATGCTTTCGTCTCAACCTCATCCACCTCGCTTCACCTGTCTCTCCAATTCATGTCCCTATACCTTGTAGACTTCTCGTCAAACACACAAAATTTTTTCATTAAATAACAAAAGTTTAAATGCCTTTGTCCTGCACGGATCCACATGACTGGGAGCAACTTGTCCCTCCACGATAAACTTAAACAAAACCATAAATTTCCTGTTAATTACTAGATTCTTATTATATTATATCCATCACCAAGCCCATAAATGAAGTGACTGAACACTTATTTCAGATTAATCATCTGCGGAACTCCGTTAAATTGTTTCTGCTGTTAACAGTTACATACGACTGGTGCTAGTACGACATTGTCTTTTCTTAAAGATACATGTTATTTTTATGGACAAAAAGTATCTGCGTATATCGCCATCGAATAAACTGTCACTACCAACGGAAGCGTATATATATATTTTCTGTAAAGTAGCTCTTTTCAAATTTTCAAAATAGGAATTCACGTTTAACCACTGACGTAGCTACCGAAGCCCTTCATAATCAATACTGTGCAGTCTTTATCTGACACTAACTAGCGTTCGTGAATCTATGATGTATGTTTCAACAGAAATAGAAAATTATGAATTTGGATAAACGATGACCGGAAGTTGAAATCGATGGATTTCCTTTCTTGGATAAAAAATAGAACTCATCATTACTGTCTTCACTGATTAACTGCTATCCTATTCATTACCATTCCTTATTGGTGCTTGTAGAGTTTCTTCTTTTTTCTGCAGAGGTCACGATTCTTTAAGATAACTTTTCCTGTGATGACTTTGGTTGGACGAATAAACACTAATGCATTGTGATAATTCAATTTCATGCTCCACACGTCCTTTTTTATTATTTTTTTTTTCTCGTCCTTTTAGCATCTTATGATAAAGTTTTTGGTCCTAATATTTCCAAGGATAAGTTAGTATCTTTCAAATAATCTGCCACGAAGACAGTGAAAATCAGAGAACCACACTAGATTTATTCGAATTATATGTTTTCTTGAAGTTACAATTATGGAGTTGTTCTTAATTAACTGTCTGATACATCATGCATTTATAAGAGTTGGCTCTTTCTTGGTTCAATATCTTACTAAATGCATCGTGATCTTCTTTTACAGTGATATAAGACTTACTGAGGTATATTTTAGCATATACTAATGTGTTTTGTAATTGATCCATTTTCATATGATTGGGTTAGGATACAATTTTATATTGTAGTGCTAGTGCAAAGCTTTTTCTTATTTGTAAGTTCATTTGGTAAAGCATGTAGATTTTGTCAACCGCAGATAACTACCTTTACTACCGACTTTAAATTATTTTATATTACGTGTTCTTTCGGCTGCATATTGAAGCTAATGAGAACTGCGTTGATTCGGGATTCTCATCTTTCTGCATCCTGTGTTCTTTATTTGGGGAAGTCAAATAAACAAAAAGCAACACTCTTTAAGTGTGTATTGTGTTATTTTTCAATAGCCATTAATTCATCAATAATTTTTGACATTTTTTGCATTACATTGTTTCTTAAATTGAATATCTGTAAATGGGTGAAATAGAATATCCACGATCAAGATAGTTTTAGCTTTAGCATCATTAATCACACACTTATCATGTTATCACAAGCTATGCATGGAAGATGTTGAACATGGGAATTGATTGGACTAATAATGGAAAGTGGAAACATGCGCAGCGATTTGAGGTGTTGCAGATCATCTGAAGGAAATGCATGATGTTGTTTTACATGTTAATATTCTTTCTTAAAAACATTAGTTGCAAGTCTCACCGACAAAGCACCAATTGGTTGGACTGGAGTAAAAGATTTGTGACACTAAGAAAGAGTGGTCATTGGACACAAATTCATTGGCTAATTGATATGAATATGGATGTGCATTGTAAGATATGGCTTGGTGATATTATTGCTTGACACAGTAAGATTCCCTTCGTGTCACCAGACACTTTCTTTTCAAAGTACTCAGACATTTTGTTTTCTTCATTTGTGGTCCAATCCTTACTAAAGAAAGACTTCATCTTAATTACTGTGTTAGTATATCTTTTACAATAATTGCTTTCAAATTACAACCCAATATTTCATGCAAACTATTCAAATCCTTGCTACTAATTAAGTTACAGTGTTTATTGTTTATTGACTAAAAAATTGTAAACTAATTACAAATATTTTTTGTAAGAAGCCTATTTGCTGTTTTAGAATTGGCTATAATATGCTGATAGCCTTGTAAATTGCAAGCAATGATTATAAACTTCTTTAATTGCAGAGTTCTTTTTCTCTTTTTCTGCTTTCTGCTGAGGGTAACTTTAGCAAATTTTGAGCTTCAATTTGGTTATTGTAAGTGAATTACACAAATCCTCTCTAAGATTTGAATAAAATCTCTTAAAAGTTCTACCGTTACCTTCTCACTCATCTCACACTGGGAGGGGACATGTGCAAAATAAGTTACTTTTAAATCATGAAGATGACCAAAAGAACCTCTACTTCCACCTTAAAAACACGTTCTCCACGTGTGGATGGTGGTAGTGACTCTGAAGGTTGATTTCAGAAGTGGGATTTGAGATTTGAAGAAAAAAACTTGCTCAGTTTGAAGGTTGCTGGTTGTGGGGAACTTCCATTGCAGTATGTCTCAATTTTTTTGTCTTTTATTTTCATTTCTTCCATCTTCTATTCTTGTTTGAGCATGGGTCCTCTGAATTTTATTTTATTTTTGTTGGTGATTTGGGTTTTGTTAACATTTTTTTGTTTCCTTCCTTCTTCTTTTTTTCTCTCTTTTGTTCTCCATTTGATAATTCTTGTGTATTTGTTGTTTTGTGTGCTGGTTTAATTTGGTTTTGGGTTTATTGAGTAGGTAAGGTGTTTGTGTAATAATCAAGAGCAACTTTATCCTCTAGTGTTAGTAGCAATGTGGTAAGGGTCAAACATTCAAATAAATATTATTAGTATAAAGACCGAGGTAAATCAAATGTTCTAATATGAAGGTTAATCTTAAACAATCTTTTTAAGATGAAGATAGACAGGGAAATTACTAAATTTAATGTTAGTTTAATACTTGTAGAAGTTAATTATCAATAATTGAAGCAAATTGCAAATGGTAAATTGTAAATGTAGCTTGAAATGTCAATAGTTTTTCTTAAGAATATTAATCTTACATAACATTAATCTTACACAAAGTGAAGATTAATGTACTATAAAAAAACAAAAATAAGAATATAAAAATCAATAATAAGAATATGTGAGTTTTCGTAAGAGGATCATTAAATACTTCTCTTTCCAAAAAAAAAATAATCATTCCAAATGTCTTCAGAGTATTTTTAAAATATAATATTTAAAAGAAATGTTCCTATGCATTCTTATTCCATTAGTTTAGTTCTTGAATTGATCTTTCTTTTCTTTTTCGTTTTTCCTCTTCCATTAGCTTTTGTGTTTCTTGATCTTTCTTTCTTTTTTTTTTTTTTTTTTTTTTTTTTTTTTCTTTTTCTTTTTTTTTTTTTTTTTTTTTTTTTTTTTTTTTTTTTTTTTTTTTTCTTACGTTAGCTTTTACGTCCAATATTTGTTAGAATCGTCTATCCTTATATTAGGTATTTGGTTAGATACATAAATAACATTTTTAGCTTGAGCTACCTTATTGTCACTTTCAATTTGTATGGGTGGTTCATTAATTTTTTTATACTAAAAAACATAAGTAACATTAAAATTATTTATAGAAAAAGTTTTCCACATCTAAACTTTTTTCTCAATATTCACAAAATATAGTGACACTTATATTTAAAGAAATAATTGTTACATCTTTATTTATATAATCATACTTACATTATTTACATTATATGTGATCACACTTGCATTGATCACCACACTTACATTGATCACCACACTTATACTAACAATATATTTATTTTAAGAGACGAAAAATCGTAAATAAAGAAAAATGACAAAAGCATAAAAATATAATAAAATTTTATGTAAAACAATAAAATTTTGGTTCTTAAACTTTTCTCGTTTCAAAGTTAAGATTGAAGATAACTTGTTTTCTAGCAAATAAAAAGTCAATTTAATTATAATTGAAAAAACTTAATAAATTTTTTTTTCTAAAATAATAAATAATTAAAAATATATAATAATTAATTTATAATAAAATAAGAATTTTAAAATAATGAATAAAATAAAAGTAAATTTAATATTTTATTAATATATTTTTAATGTTAAATGAATAAATATAATAAAATTATAGAATATTAATAAAGTTAAAAAATATTAATAATAAATTTATAAAAAAATATTAATGTTAAAAAATAAAAATAAGAATAAAATATAAATAATAATTACAACAATAAAAATAAAAAATTATAAAATAATAATGAAATTAAAATAAATTTATAAAATAAAAAATAATATTAAAATAATAATTTATTTTTAACTTTAATTTTATTTTTTTATTAAAAAATTATTTTATCAATTATATTATTTTTCATTATCTTTCATTATCTTTCCCTTGATCCAAACATATATTTTTAGCTCAAATCTATTCTTTTTAACTATCTCAAATTCATCTTTGAATCCAAAGACATTCTAATCATCATAATTTAATTTATATAATCACTCACACCTACATTAATATGATCAACAATGACTTCTTCAAAAAAACACATTCTAATCAACTACAACCTCGTTAACATCTTCTTTTGCACCCTCGTCGATAACCTTTCCAAAACTTTCACTAACATCTCTACCCTTGTCAACGTCTTCACCCATCACCATAGCATCATCTTCACCACAGGAGCATACTAAGAGATTGTTCTAAAAATTGCATCCAAACATTACTTTGAATTCTACTCACATACATATAAATGCAACACTATCTTTCTTGTCACCAAACATTTCTAAAACATCATCATCCTTTTATGCTAGTAGAATTTGACCACTTCCATTCTTGAAGAACTAAAGAGCAAAAGAAAAACAAGCAGCTAGTCTTTCCTCTTCTGCAAACTCCATGATTGTGTCATATGTATTAAATATTCTAAAAAAAATCATGAATCATATTTTTCTCCACCTAAAGCATTTGCCTTCTCCTCTGGTTTCCAGGGCTAAGTTGGATTTCTAGGAATTTCATTGCATTGTACCAAAATATCCACATACCCCAGGAGAACCAGTGACTCATCAATTATAATGACAACATTAGAAATTTTTCAAAAAATAAGGTAAGCTCTTCACTAAACATGCATTTTAGGATTAAGGTAGTTTATGTCCAAACGAATTATAGATGTATATGGTCTCACAACACTAGATAATACAAAAAATGAATTCTTGATATACATACAAATCGCAAACCCATGAAACATTATATGTTTCTTCCGATCTTCAAGCTTCTTTCTCTTTTACATGGTTCAAACCTTAGCCTTTTAATTCACCCTTAATGTCGCAAAAATCAAATTAACTTTCTGTGTTTCAAAACCTAACTTTTGAATTTTTTATTGTATTTGCATATTCTTACAAGTAAAATCCCAAAACCATCATAGGAGAGTTGGATTCAAAATGATGGCTTTAAGCTACAATTTTGTCTCTTCTTCATAACCTTAAATCCACACCTACCAAATGAGTTTTGAAATTCAAATAGAGATCTAGCAAATAAAAACATAGAAATGGAATATTGAAAGAGCTAAATGATATCTGTATTTCAATTTTTTTAAACTTACTGTAACGGTGTTAACATAAAGAAATTTTCTGTAATATTAAAAGATGGAAGAGGTCCCTGTTTAATTTATTCAAACCTCAAGAGTGGTACGTGTAATTTATTCTGGATTGTTTTTTTTACCTCAATTTACCAGAAAAAAAAAAAAAAAGTGAATGTTTACCAAAA